>Ga0208032_1001458_pt1 | contig 10132 bp, 9 predicted proteins | sample MalvirAntarct_66_FD_184254 | JGI IMG/M metagenome (GOLD analysis project Ga0208032, IMG submission 184254) | Marine viral communities from the Global Malaspina Expedition - Malaspina viral metaG Antarct_66 (SPAdes) (version 2) | ecosystem: Environmental > Aquatic > Marine > Oceanic | place: West... | reverse complement strand
CTTCCAACGTTTTTACATCAACTACAGCAATGGCATTATCTTCACTGATAGCGACATACAGCATGGTTTGATCAGGCGACAGACCAATACCCCGAGGCCGTTGCCCTATATCAATTGTCGTTTCAATGTTATTAGTGCGAGTGTCAATGACACTTACCGTATTATCTTTTTCATTGGTGGCAAACAAGCGATGAGTAGGTTCAGCCAATGCGGCGGTACTCGCCAGAATCAGTGAACTTAACAAAAGTGTTTTAAATTTCATTCAGCGTTCTCCATATTATTTTTTAATTTTATTCGCAGGTAACTTTACCAAGACTATCCAAGCCACCTTTAAAACCACGTAACGGCGCTTCAGCAACAATTTTATTCTCGTTATCCACTAACAATAGAATTTGTCGTAACTGTCCATTTTCACGGAAATTAGCGTTATCACCTTTTTGCCCATCAAACACCAGGTCCGTTTTAAGATGATTCAACATAAACTCTGCATCATACTGCATGGTTTGCACCACCGAGTCTGCAATCATTTTGGTTCCAGCCCAGCCGGCCCATGCCGGGTCCGTCATTGCCTCACCTTGAGATTTTTTAAACCGGTTGTTTAACTGGCTGGCAGCAAACTTTACAAAATCTTCGTGCCAGCTTTGTACATTTGCAGGCTTATCCGGATTCTTTTCCTGCCATTGCGCTAGAGCATCAGCACGCATTTCATCACTTGGCGTGATATGAAATAGATTCGGCAGACAAGATTCACGCAATTCATCCGAGCGTGAAATAAGATTTATCACCGGTATTGCAGCAAACTGTTCTGATTGAGCCACTTTCATTATGTAATCGTCATCTGTTGCTAACAACAGCACTGTTTTAATATCAGTTGTTTCCAGTGCATCAGGCTCCACGACTTCTATTTGGTATTTTTGCCCCAGGAAGCCTCCCTGAAGATTGGCTTCATGAAGTCCCTGTTGCACGCCAAGCCAGACTTGTCCTTCAGTAGGCCCAACATAATGCATGGTCACATCAATTTCATCAGCCATTAACCACTGTGGCCAGACGAAAAGCAGGAACAATCCATATTTTTTTAGGTGATACATTCATTTCTCCTTCCATTATAAAACCCTTTCAAAGATACGTACTTAGAGATCCCTGACCATCAGGAAAATCCTTAACCTTTCAGGAAATTATCCTAACCGCACTCCTGTAAAAACATCATTACCCTTACAATCAATTAGTTACATATTTTTCATCTTATAAAACTACATTCCTAACGTTAAAAGTGGTTGATATAAACCACTTCCACATTTTGCAGGATTATTTTTTCTCAAGATTTCTTGCAAGAGGCCGCTACGGGTCATACTAGGAACAGAGTGAGAAAAATGAAAAACAAATCACTGGAATTGGATCTAAGGCAAATCATGCAGGGACTTGAAGAGTTTGCTACGTTCATGAGTTATCAGAGTAACTATGAGGGATTACGCATCCTCAAAGTGGAAACTCAACATGAGCTTGATCAGCATTCCAGCATCAGCCAACTTTCAGACAATGTTATCTCTATGGAAAAAGCTCGTATAAAACGAACCGAATACGAAGACACTGTTCCTGCTGCCAAAAAGTATCAATAAAAAAAGGCCCGCATAATGCGGGCCTTTTAAATTTAAACCTGACTCCCGTCCGGGTTGACTTCACCATCTTCATCTTTTTCAGGCGGCATCAAGTCCGCTTTGGTCACACCCATCAGCAATATGGCAGTGCCCGCAACATAAATAGATGAATAAGTCCCCACCAGAATGCCGATAAGCAGCGCGGTTGCAAAAGCGTGAATCACTTCACCGCCAAATACAAATAATGCTATGACAACCAGCAATGTTGTCATCGATGTCATGATAGTCCGGCCTAAAGTGGCATTAATCGAAGTATTAATTACTTCAACGGGTTCCGCTTTACGCATCTTCAGAAAACTTTCACGGATCCTGTCAAAGACTACAATGGTATCGTTCAGCGAATAACCTATTACGGCCAGGATAGCAGCCAACACTGTCAGATCGAAATCCAGACGGAATAACGAGAAAAAACCGACAGTAATAACAACGTCATGAACCAACGCAAGCACCGATGCAATCGCAAAGCGATATTCAAACCGCAAGGCTACATAAATAAGAATACCAATCAGGGCATAAACCATTGCCAGACCGCCATCTTCAGCAAGCTCTTCACCCACCTGAGGCCCTACAAACTCGACTCTTCTAACCTCAATAGCATCGGTTTGCTCTGCCTGCAATAAAGCCACAACCTGATTACTTATTTCAGCCATATTTTCGCTTTCAATAACGGGCAAACGTATCAGTACGTCCGTTAAAGAGCCGAAATTCTGAACTAAAGCATCGCCGTAGCCACCTTGTTCAAGTATTGTACGGACCTCCCCCAGGTCGACTGCCTGAGGATATCCCACTTCAATCATCGTGCCGCCGGTAAAATCGATTCCGAAATTCAAACTGTTGGTCACGATTGAATACGCCGAAATCAGTAATAATACTGCCGAAAATGCTAATGCAATTTTCCGAATCCCGACGAAATTAATGTTTGTTTCTTTGCTCAATAAATGCATGACACAAGCCTTAATTAAATGGACAGTTTTGGTCGTTGCTTACGGCCATAAACAAGGTTAATCACCATTCGTGTGCCCACAATCGCAGTAAACATTGATGTCAAAATGCCTAACGTAAGTGTGATAGCAAACCCCTTAATCGTTCCGGTACCAAAACCGAATAACACTATCGCAGCAATCAACGTTGTAATGTTAGCGTCAGCAATGGTTGAAAATGCTTTCGAATAACCGGCATCAATGCTGGCACGTGGGCTGTTACCCAGTCTTAATTCTTCCCGAATACGCTCGAAAATAAGCACATTCGCATCAACCGCCATACCAACTGTCAACACAATACCTGCAATACCTGGCATGGTGAGTGTGGCCTGTAACATGGATAACAACGCCACGATTAACACCAGGTTGGCTGCTAAAGCCAAATTAGCCACTGCACCAAACAATCGATACCAGACAATCATAAATACCAGTACCAGAGCAAAGCCGATCATTACTGAAGCAAAACCCTGATCAATATTTTCCTGTCCCAGACTTGGTCCGACCGTACGCTCTTCGACAATATCGATTGGTGCTGCCAATGCACCTGCACGTAATAATAAAGCCAGATCCCGTGCTTCAGTAGTGCTATCCAATCCGGTTATCTGAAACTTTTTACCGAGTTGATCACGAATAGTAGCGACACTGATAATCTCCGGGATTTGACGACGAACACTGACTTCTTCACCGTCAATTGTTTGTGTTTCAACTTTAGATTCAATGAACACTACTGCCATCGGGTTACCGATATTGTCACGGGTAATATTGCTGAATATCCGAGCGCCTTTTCCATCTAATGTCACCGATACCGCTGGTGAACCGGATTGACCATCTATTGTTGAGGCTGCATTGATAACATGTTCACCAGTCAACATCACCCGCTTATTCAATAGATAAGGTCTGCCATCACGATGATAATATAATTCAGAATTGGCAGGGACTCGTCCGTTGACCGCACCCTGAACATCACTTTCAAAATCGACTAAGCGAAATTCCAGAGTAGCCGTGGCACCAAGAATTTTTTTAGCCTGAGCGGTATCCTGCACGCCCGGCAATTGAACAACTATGCGATCTTGCCCCTGTTGCTGGACGGTCGGTTCGGCAACACCCAGCTCGTTAATACGATTTCGCAAAGTAGTGATGTTTTGTTGTAAAGCCAGGTTCTGCGTTTCGCGAACAATCGCTTCATTTAAGTTTATGGTGACTGTTGGACGCTCTGCGTTTTCATTGATGGCAACCTCAAGCTCATTGTATTCGCGCTCGATTTCATCAATTGCCGCGTCACGATCTGCTGCTTCCCTAAAGCCAAAGGTCAAAACACCATTTTCTACATTGACCTGGGTATAGCGAATCGTTTTATCTCGCAATAAAATTCGTATATCGCTGGCATAACTTTCGAGTGTTTGCTTCAACACTGCATTCATGTCCACTTCCATCAGGAAATGCACACCACCGCGCAAATCCAGACCAAGATTCATCGGTTCGGCCCCAAGAGACTGTAACCAGGCTGGTGTATTGGGCGCTAGATTTAAAGCGACGATATAATCTTCAGAACTCAGTTTTTGCTGAATAAGTTCACGTGCCTCGAGCTGCTCATTGGCTTCACTGAAACGAATCAACAAACGGTTTTCTTCAAGCACTACACCTTTGTATGGAATTTCAGCCTGTTTAAGGGTTGATTCGATTTCATTAACCAACTGCAAATCAACACTGTTCAGTCTTCCGGCAGAAACCTGTACGGCAGGATCATCACCAAACAGGTTTGGCATGGCATAGATAATGGCTGTGACGATAACAGCCACAACCAAGAGATTTTTCCAGAGGGGGTATCGGTTCATCTTGATATCCAGATAGCAAAAAGGCTGCTTGCAGGCAGCCTTTTTGTATTTACAGTTTTTTCAATGTGCCTTTTGGAAGCACTGAATTGATTGATTCACGACGTACTTTAACTTCAACTGTTTCTGCAATCTGCAGATTTATTGCATTGTCGTTGATCTCGTTAATTTTGCCCATCAAGCCACCGTCCGTTACAACTTCGTCACCTTTAGCCAGTGATTGCTGCATGGTACGGTGAGCTTTAGCGCGTTTTTGCTGGGGACGAATCAACATCACGTAAAAAAGCACCAATAAAATGATTGGGAACGCAAAATCAAGCAAGCCCGGGGACCCAGCCGATGCTGCAGTTTCAGCAAAAGCTGGTGAAATCAGAAAATCCATCATATTTCCTCTAAACTGGCAAATAAAAGACAGTGATTATGCCACAGCCAACGGCAGGCTGATAGCCAATTAACCTAATCTGCACGATCCTGACGCATTGCGTAAAACGATTGGCGAAACTGCTGAAGATTTCCCGCTGCAATTGCGTCTCTCAGCTGTTCCATCAAGCGCTGATAGTAATGCAGATTATGAATGGTATTCAGTCGTGGACCGAGCATCTCACCGGTACGATCCAAATGATGCAAATAGGCTCTACTGTAATTTTTACAGGTATAACAATCACAGTAAGGATCCAATGGTCCCGTGTCCGTTTTATGACGACTGTTACGAATTTTAATGACGCCTTCATGTACAAATAAATGACCATTTCGGGCATTCCGCGTTGGCATCACGCAGTCAAACATATCCACACCCAGACAAACCGCTTCAACCAGATCTTCCGGCCGACCAACGCCCATCAGATAGCGCGGTTTATCCGTTGGCATTTTCTCGCTGAGGTGGTTGAGAATTCGCAGCATGTCTGCTTTTGGTTCTCCTACTGACAAACCACCGATCGCATAGCCATCAAAGCCGATCTCTGTCAGTCCGGCCAAAGATTCATCACGTAAATCTTCATGCATACCCCCTTGCACGATCCCGAATAATGCCGATGGATTGTCTCCATGTGCTGCTTTGCTGCGTGCCGCCCAACGTAATGACAAACGCATAGAAATAGCCGCAGTTTTTTCATCAGCAGGATACGGCGTACATTCATCAAAAATCATTACAATGTCACTGCCTAAGGCGCGTTGCACAGCCATGGATTCCTCAGGTCCCATAAAGACTTTGTCACCACTGACTGGCGAGCGGAAATGCACACCCTGTTCAGTTATCTTGCGTAGCTCACCAAGACTAAAGACTTGAAAACCACCGGAGTCGGTTAAGATAGGCTTATCCCAGCGCATAAAGTCATGTAAATCACCATGCTGCTGAATAATATCGGTGCCGGGCCGCAACATCAGGTGAAAGGTATTCCCCAGAATGATCTCAGCTCCAGTAGCTTTGACCTCTTCCGGCGTCATTGCTTTAACTGAACCGTAAGTCCCAACCGGCATAAAAGCGGGGGTTTCAATGGTCCCCCGGTCAAAACTCAGTTGGCCGCGGCGGGCCAATCCATCCTGTGCTGATGTCGCAAATTTCATTGTGTTAACTCATCAAAAATTGGCGCACAGGATAGCATTATCGATAAGGTTTCAGTGAATTCAGACGCAATCCCCTGTCAGTTAAGGTAGGATCTGCATACAATTTTTAATGGAAAGCAGTATGAGTCAATCAAAAATTATTGTGGCGTTAGATTACCCCGATGCGAATGCCGCGCTGAACATGGCCGATCAGCTGGATCCTTCGCGTTGCCGCCTCAAAATCGGTAAAGAATTATTTACCCGCAGCGGCCCGGAAATCGTCAAAACGCTACAGCAAAAAGGTTTTGATATTTTTCTGGATTTAAAATATCACGATATCCCGAATACTGTTGCTAAAGCCTGTGCGGCCGCTGCTGATTTAGGCGTCTGGATGATGAACGTTCATACGTTGGGTGGACCGGCAATGATGTCTGCAGCACGTGAAGCCATTGGCAGTCATCATGATGCTCCTTTACTGATAGGAGTGACATTGCTCACCAGTATGGATCAGCAAACATTTGATGCTATTGGCTTACAGGGCACGATTCCCGAAACGGTGCTTCGGCTTGCAGTGATGGCAGCAGATAACGGCTTGGATGGGGTGGTTTGCTCGGCACACGAGACGGCTATGTTAAAAGCCGAACTGGGCAGCCAGTTTCAATTAGTGACCCCAGGCATTCGTCCGGCAGGCAGTGCAAAAGGTGATCAACATCGAATCATGACACCTGCCCAGGCTATTCAGGCTGGTAGTCATTATCTGGTCATAGGTCGCCCGATAACCGCTGCAGCGGATCCAATGCAAAAACTGATTGAGATTGAAAACGAATTACGTTGAAGCCTCATAAAAAAGCCCGCAGTCAGCGGGCTTTTATTTGTATCAGTATCATTTTAAAAGTTAAACTTTAAATTTGCCTGAAGCATCCTGCAATTGCGAAGACAGGCTGCTTAGTGTATCAACCGCTTCTGAAGTAGCACGTGCACCATCTGCAGTATGATCAGCAATCTGACTGATATTAACAATACCGCGATTAATATCTTCTGCAACAGAACTTTGTTCATTGGCTGCATTTGAAATCTGCGTGCTCATCTCATCCATGGTCGAAATCATTGCCGTAATGGTATCGAGCGCGGAACCTGCACTTGCAGCTTTTTCGACACTGGTCTTGGCACTTTCACGGCTTTCATTCATGACTTTCACGGCAGCACGGGCACCTTGCTGCAAACGCTCTACCATTTCTTCAATTTCGTGTGTTGATGACTGTGTTCTGGCAGCAAGCGTGCGAACCTCATCAGCAACAACCGCAAAACCACGTCCATGCTCACCAGCACGAGCGGCTTCAATAGCAGCATTCAATGCCAAAAGGTTGGTTTGCTCAGTAATGCCGCGTATGACATCAACGATTGCACCGATATTTCCAATATCAGCTTCCAGTTCACTTAAGGTCTCTGCCGCTTTTTCAACTTCGCTGGCCAGAGTATCAATAGACTGCATTGTCTCCAGTACCACCTGCTTGCCGGCTTTCGCTTCATTATCGGCATTTCGTGCCGCCTCAGCCGCATTGGTTGCAGTACGGGCCACTTCCTGAACAGAGGCGGTCATTTCATTCATCGCTGTCGCGACTTGATCAGTTTCTTCCTGCTGTTTTAATACTCCCGTCACCGTTTCTTTACTGATGACAGTCATGTTTTGGGTTGCGGTATTCAGTTGACTGACACCACCAATAAGAGTGTGCACCAGATTAGCAACATTTTTGCGGGCACTGTCGAGTTCAAAAGCCATCCAGCTAAAATCACTTTTACCGGAAATGGCAATTTTTTGCGTGAGGTCGCCTTTCTTAATATTCTGAATACCATTGACCAATGTGGTTGCACGTTTGTCACCAAAACGTCCAATAACATGTGCCATAAACATGATCAGTGCACTACCGATAACAACAAATCCACCCACCACTTTAAGTTGTTGCATCGAGGTCACCGCGTTCAGTTCCATGTAGAACATTAACCCGGCCAGCACCACCAAACCGATAATGCCAAAACCGGCAACAATGTACATGCGTTTTCTCAGCGAATAATTCTCTAACTTAAACACGCCGCATTCTCCCTTCTATGTTTATAATTATTGTAATTATCATGCAAACAAACTCACACCGACACTATTATCTGGTGAATCAACTGATAACTGTAACTGTGTTGCTTCATTGTCAATATCGTCCGTTTCAATAATAACTTGAGCTATATTATTGCCGTCATGTAACTGCTCATCCTGCTCAGACCCCTGTGAAGGCTGATCCTGATGACTTACTTCAGCATTATTTAATGCCAATCCGCTTTCGTTGAAACTCTCACGTAATCTCGGCAAAGCCTGTTCCAAAGCATCCCGTGCTGCTGCATTTGAAGCAATAAAAGTAACATTGGTCTGATCATTTTGCATGGTCAATCTGACCTCTACAGGACCGAGATTAGCAGGATTCAGCCTTAACTCTGCTTGTTGAACCCCTTCACGCGCCATCCAAACCACTCGGCTACTCATCACTTTGCCCCAAGCTGAACTGTTAAGCTGAGGTTGTATATCCAGCGATAAAGCGGGATTAGCAACACTCGGCGTACCAGCCACTGATGTGGTCATACCCGGTATGGTGGAAAATGCCAAAGGACTACTGAGTTTGCTGGCTGAACTTCTCTCCGCCTGAGGATCGAGTTGCCGCATCGCGGAAAGTGTTTCGGCACTGGCTGTCATCAACTGTTCCGGGGTTTTCCCCGCCGTTTGCATCATTAACTTAACCTTTTCGGTGGTAACCGCATCACCTTCCACATTTTGCTTCTGGATTGCCTGAAGTATATCTGCACGGATTGAAGTTGCTGAAAAATCTGCATTACCAGACTTACCCTGAGTCGCAAGCACAGATGTTTTCATATCCTTATCACCGGACTGTGGAATATTTATTACTGGCGTTGTGGCGAGCTGTTGCTTTTCAGTTTTCTTATCCGTCACTGGTGTAACCGCCAAAATCATTAAAGGATCACTTTCATCCTCACTCTCAGTTTTATCTGTTTTGATATCAGTATCAACAATGATTTCTTTAGTTGGTGTTTTATCGGATTCCAATTCTGAATTATCAGCCTTTGTTTCCGTCTTTTCTACCTTTTCAGCTTTTTCAGGCGGCAATTCTTTGCCGTCTTTTGCATCCGTTTTTTCCGCTTTAGTGGTTGTTTCAGACTGTTTATTATCTGTTTTAAGGTCATTCCTGGCCTGTTTATCTTTATCTGAACGTTGAGGTTCATTCAGCCGACGATCCAGTTCCGAGGCAAAGGCTTCATTATCTTTACTGTTTGCAGCAGAAGTTATGGCTTTGTCTGTTTTGTTCGGGGCAACATTCAGCGAGGAGAGGGTCAGCTGTTGCGTCATTTCATTTCCTTAAACTCTGGTTAGTAGCCGTATAGCACTGTTATAAGTAATGGATAGCAATGGCTGTGCCAGATTTTATATTTCATAGTTCGGTATTTTTAGTGATTACTTTAATCAACTGCGTTAATGCATTGGTTTGCTGAGACAACTGCTGACTGATTTGCTCTATGGAGTGGCGGCTGCGATTTTCCCAGCCGATATGAGTATGCGAAAGATCTTTTTCCAGTTGCTGTGTAAGCTCAATGCTTTTATTCAGCTGTTGCTGTTGCTGACCACACTGAATTTTCAAAGGCTGAAGCAATTGACTTAACTGCTGGTTGAGCACCCTAATTTCCATTGAAAAATCACGAAGCTGACGCGCATCCTCACCCAGCTTTGCCGCTTCAACAGTACAATTTAATGCCAGCAGACTGGTTTCAAAAACAGCGTCATCAATTTCCTGCAACATGGCAGTTAAATGACTGTTTTGCAGTTGAACCTGGTAAAGCGTTTTCTCCAGTGCAGGTAGAATATTTTGTGCTATCGGAGTGGTTTCGCTCGGCGTTGAGGATAATGATAGAACTGCACCAGTCGCACCATGAGGATAACACTCCAGCAGAAACCCCTCTGGCTTATCTTTTTTGTAAAGAACAGAAATCGTTAATCGCAAATCCAAAAAGTCATTGCGTAAATCAATACTTTTAGGCAACTGCTCGAAATCACTTAGCCACTCAATTG
>Ga0208032_1001456_pt1 | contig 10140 bp, 9 predicted proteins | sample MalvirAntarct_66_FD_184254 | JGI IMG/M metagenome (GOLD analysis project Ga0208032, IMG submission 184254) | Marine viral communities from the Global Malaspina Expedition - Malaspina viral metaG Antarct_66 (SPAdes) (version 2) | ecosystem: Environmental > Aquatic > Marine > Oceanic | place: West... | reverse complement strand
CTTGTTAGGACAGTTTTCTAAAACTGCCAGCAATAGGATTTGATGAAATAAATTTGCTAAAGAATATCCAATAAACCGTTGGCGAACCGTCATACAGATTGATAACAGATGATATATAGGAGCAGGTAATGAATTTTTTGCGTATGAGCGAGCTGAGTTTGACCGATAAAGTAGTGTTGATTCGTGAAGACCTTAATGTCCCTATTAAAGCGGGTAAAGTGGCTAGTGATGCACGCCTGCAAGCAAGTTTGCCGACGATTAAGATGGCGCTAGAAAAGGGTGCAGCAGTGATAGTCTGCTCGCATTTAGGACGCCCGACAGAAGGCAATCCTGAAGCCATTTATTCGTTAGCACCCGTTGCTGACTATTTAAGCGATAAACTATCCGCGCCTGTTACGCTTAATAGTGACTACCTCACTCAAGGCGTCGCTATCGAAGCAGGTGAAGTCGTACTGCTAGAGAACGTACGTTTTAATGAAGGCGAAAAGAAGAATGATGCAGCGCTTGCACAAAAATATGCTGATTTGTGCGATGTATTTGTGATGGACGCTTTTGGCACAGCACATCGCGCCCAAGCATCAACAGAAGGCGTGACCCAAGCGATGCATAAAGCTGGTAAGACCGCCTGTGCTGGACCTTTATTGGCAGCAGAGCTTGATGCTTTAAGCCTAGCACTTGAAATGCCAGCACAACCTATGCTCGCTATCGTTGGCGGATCAAAAGTTTCTACCAAATTAGAGGTTTTACATAGTTTGGCTGAGCTTTGCTCACAGATTATCGTTGGTGGCGGGATTGCCAATACCTTCTTAGCCGCGCAAGGTCATAGTGTTGGTGCGTCACTTTACGAAGCCGATCTGCTCGATACAGCTCGTGAAATCATGGGTAAAACTGAGATTTTATTGCCTGAATATGTAGTCGTTGCTGATAAAAGCGACATTGATTTTGCTGACTTCACTGGCTCATTACAACAAGCCTCTGCGACCATCAAGTCTGTCGACACGATTGGCGATAATGACATGATATTAGATATCGCGCCAGATAGTGCTATGAAATTGGCAGAGGCAATTACCAAGGCGAAAACTATCTTATGGAATGGTCCAGTCGGCGTTTTTGAAGTGGATGCGTTTGGTCAGGGTACTCAGATAGTGGCAGAAGCGGTCAAAAATAGCCAAGGTTTCTCGATTGCAGGTGGTGGTGATACACTTGCTGCGATTGATAAATATCAAGTGGCTGATGGCGTCAGCTACATGTCAACGGGTGGCGGTGCATTCTTAGAATTTGTAGAAGGCAAAGCCTTGCCAGCGGTTGCTGCTTTACAAGTTAATGCATAACCTCTTAACGATACTTAAGCAGATGAGTAACATTAGCCGTACAACTTAGCCGCAGTATCTAAGGTACGCTGTACGGATAATATTTTGGCTACTATTCATATCTTATTGTTTTCAAGGCAATAAGTTCGAATTGTCATCGATTATTATTAAGTGGTAATTATTTGTTTCTATACTGAAAATTGTTATTGCATGTCCAATTTGCACTCTATAAAATAGCGCAAACCATGTATTTGACATGCTTTATTTATGAGGGATTTATTATGTTAAAACGTCATTTATTACTTGCTAGTGTTCTTGCCGGTACTTTTGCAATCACTGCATGTAGCCAAGAAACACAAGATAAAACCGATGCTGCTGCTGAATCAGCAGGCGAAGATGCTGCTGCTAACACAGAAGAAGCTGCTGCGAATACAGAAGCCGCTGCTGCTGAAGCTGAAGTAGCTGCCCAAGAAGCTGGCGCTGAAGCTGCAGAAAATGCTGAAGTTGCTGGTGCTGCTGCCACTAATGCACTAGAAGAAACTGGCGATGCTATTGCTGAAGGCACAAGCAAAGTCGTTGAAGGTACTGCATCAGCCGTTGCTGACGGTGCTAACGCAGTTGCTGACGGCGCAAATGATGTCGCTGTTGATGCAGAACAACAGTACTAAGTCGTATAAAGGCTAAGTCATTTAAAATTAAGCAACATAAAGTTCAGTCTATTCATTAATATAATAGTGGAAGACTATTGGCTGATAAGTTGTTTTATAAGTCTATAAAATATATAAAAGCTTTGGTAATTGCCAAGGCTTTTTTTATGGATAAAAATACTCAATTCGATCCATAAAAAGCAGGTCATGAATTTTTTATAGACGAAATCAACCATCTAACTGTGCAAACAAGGCATAAAAACCAAACAGACAAACAAATAGTCAGTTAAGCGCTACGAAGCGCTGGTAATTTTTGCTATAATCACGGCGTGATAATGACGAGCAGAAAGCAGTGGTTTTTGTTGGCTTATAATGGAATACCCATTGCAAAGCTAGGTCGCAGTGCAAATGTGGCAACGTCTTATTGTTAAAAATGATGTTTTAATATCATCTTCAAAATACTATTTTTAGAATATAACCAGAGAGCGTTTTATGGCCTTAATATCGTTACGTCAACTTTTGGATCATGCTGCTGAACACGGCTATGGTGTTCCTGCTTACAATGTTAATAATTTAGAGCAGATGCGTGCCATTATGATGGCGGCTGACGCCTGTGACTCTCCTGTGATTGTACAAGCCAGTGCCGGTGCCCGTAGTTATGCAGGCTCTGCGTTTTTGCGTCATCTGATTATTGCTGCTATTGAAGAGTGGCCACATATTCCAGTCGTGATGCATCAAGACCACGGTATGTCACCTGCTATTTGTCAACGCTCAATTCAGCTTGGCTTCTCATCAGTGATGATGGACGGCTCGCTTGGTACAGACGGTAAAACGCCGATGGATTATGACTATAACGCCAGCGTCACCCGTGAAGTAGTCAAAATGGCTCATGCTTGCGGTGTTTCAGTCGAAGGCGAGATTGGTTGCTTAGGTAGTCTTGAAACTGGCATGGCAGGCGAAGAAGATGGCTCTGGCGCAGAAGGCGTGTTGGATCATGAGCAGCTATTGACCAGTGCTGATGAAGCAGAGCAGTTCGTTAAAGACACCAACGTCGATGCGTTAGCCATTGCTATCGGTACCAGTCATGGTGCGTATAAATTCACCCGTCCACCGACAGGCGACATCCTATCGATTGAGCGCGTCAAAGAGATTCATGCTCGTATTCCTAACACACATTTGGTCATGCATGGCTCGTCATCAGTGCCGCAAGAGTGGTTAAAAGTTATCAATGAAAACGGCGGTAATATCGGTGAGACTTATGGTGTACCGGTTGAGCAAATCGTTGAAGCGATTAAGCATGGTGTGCGTAAAGTAAATATCGATACCGATTTACGTTTGGCATCAACTGGCGCTATCCGTAAATTCCTTGCAGAAAACCCGAGCGAATTTGATCCACGTAAATACTTTAAAGCCTCTATGGTTGCGATGTCAGATATCTGTACCAATCGTTTTGAAGCCTTTGGTTCAGCGGGTCAAGCGCATAAGATTCGTCCAATCAGTCTTGAAGGTATGGTTAATTTTTACTAGTAAGTTGACATAGTAAAAAAGACTGATTGATAGTTAGGTGATGGTTTAGCTCATTTTTATAATAGTCTATATAAGAGATCGTGGATTATGATTGGATTGATTAATGGACAGGTGCAATACTTAATGGCACCGACTGCCTGTATCATGACCACCTCTGGTGTTGGCTATGATATTGAGCTGCCATTGCCGTCATTTTGCCAATTGCGTCTTAATGAGCAGGCAAGCATTTGGACGCATTTCCATGTGCGCGAAGATGCACAGCTGCTCTATGGTTTTATTGACCGTAAAGAGCGTGATGTCTTTCGCCAGCTGATTAAAATCAACGGTGTTGGGGCAAAAATGGCATTAGCAATGCTATCTGCAATGTCAGCTGCTGAGCTAAAAATGCATGTCGAGCAAGATTCAGAAGCGGCATTGACACGTATCCCAGGTATCGGCAAAAAGACAGCGCAGCGTTTATTAATTGAGCTAAAAGATAAGCTGAAAAATATCGAAGTCGACAGCAGTCATTTAGAATTTGCTATGCAGCCGGTACCAATATCTGCTGAAGGAAGTATCATTGCTGAAGTTGAAGGCGCGTTGATTAGCTTGGGCTACAAAGAAAAAGAAGCTCAGCAAGCTATTAAGGCGGCAAAAAGTAATGGTGAGACATTTGCAGATACACAGAGTTTGTTAAAAGCTACCTTGCAGCAATTTCAAAGTTTTAAATAAGAGTATCTTTCAACACAACATTAATTAAAAAAACAGCGATTGAAAATAAGCGACATTAGATGTCGCTTATTTTCGTTTTAGCACCTGCTTTATCATGTTTTGCATGACTTATGAGCAGCGTTTGGTTATGCTATTTATTACCTAATCTTTTAAAAATAATGCTTTAAGCATAATGGCAAAAACTATGATGCAAGATCGTTTGATTAATCCGCTAGAAGGGGCGTCAGATGCCCCTGATGCCAATATTCGACCAGCATTATTGGCGGAATATATCGGTCAGCCCGTCGTACGCGAGCAGATGGAAGTCTTTATTCAAGCGGCACGGGCGCGTGATGAAGCGTTGGATCATACGCTCATCTTTGGACCACCAGGCTTAGGAAAAACGACCCTTGCCAATATTATTGCTCGCGAGATGGGTGGCAATCTACGTTCTACTTCAGGGCCTGTCCTTGAGCGCGCTGGCGATTTGGCAGCGATGCTGACCAATTTGGAAGCTGGTGATGTCCTATTTATTGATGAGATTCACCGCTTAAGTCCGGTAATTGAAGAAATTCTTTATCCAGCGATGGAGGATTTTCAGCTGGATATCATGATTGGTGAAGGACCAGCAGCACGCTCTATTAAGCTTGATTTGCCGCCATTTACGTTAGTTGCAGCAACCACCCGAGCCGGATTATTAACGTCACCACTGAGAGATCGCTTTGGTATCGTGCAGCGACTAGAGTTTTATAATATTGCTGATTTAACCACCATTGTCAGTCGTGCAGCGCGGTTGATGCGCGTGCCAATGAGTGAGGATGGGGCCGTTGAAATTGCGCGCCGTGCACGTGGTACGCCAAGGATTGCCAACCGTCTATTACGACGTGTACGTGATTATGCTCAGGTCAGAGGCGATGGCAGTATTAATGGCGCAATTGCTGGTAGTGCGCTCGATATGCTCGCAGTCGATAGACGTGGTCTCGATCATTTGGATAGACGTTATATTGAGATATTGCACGAGCGTTTTGACGGTGGACCTGCTGGCGTTGAAGCGGTGGCAGCAGCGATGGCTGAAGACCGCGGTACGTTAGAGGATGTGATTGAGCCATACCTTATCCAACAAGGCTATGTACTTCGGACTGCACGTGGTCGAGTATTAACGCAGATGGCGATCGATCAGATGCTATAAAGTTAGTCTAAAAAAATGTGCCTACACTTAATTAGAATATTAAATGTAGGCACATTTTTTTTGTTTTATTTTTTATAGTATCTATTAAATAGTGGATGAAGGCTCAAGCCAAACGCTTATGCCTATCTATTTTTAATAAGTACTTGTTATTGTCAGAAGTCTTTTAGTCAAAGCTACTAACGGTTTAGGCTAAGATACGCCACACGACTGCCAAAATCGCTAAGAGGTAAAAAATAGGTGATAGCCAACCGATAACTTGTGTTGCAATGGCTATGAAAATAGCAAAGCCCGCCAGCGCCAACCAATCTCGGCGACGGTCGTTTAGCATATCGGCACGGATTTGTTGAATCTCACGCAGTTGACTGTCTTGACGTGATCCTTGTGAAGCAAGGCTCTGTAACCCTTGATCTAGCAGTCTTGGGATATCAGTGGTCGATAATAAAATCTCAGGCAACTGCTGACGTAGCTGTTGTAAATTACGCATCGGATCAAGCTGCTCCTTAATCCAGCTGCTTAAGATTGGCTTGGCAAGCGACCAGATATCAAGATTAGGATACAAGTCGCGACCAAGTCCTTCGACATGCACTAAAGTTTTGAGCAGTAGCATCAACTGCGGTGGAATACTCATATGATGGCGGCGGGCGATATCTAATATTTGCATTAATACACCGGCAAAGTCGATATCGTTAATGGATTTTTGTAACATCGGACCGACAGTGCGTTTCATATCACGCATCAATGCATGCTTATCAGCACTTGGCGGTATCCAGCCAGCTCGACTGACGATATCAACCATCGCTGTAAAGTTGTTATTCATCACGGACAATAACATTCGCGCGACGATAAGCTGATCGTCCTTTGATAAGGTGCCCATGATGGCGCAATCAAGCCCGATATAACGCGGCTCATGTCCTAAGTCCACAGCGGCCATATTTGCAGTCAAGGTATTGACTGGCGGCGTCTCGACAAAAACATTGCCGGGGTGCATATCGGCATGGAAGAAGTTATCACGGAATACTTGGGTAAAAAATATCGTTAAGCCTTTTTCTGCCAGTGCTGCACGGTCATAGCCTAATTGATCAAATACCTCAACTTGTGAGATTGGAACGCCTTGTATGCGCTCCATGACCATGACGTTTTTATTGGCATCATAGACTTCTGGCACATACATCAATGCCGAGCCCAAGAAGTTGTTGCGCATTTGCGTTGTATTGTCTGCCTCTAATGTCAAATCTAACTCGTTGAGCATGACTTGACGGTAGTCTTCAACAATATCGATGATGTGTATGGCACGAGCTGCTTCGATACGCGCCGATGCCCAATTGGCGAGTTCTCGTAGCAATTCAAAATCTGCAATAATGGTCGTGCGAATATCAGGGCGAACCACTTTGACCACCACTTCACGCCCATCATGCAGCGCAGCGGTATGTACTTGGGCAATAGAAGCAGCTGCTAGAGGCTTGACGTCAAAACGTGCAAATAAAGAGCCAATAGATTGACCGAGACCGTGTCTAGGGTCTTGGATTTGCGCAATCGCGATATCAGAATCGAAAGATTTAACTTTATCTTGTAGTTGAATAAGTTGCGCAATAATCTCAGGTGGCACGAGGTCACGGCGGGTCGAGAGTAATTGTCCAAGCTTTAAAAATAGAGTCCCCATATCTTCAAGCGCGTATTTAATCGCATTAGGCTGATGCTTTTTACCCCACGCAGCTGGATGCATACGGATTAAACGCACCAAAGGCTGTAGTTGCGGCGCCTCTTCGACAGAAAAATGGGTGTCAATACGATAGGTGGCGGCAATGCGCCATAGCTCAAGTAAACGGGCGCGATGGGATAATAGCATGAGATATAAATACTCTAGATAAAGTCAAAAATAAGGTAGGCGTTGTAGAAAAGGCGATTATCTACTATGAGTTAAACGTGCTTGCTCATCTTTGATAGCGGCTAGTTTGGCTTCTTCACGTTCAACATCGGCGCGCAGTTTCAGTAGTTGCTGCTTAAGCGCATTTACTTCAGTTACATCTATTGGGTCAGGTGCACTATTACCTGCAACATCGTTTGCCCAATCGCTAACATCGTTAAAAGCACGCTTGGCACTATGACGCCAGCTGCCTTTAAGCTGCGATATCAGGAGGTGCAACTGGCTCGCCATCGATTTACCAATAAATGGTTCAAGTTGTCCCGCGACATCAGGATCAAAGCCTGCAACCAATTGATTGAGTTGCATAAGTACTTTGTAATCGCCCTCAATAGGCAAGTTGCCTTCTGTACCGCGCATGAGATTCAGTAGCTGGGCAGGGTTATCGACGGTAATAATACAGTCTGGGCGGCTATGACCAAGACGCGCACGATCCATACTGGCTTTTTGACGCTCATTCATAGCGCCACTTTGCTCAAACACACTTTCAGTCGTCACTGGCTCAAAACGCAAGCGCTCTTCAGTGAATAGCACATCTAAATTCACCTCAGGCGTGCCCATGTTGAGACGCAGCACTTTGCCAGCAAGTGGCGCTAAACCCGCTTTGGTAATCTCATCACTGGCAATAGCCATATTAATCAGCTTTTCAGCACCGGCCAAAAGTAGAACAGTCAGCATAAGGCTCTCGCATAGTCAGTTGAGCGCCTTAAAAGAGCGCATTATTTATAAATATAAGTTGCCATCATTTTACATAATGGCACTTTTATCGCTATGTATCGCTATGTATTGTAATTTAAAACTTAATCTTATGCTTTAAAGCCGCGATGTACCGCGACGATACCAGCTGTCAGATTATGATAATCACAATTTTCAAAGCCTGCTTGCTCCATCATCTGCTTTAGTGTCTGCTGATCAGGATGCATACGAATCGATTCAGCTAAATATTTATAGCTTTCTGAATCGTTAGCAACCAGCTTACCCATCATCGGTAGCGCTGTGAATGAATATAAATCATATGCTTTTGATAATGGCTCAAAAATAGGTTTTGAGAACTCTAGTATTAATAAGCGACCACCTGGCTTAAGCACACGGTACATCGATTTTAATGCAGCATCTTTATCTGTGACGTTACGTAGACCAAAGCTGATGGTCAGCAGATCAAAGCTATTATCATCAAATGGCGCTAGGGTTTCAGCGTTCGCCAAAACAAAATCGACATTATTACAGCCAGCATTAATCAAGCGCTCACGACCAACTTCTAGCATTGCCGCATTGATATCAGACAACACGACTTTACCGTTGCGACCGACTTCACGGCTAAAGACTTTGGCTAAATCACCCGTACCGCCAGCGATATCTAATACATGTTGACCAGCACGCACGCCAGATAAGCTGATGGCATAACGCTTCCACAAGCGATGAATACCAAATGACATCAAGTCATTCATGATGTCGTATTTTTTGGCGACAGAGGTAAATACGTCAGCCACACGTGCTTGTTTTTCTGCTTTATTAACGGTCTTATAGCCAAAATGGGTTTCTTCATGACCATCAGTATCAGACGTATGTGGATTATTGATATCGTCACGCTGGTTAAAAAGCGTTTGCTTAGTGGCTTGAGTATTTGTCTGTGCAGCGTCATTTACAGTGCTATTTTGGGCGTGGTTTTCAGTATTGGCATTTGGCATAGTGGTTTGTTGCCCTTGTGGCGTTCCTATGGGTAAATCTTCAACATGAGTAAAGTCATTGTTAATAACACTTGTAGCGGTATTTTGACGTGCTTTTACTTGAGCGGTAATATTTTGGTTATGAGTGATACTGTCTTGAACCAATTTATCTTGTATACGGCCATTAGTCGTCGTTTTATTATTTACATGATCAGTCATCGCGGTGTCCTATGATTTATTTTTATGCTTGTTTTTAGTCAGATAAAATACTAATAGTTGTTGAGACAATAGCGCTTATCATACACCAAACGCAGCGGGCTTACCGTCATTATCCATGGCATGGACTTCATCAATAACTTCAAGCTCGCGCGCGCAAAACGGTTCAATAAAGCTGCTCACACTTTTTAATGGTTTCATGGCTTTAAAGCCTGAATCGATAAAATCATAAAGCGGCTGAAAGTTGTAGCGATACGCGGTGCCTTTAGCCATCGCAAAAGCTTTTTTGAGCATAAAGGAATTCAAGTCTTTGTCAGTACGATAGCAGACGTCTTTTAAGTTATTAATCTGTACACGGCGCTCATCAGCTTCATCAACCGTACGGTAAGCGAGTAGCATATTTTCTTCATTGACGGCTAACTCTTGTTCGAGTAACCACTGCGCCAAATGCAAGTCGAGCTCAATCGCCAATATAGACGCTTGAATGCCCATACTGCCAGCTTCTAAAGATGATTCTTTGGCAAGACGCTCAAGTTTCTTGGCTTTAGGGAGAATGCGTCCTAATTGTTCTGCCAGTACTTTAAATTCATCACCACCATACAGCTGCGTTAAAAAATAATCTGCCATTAGCTGGTTTTTCGGTTGCTCAAACAGCGTGCTATGCGTACGCTTGATACGGGCTTGTTGCCATGATTGCACTTCATTAAGCTTCTTATTCAATGCAGCGTCTTCATGATGTGGCAGCGCCCAAAAGCGGTCAAGGTGCTGTTGTAAGTTGGCTAAAGCAGACATGGCAGGTCATCCTATAAAAATAATAATAGTCATCAAGTTGATAATAAAAGCTGGATAATAAGGGGGCTGGTTAGCGCTAAGTTTTCTACTTATAGGCAGCTATTAAACCATGCTCTTAAGATGTTGTTCACCTTAAAAGAAAATAAGACAGAATACAAATGCCAAACTGTTACATATAAAG
>Ga0208032_1001451_pt1 | contig 10157 bp, 10 predicted proteins | sample MalvirAntarct_66_FD_184254 | JGI IMG/M metagenome (GOLD analysis project Ga0208032, IMG submission 184254) | Marine viral communities from the Global Malaspina Expedition - Malaspina viral metaG Antarct_66 (SPAdes) (version 2) | ecosystem: Environmental > Aquatic > Marine > Oceanic | place: West... | reverse complement strand
TGGAGGACGAGGGCAGCCTGAGCACCCCCGACAGGTCAGCCCTCGACGCGCGCACCGACGGCGAGAGCGCGCCGTTGCCAGCATCGACGCCACCGACTCGATCGAGCACGGACCGCGCGAGCATCCCCCGGTTGCCTGCCGCTTCAGTACCGACGGGCTCGGACGCGCCCGTGGAGCCCCCGCCCATTGAGGCGACGTCGCGGCCCAATGGCGACGCAAGCCCCTTCGACGACGAATGTTCGGCAGCGGCTTCGCTGAGCGAGGCCCCTTCGACCGGAGAGATCTCGCGGTCAATGGAGAGTGCGTCGACGGGCGTCACCTCGGTCGTACGGGAGTCCGAAGGGCTCGAGGTCGCCGGTGCGAGACCGGATGAGGTGACCTCGGCGCGACCGCTCGGGCGAGGTGTACTCGGTGCGCTCGAACGCTGGACGGACGACGACGGCGAGGACGGCGAGGACGGCAATCCCGCGCCCGGAGCGTCCGCACTATGCGAGGCGGGGGCGACTGGATCCGTCGTGCCACGAAGCGGGGCCGAAGCGCTCGGGCTCGGATTTCCGCTGGAGCGTGGCGAACTCGGGGTCGAGCGCTGAGCGGGACTGCTCGGTGCTGGTGCCACGCCATTCGGCGTCGGGTTGCTCGGTGTTGGGTTGCTCGGTGTCGGGTTGCTCGGTGTCGGGTTGCTCGGTGTCGGGTTGCTCGGTGTCGGGTTGCTCGGTATCGGGTTGCTCGGCGACGGGGTCGCGGGGGCGCGGCCGATCGTCAGACCGGGCGGTGGCGCCATCACGTCTGGCAGCGGGGCCGCCGAGAACATGCGCGCGACGGCTTCCTCGCCGGTGATGTTGCTGCGCACGAGGTTCGGCAAGCGTCCGATCGTCCTCGGCGCACCGCGCTCGAGGGAGTCACCCGAGGCCTGTGCGCTCCCTGCACTCCACGCGCCGGGGCGCGCACCCAGGCGGCCACGCATCTCGGAAAGCGCGTCCGCTCCCCCGACGTTCGGGCTAGGAGGAAGCGCGCTGCGTGCGGCCTCGAGGGCTCCGCTGCTCGCACCGACCTCGGGGGGCTCTGCGGACATCGAGACGTCCCGCGCGGCGTCGTCGGTTGCGCGTTCGGCACGCGAGGGGTTGGCGGATGTCGAGGACGAGGAAGGCGGCGAGGATGGCGGCAGTGCAGATGCAGCCGACGATGCCTGTCGTTCGGCAGCGGACGCCGGCGATGTCTCGTTCCGCTCGACGGAAGCCGCTTCTGCCCGACGCGCTGCCGGTGTGGACTCCTCAACGACGGCGCGACGACGGGCCGGTGCACCTGACGGCGCAGAGCTCGTCGAGGGCGTCACGGTCACGGACTGGGATCGGACGCTACGGCCTCGGACGGTGCTCGTGCGAGCAATAGGTGCCGACGGGGGCTTGGACGAGGCCGATGGTGAGGCCTGGGGTTGCGGCGTCGCCGCTGACGGGCCTGACGGAACTGACGGGGCTGACGGTGCTGGCGGAGTCGGGGGGACGGCTTGAACCGCTTGAGCCGGTTGGGCCGCCCTCGCCACGGGCGCAGGCTGAGCAGGGCCGACGGGCGCGGTCCAGGCAGACTGCGTCGGCGTCGAGGCCTGCGAGGCGGGCGCTGGCGGCGCCGTGCGAGCGGGCGGCGCCGGAGGCTGCGGCGCGGACGTCGAGGTCACACGCGGTGCCGCGGGCGGCGGTGAGGTCGTGGCGCTCCGAGCGACGGGTGCCGGCGCGGAACGGGACGCGGAGGTTGACGACGCGAGCGGTGGAGCCACGCCGAGCGTGCCGGTAGCACCCGGGCCGACCTCGCCACGGTGGGCTGGCGAAGCAGCCTGCCAGGCTGGCGTCACACTCGGCGTGTCGCGCGGGCTCGGCCCAGCCGTCGGGACGCGGGAGATCTGCTGCGAGAGGTGCGAGGCGCTTCGTGTGCCAGTTGCCGCAGCGCCGCCGGATGCCTCGGGCGGCGCGTTACGGCCGATCGCCGCGATCTGGCGCATGACCGAGAGCGTCTGCACGCCGATGGGGAAGTGGCGTCGCTGCCAGCGGAAGAACGGGCGGACCGGGTCGCCGAGGACGCGGCCGGCCGCGTCGCCGTAGCTCGGCGGGAGGAGCGCCCGCTGGAGGGCGCCCGAGCGCGGGAGGAAGCGAGTCGCAAAGCGGAAGGCGGGCGCGGACGCGCTCAGCCGCGGGCCACCCCCCTGCCCCGGCGCGCCCAGCATGTGGAGTGCGCGCGGAAGCGGCGGGTAGTCGGGCGCGGGCTGGTCAATCGTCGACCCGGAAACCATGGTGGGCGACTTCCAGTTCCTCCATCGCAACCTCGCTGGATGTGGCGGCGAACTTCGGGCCGCTCCACTTCACCGGGAAGGCGTCGTAGAACACCCAGGTCCGGACGATCTGGCCCATGCCGTCGACCATCGCGAGTGCTGCGGTGGTGCGCTCCAACCGGCCCCGGTTCGACTCGAAGCCCTCGCCGGAGGATGCCTTGAACCAGTCGAACAGGTTGTTGTCCGTGGTCCCGCGCTTCAGCACGAGGTTCGACCACTTCAGGCGGCCGGGCAGGCGGTGGACGTACTCGTTCTGGCCGCCCTCTTTGATGTCCTCGGACATGTCGACCTCCACCGTGAGACCGCTGACCTCGGTGAAGGCTCCGACGCGGACGCCGTCGACCTCGAAGATGAACTGCCCGGTGAAGGGGGGATGGCTGCGTTGCGCGTCAGGCAAGCTGCTTCACCCCTTCCCAGGCTCGTCGGTTCAGATCTGCGACCTTGGCCACCAGCATCAGCCGGTCGTCATGTTCCAGGTCGACCAGCCGCTCGATGTCCCAGTGGAGGTGGTAGGCGAGGTAGGAGACCTCGTCCCACGTGTCCTCCGCCGGGTAGGTCATCAAGCGCCGGCGGCCGCCGCTGCCAAAGGGACGGGGACCGCCTCATAGGCTGTGCCCGCCTGCACTTCCTCCAGGACCGCAGCCTGCTCGGCGGCGCCCCCAAAGTTGATGCGCGTGTAGAAGTCCTGCAGGTACGCCAGGTCGCTGGAGAACAGGCCCTCCACGGTCTTCGGGGTCACCTGGACCAGGGAGCCCAGCTTCACCATCGTCCGCGAGAGGACGATCACCGTGAGGTACGCCTCGTTCTCCTTCACCCGAGCGTCGCGCAGCGGCTCGATCTCGTCCCGCGCCGTCGCGAGGCGCATGACGCCCTCGCGGTGGAGCGTGCCGGACTCGTCGACGTAGCCGCGCGGCAGCGTGAACGGGAACTCGGTCTGCAGGGTCATGCGCGGACCATCCCTTCGTGGGTGATGGTCAGCTCTTCGACGACGATCTCGTCAGAGCCGGCGTTCAGGTCAGAGCCCTTCCAGTGGGAGGGCCAGCCGTTCTCGAAGTTCCAGCGAGCCGTCTCGGCGCCCATGGAGTCGTAGATGACCAGGGAGCCGTTGCGGCGAGCGCCGTCGATGTCGCCGTCGAGGACGATCTTCCGCCACTCCCAGAGGGCGGTGGAGGTGTCCAGGCGGCGCTTCAGCACCACGTCCGCCCACTTGGGCGAGCCGGGGACCTTCCGGATCAGGAGCTTGCCACTCTCGGTGGACTCCTTGTACTCGATGACGTTGGTCTCCGAGTCGATGCCGGAGGCCTCCTTGAACTGAGCAACGGTGACGCCGTCGATCTCGATGAAGAAGGCGGAGGTGGTCAGCAGGTCAGGCATGTTTCGTTACCCCTTGGAGTGCGTCTTCTGCTTGCGAGCGGGCGTTACTCGACGCCCGGTCCGGCCCACTGGCCGATGCGGATGACGACGAACTCGGCCGGCTTCACAGCCGCGACGCCGATCTCGATGGTCACGCGACCCTCGTCCACGCTCTCGCGCGGGTTGGTCTCGGCGTCACACTTCACGTAGAAGCCCGCGTCCGGCGTCGCGCCGACCATCGCACCCTGGCGCCAGAGGCCCAGGAGGAACGAGTTCACCGTGCGGCGAGCGCGTGCCCAGAGGTTCGCGTCGTTCGGCTCGAACACCACCCACTGCGTTCCACCGATGAGCGAGTCCTCGATGTAGTTGAACAGCCGGCGGACGTTCAGGTAGCGCCACAGCGGGTCAGACGAGGTGGTGCGAGCACCCCACACCCGGATGCCGCGGAGGCCGAAGGCCCGGATGGCGTTGATGCCGACCGGGTTCAGGATCTCCTGCTCGCCGGTGGTCATCTGGTACTCGAGGTCCAGCGCGCCGCGGAGCACCTCGTTGGCCGGAGCCTTCCAGACGCCGACACCGTCCGTGCGGGCCCAGAGGCCGGCGACGTGGCCGGACGGCGGGATGGTGATGCTCTTCGGGAGGTCGTTCGTCGGCTTCGAGAGCGGGTTCGCCACGCGGATCTGCGGGTAGTACAGCGTCGCGAACATCGAGTCGTACCCGGCGTTCGTGCGCCACTCCAGCACCTGCTGCGGGCTCATCCCCGGAGGAGCGTCGAGGATCGCCATGCGGTCCTTCTGGCTCTCGCAGTGGTTCACCAGCGCGACCTGCACGGCCTGCCAGGTCTCGAGGTCGACGCCGCCGTCAGCGTTCTTCGCGACGTTCATGAGGTCCGGGACGGCCACCATGGTGACATCCTCGGCGACCGCGAGGCCGGCGATGCCGGTGCGCAGTCCCTCGTCCGCGGCCACGGCGCGAGGGGTCTCGCCGTCCATGTGCGGGACCTTCACGATGTACGCGCGTCCGCCGCCGTTGGCGAAGAAGCCGTACACGGCGTGCGGGAGCACTGCCCCCTCGACGAAGGAACCATAGTTCCGCTCGAACTGGGACCAGTTGGTCACTAGGGTCGGGCGGACACCCTCGGGGTCGTCGGGGTTGCCCTCAGGGGCCTTCTCCGTGAAGCCAACAAAGGCCGCCACGGACGTGGCCACGCCCTGGATTGGCCGTGACCCGCCCTCGACTTCCTCGACGTAGACGCCGGGCGCCTGATAGACAGCCATCTTGCCTTCCTTACCGGGCCGAAGCGGCCTTGACCGCTTCCACGAGCCCCTGTGCGCTCAATCTTGATTCGTACACACTGCGGTCCTGCCGCCCTGGGATGACTCTCATCGAGAGCCGTTCGTCGGAGCACGCAATGACCGTGACCGACGGCCGCCGTGCGAGCACGGAAGCCGCGACTGCCTCGTAACGGCGGTCGTCCCAGTTGACGACCACCACATCCGGCTCTGCGCCGTCCAACCGCTGGAGGAGTCCCTGTGCCGGGGTTGCAGACGGCTCACCGACGCAGTTGATGTCTGCGTCTGACAGCACGCCCATGAGGCCGAGCCGGACAATCGCGCCAAAGTCGCCAACGAGGGCACTCGACAAGCTCGGTACTCCACCCTGGATCCGGGCCCCCGCCAACTGGCGGATCGACCACTCACGTGGAGCGTAGGCGCAGACTCCCTGCAGGACGGAGAGCCTGCGGGGCCATCGAGGGTGACACGCCGGGGGATCATCCGGCCCCTCCGGATCGTCCATCCGGACTGCCGCCCTCGAGCGTCGGTGCCAGCTCGCGGATCATGCGGTCCTCGGTGCCCGTGTGGCGTTCGATGGCGCCGAGCTCGACGGACCGGACCGGCGGGCCGGCTTCGACGAGGACCGAGGAGTCCACGGTGGCGGTCACGATCACGTCCAGCGACGCCTTCAGCTGACCGCCCATGGACGCCCAGAACTCGCTGCTCTCGGCACCGTCGAACCTCGCGACCTGCAGACGCGGCACGGGGGTGATCTCGGCCAATCCACCCTGGAGGTACGGCAGCTCGATCTGCGGTGCGCGGAGACACGCGACGAGCACCGAGCCCAGCAGCGAGTGCTCGTCCTGCACCTGGGAGGTCCACGTAGTGATCAGGTAGCGGAAGTCGATGCGGGGTGGCGTCGGACGGTGGAACTTGCCGTTCCCGCGTTCCACGAGGTCCATGCCGCCCTGGGACTCCTGCTGGTTGCGGCGGATGTCCCAGACGAACAGGTTGATGGTGGGGCGAGTGATGCGGGCGCGCCACTCGTTGTCGGGCGCCTCGTAGGACACGTCGATGCGCTCATCCAGGGGCACTTCGCCCCGGAGGTACTGCTCCAGCGATGAGTCCAGCAGGTGCAGCATGGCGCGGCCTAGATGATCCCGTGCCGCACCGCGAGGGCGACAGCCTGCGCGCGGTTGCGGCAGTTCATCTTCACGAGGAGGTCGTGGACGATGCGCTTCACCATCCGCTCGGAGTACGAGAGCTGCCCCGCGATCTCGTTCGTGTCGCTCCCGGCTGCGAGCTCGCGTAGCACGGAGACCTCGCGCGTGCCGATGTCGAAGGCGCCGTGGCGCTTGCCCTGCGCGGCGCTCTCGATGATCCGCGCCAGCAGGCGGGCCGGCACGGCGCTCTGGCCGGTGGCGACAGTCCGCAGCGCCGCGACCAGCGAGGCGGGCGAAAGCTCGTCGCGCAGGAGGATGCCCGGCACGCCGGCCTCGATCGCGTCGATCAGCGCCGGATCGTGCTGGTCACGCACGAGGGCGACCAGCGCGACCGGACTGCCGTGGTGGAGGCTGACGACCTCGCCGAGGCGACCGTCCGAGGCCGCGAAGACCAGCACCTGTGCCTCGGCGGCCTCGGCCGACTCGACCGGGCGGGCCAGGCGGTCCGAGTCACCGGCGACCTTGATGCCCTCGCTCTCGAGGCAGGCGGTCAGGCCGCGCCGGTAGATCGGGTTCGCATCTTCGATCCAGACGGACAGTCGCGTTGGGGTCATGTGGACAGTCGACCACGCCGCCGTACCCTCGGGCAGGGCCATCCGTGCCAACGCAGGTGCCATCCTGACGGGTGACTCGGGCACCCCGGGCGCTACGAGGGCAACGGCCGGCGACGCCGAGGGCAACCCGACCGCCCGAGTGGCTGCCCTGCCGGGACGCGGACCGGCCCAGGAGTGCAAGGCGAGCGGCAGCACAAATGCGAACGCCCCGAGGGGTACTCGGGGCGTCGCACCTACGGACGGGCTGTCGATGGCGGGTCGTAGCGGCTAGATGAGCCCTCGTCGGATACCGATAGCAACAGCCTCGGCCCGGGACTTCGCGCCGAGCTCGTCGAGGACCTCGGCGACGGCGTGCTTAATCGTGCGCTCGGAGTAGCCGAGGCTGTCGGAGATCTGGCGAGTGGCCGCCCCCTGCGCGAGGAGCCGGAGCACCTCGACGTTGCGGGTGGAGAGGTCACAGGTCGGCGCGTCGAGCAGATTGACCTGCAGGCCACTGGCCGCCGCACGGACGCCGGCGAGCAACTGAGACGGCTTCAGGGTTGCCCTCGGCAGGACGCCCATCACCTGGTTCAGTTCGCGTGCCTGATCGGGCAAGGGTGTGTCCGTGCAGACAACGAGCGGAAGTCCCGTCATCAGCGTCTGCGCGACAGCGGTCGAGGTAATCGCGAGGGCGACGTTATTTCCGTCAGGAACAACGTCACCGTCGTACACGACCGCAATCGAGATGTCGGTGGCGAGACAGGCGACAAGTCCGCGACGGAAGATCTCGTTCTCGTCCACAATGCCAATAGCGATGGGTTCCAACCGGCGCCTTCCAACCCGAAATTCGGGGCCTCGGAATGCGCGAGGAATCACCGCCCATGGGCGCGTGAGCGCAGCCATGGTTCCCCGCCGCGAACCATTGTCGCCTGACCTGTCAATCTCGCAATAACCCTTACGAAACGGGTCACAGAACCGTTGCAAGAGTAGGATTCCGGACAGGCGAACAGCGAAGGACTTTGTATGGCGCTTGAGGACTGGGAACGCTTCGGCAGCGCGGTGATCGAGGCCGAAGCGCTCGAACGACGCCTCGCCGACGGGCCCCCGCGCGACTTCGCCGGCCTCGTGATCGAGGACGACGAGGTAGACCGACTCTTGGCCTCCCTGCCGGGCCTCGCCTCGCAAGACGACGCTCCGCCGGCGCGTGCTGATGTCGCCGCTCGGTTGGCCGAACTCCGCTCCCGGATGCACTCGTCGTTGTCGTCAGACTCGACCTTCGCGCGCCTCGTGCGCTCCGCCGCGCTGCGCCCCCAGGATGTCGAGGTATTCGCCGTCCTCGCGGCCATTGAGCGCAGCCCCGCCCGGCAGCGTCTGCTGGCGTACGCCCAGGACGACGTGGCGGCGACGCGCCCGTGGCTCGCCACGCTCGCGCGACTTCTGCCCGGCGAGCCCGGCGGCGTCGCCACCCTCGGCGAGGACGCGCCGCTCCGACGTGCCGAGTTCGTCTCCGTCACCGGCGATGGCGCCTGGGCCACGCGTCCAATCGCCCTCGCGCCCCGCGTGACGTGGACGCTAGCAGGTGACACGTCGCTCGACCCCGGCGTGCCGCACGGCACCCACGTCGTCGAGGGCGCCGAGCACCGCGGCGCGGACACCTCGCCGCTAGTCCTGCTGGTGTCGGGTGGCGACCGCACCTCCCGAGAGCGGGAGGCGCGACGCACCCTCCCCGGCCCGTTCGTCGTCGCTCCCCTCCCGACCGACGACGACGGTTGGCGCGCCGTGATCCGCGAAGCGACCGCTCGCGAGGCCGTCCTGCTGTTCGAGATCGAGGAGCCCCGGATCAGCGTCGTCGCGACGTACTGGCTCGAGCGCGCCGCGCACCTCTCGTTCGTGCTCTCATCCCGCACCCCCATCGAGATGCGTACGCTGCCGGCGCGCCCGTGGTCGGAACGCACGGTGAAACAGCGCATGGCCACCACCGAGGAGTGGACGGAGCTCTTCGGCTCTCGCCCCGACCGAGGTCACCGCCTCGACCCCGAGGCGCTCCGCCTCGCACGCGTCGCGCACGACGCGCTCGGCGATGTCGACGCGGCCGTGAGGCGGCTCGCGTCGGGCGCCCTCGACGAGCTCGCGACGAGGATCGAGTCGCGCCGGACGTGGGACGACCTCGTCCTGCCACGGCAGCAGGAGCGGCAGCTGCGGGAACTCGTGGCGCGCTACAAGCACTCCGCCACGGTGTTCGACCGCTGGGGGTTCAACTCGTCGCCGTCCACGGGCCTCGTCGCGCTCTTCGCTGGCCCCAGCGGTACGGGCAAGACACTGGCCGCCGAGGTCGTCGGCACGACCCTCGGACTCGACGTGTACAAGGTGGACCTGTCCTCGCTGGTGTCGAAGTACATCGGCGAGACGGAGAAGAACCTGGAGCGCATCTTCGACGCGGCCTCGGCGGGCAACGTCGTCCTGTTCTTCGACGAGGCGGACGCCCTCTTCGGCAAGCGCTCCGAGGTCAGCGACTCACATGACCGCTACGCGAACATCGAGGTCGCGTACCTCCTCCAGCGGATCGAGGCGTACGACGGCATCGTCGTGCTGGCGACGAACCTGAGGGCGAACCTGGACGATGCCTTCCTGCGGCGCATTCACGTCTCCGTCGACTTCCGTGAGCCTGACGAGGCTCAACGGCTCCTGATCTGGGAGCACTCGTTCCCGAAGAGTGCCCCCACCGCCGACCTCGACCTGCCCTGGCTGGCGAAGTCGTTCCGCATCACGGGCGGCAACATCAAGAACGCGTCCACCACCGCGGCGTTCCTCGCCGCCGACGGCGAGCACGACATCGCGATGGAAGACATCGTGCGAGGCATCGACCGGGAATTTGAGAAGCTCGGGCGGCTCCGCACTGAGGCCGACTTCGGCCCGTACTACCGAGCGCTCTCGCAGGAGTAACCAGGACCCCGTCAGCGGCGGCGCGGTTCGTCCGTCCGCTGTTCGAGGTACGGCGCCAAGACGTCGCGTACGCGCTCGGCGGCTGGTTCGCTGAGCGACTCCGCTGCCAGCACGGCGGCGGCTGCCGCACGCTGCCCGGCCGCGAGCGGGCTCTCGCCGATCACGTGCGCCACCTCGACGGCGCCCTCCACAGCGCCGATGGCAGCCGGGGCGAGGTCCACGCCGGCCCGCATCGCCTCGCGCATCGCGCCGTCGACGGTCTCACTCACGAGCAGCCCATCGGCAGTGTCTGCGGCACGCACTGTGCTGATCACGACACCCTTCGTCGCGTTGTGGATCGCAACGGCGGCCGCCGCGCCGTACGCACCCGGCTCCGGCAGCGCCGGTCCATGCTCCGCCCGCCGCCGTGCGATTGCGGCTCCGGCGGCGGCCACGAGAGAACTCGCGCCGGCCAACAGCAGTCGAGGGTGAGAGCGAGCGTTCTGGACGATCCTGGTGAACGGTCTGGCCA
>Ga0208032_1001442_pt1 | contig 10212 bp, 7 predicted proteins | sample MalvirAntarct_66_FD_184254 | JGI IMG/M metagenome (GOLD analysis project Ga0208032, IMG submission 184254) | Marine viral communities from the Global Malaspina Expedition - Malaspina viral metaG Antarct_66 (SPAdes) (version 2) | ecosystem: Environmental > Aquatic > Marine > Oceanic | place: West... | reverse complement strand
TGCGCTTCATATCCTGAAACTTCTCAAGCAGGTCTTTTCGTTCAAACCGCGGCATAACGGGTATTCCTTTTCATCGGGTTTATCTCTTCCAGCGCCTCAATCGCTGCACGCGCGAAAGCTGGATCATTAATATGGTGGGAAACACGAATCAGGCGGCGATTGCCCCCTTCCTGGAACCGGGCGGTCAAGGCATCAAACAGGGCCTTATCCGCCGCTGGGTCATGGAATGCTTTGCCCGGCGCATCCAGGGCCGACACGCCGCCTTCCGGGATCAGGAACCGCACAGGTCCGGTCATCTCATTCAATCGACTGGCAATCCAGTCGCCCATTTTGGCATTCTCTGACGCGGTAGTGCGCATCAGGGTGACTTGCGGGTTATGTTCCACAAAGACCCGATCCTTATACTTTTCCGGAACAGTATTGCGGGCCCCGAAATTCACCATATCCATCGCCCCCAGCGACCCGACATAGGGAATGCGGGTGCGGATGATGGCCCCGAAGCGATCCTCTGTCGCGGCGAATACGCCCCCACACATCATGTCGCAAATCTCTGTCGTGGTCAGGTCCATGACAGCAGATAACAGACCGCTATCTGCAAGCTTTTCCATCGACCGCCCCCCAACGCCGGTCGCATGGAAGACCTGGCAGTCATACAGGTCATCCAACTGCGCGGTGACTTGCTGGATTGCCGTGGTCGTCACCCCGAACATGGTCAGGCCCAGCCCCGGCTTGGCAGGTATTTTGTCGCGGGCAATTTTGTCCGCAGCCGCGCGTTTCACCATGCCGACCATCGCATTGGCACCATTCGCCAAAACCTGGCGCGAAATCTTGTTCAGCCCCTGCACGTCGGTTACGGAATACATCATCATAATGTCAGAAGGCCCAACATATTGCCCGACCTCTCCAGAGGCGACGGTAGAGATCATCACCTTGGGCATGCCAATCGGCAGGCGACGCATCGCCGGGGTGGCAAGTGCCGTACCGCCGGAACCCGCCGCAGAAATGATCCCGCCAATACCGCGCTGGCGCGCAATCCAGTTTTCAAAGGCATCCGCCATGGCCCGCACGGCGGTCCCACGATCCGTATCAAAAACCGCTGAGGATCCCCCTTTGTGGTAGGGCGCAACCAAATGAGGGGGAACATCGGCGCTGGACGGCTTGCCAGACGTTGAAAGGTCGACGGTGCGCACCCGAAGACCCTGGGCGGCAATGCAGTCACGGATATAGGACAGTTCAGCGCCCTTGGTATCGAATGTGCCAACCACATAGACGTCATTGCCAACCAGCGATTCCAATGGGGTCAGCGGTTCTTTGAATAAGGGCTCCGGCTTGGTATCAAAAGGCCGAACCCGTTCTGGCGGCTTTGATGCTGACATGTCAGCGGGCGCGGCTTCACTTCCTTCAGACCAGCGCGCCGCAGACCACCGTGTCGGTGGCACATAAACCAGGCTGGGAGACGGTGGCTTTGCCAAATCTTCCGCTGGCTCTTGCGTTTCAGGGTCTATCTGGGGAACTTCCGCCGTTGGCTCCCATGCCGGAAGGTCGACGTCTTCGTGAGAATGGCGACCAACGCCCAACAGGCGCTCCTGCAGAGCCCGGTCATTTGCCAATTGTGCGGCGGGCATGACACGGCTGATTTTGCCATTGACCATAATCGCCACATCTTTGGCAATCGACGTGGCGACAGAGATATTCTGTTCGATCAGAAGGATCGCAACATCGCTTTCTTCGGTCAGCCGAACCAACAATTCTTCAACCTGATCCACGATGACAGGGGCAAGCCCTTCCGTTGGTTCATCCAGAACCAGCAAGCGGGGGTCTTGCAAAAGGGCGCGGGATATCGCCAGCATCTGCTGCTCCCCGCCCGACAATTGAGCTCCGCCATTGCGCTGACGTTCCGCCAGGCGCGGGAACGTGTCGTAGATACGCTCAATCGTCCAGGCACCACCGCCGGTGTCGGACAATCGTAAATGTTCATCCACTGTCAGTGACGGCCAAAGACGGCGACCCTGCGGCGTATAGCCAATTCCTTTACTGGCAATTTTGTAAGGGGGCTGACCGATCAGTTCCTCCCCCAGAAACCGGATTGATCCGCGCCGGGCAGGCTGTAGGCCCATGATCGTATTGCATAATGTCGTCTTACCCATGCCGTTGCGCCCGACGACGGCATGGACACCTGCCTCCAGGGTCAGGTCCACCCCTTGCAGCGCATGGGACTGACCGTAGTAAACGTGCAGATCCCGCACCTGCAAGACGGCAGAAGAGGCATTTCTGACGGGGGTTCGATTAGCCATGGGCATTCCCCAGATACAGCTCCTGCACCTCTGGATCGTTTTCGATCTCGTCAGGCGTGCCTTCCTTGAAGATCCGGCCATTATGCATCATCGTGACACTACCCGCGACGCGCAGCGCCACATCCATATCATGTTCGATAATTATAAAGCCCATATGCTCAGGCAGTGATTGCAATATCTCAATCAAATCGGTGCGCTCTGTAGGCGACAGCCCCGCTGCGGGTTCGTCCAGCAGGATCAGGCGTGGTGCGCCCGCAAGCGCCAGGGCAATTTCAAGCTGGCGCTGTTGGCCATAACTCAATTCAGAGACCGGTCGGTCTTTGACATCATCCAGATGAACGGCAAGCAGCAGCGTCTCCGCGCTTTCCATCGCCGTATCGGACCGCCCCGGCCGGCGCAGCGAAAACCGACCCCGGCTGACACCGCGACAGGCAAGGTAAATATTGTCGATCACGCTCAGCCCGTTAAACAACAGGGAAATCTGATAGGTACGGCGCAGGCCGCGACGGATTCGCTCCTGACTGGGCAAATCCGTCACGTCCTCACCAAACAAACGCACACGGCCCGTGGTTGGCGGAAAATCCCCTGTGATCGCATTGAACAGAGTGGTCTTCCCCGCCCCGTTTGATCCCAGGACCGCCCGCCGCTCTCCCGCCTTTACGGTTAAGTTAATATCCGCCAAGGCCACCAATGCGCCAAAATGGCGACTGACAGCTTCCAGCTCCAGCGCATAACGGCCGGAAAGGGCGTTCGTACCAACCATGATCCGTGCTAACCCTTAACCACAGGTCGGGTTTTCACGACCAACCTGGCCGTATTTCAAGAATTCATCATAAGACAGGCCCAGGGTTTGAGAGACCTGTGGGATAACCTTGATGACCTTGTTGACCAGATTCCCATCCGGGCCGACGATCACTTCTGACAGGAACATGTCAGCAATGGCGTTGCGACGCTCGTCCAGGCTGACCTTACCAGTTGGCGTGTCGAATTCCAGATCGGACAGAACAGCCCGATATTTCGCACCACCATCAGACAGGTCGCCATTCACAGCGTCCAGACCCAAAAGAGCGGCCTTGGTGTTGATGTAATAGGCATGAGCAAAAAGCGACGGTGATGGGAAACCATCAGGGAACTGCTTCTTGTAAGCAGCAACAAAAGCATTCCACGCTGGATCGTCCCACGTATCCGAAATCGGGCCAGCAGAGGGTGTGCCGATGATGAAATCCCGGGTCCGGCCCTTGGAGCCAAGCACGGTTTGGTCAACGGTGATGGAACCACCGATCAGCGGGGCGCTGCCGCCCGCCTGTTCATACTGCGTCAGGAAGTTGACGGCATCAGCCCCGCCCAGCGCAACAAAGATGGCATCCACATCATCTGGCAATGCTGCAATGACGGAGGAGTAATCCTTGTTGCCAATCGGAACCCAGAAGCGGGCGTCAACCGGGGCTTCCCCGCCCAGACGACAGAAGGGTTCAAGGAACCCAAAAACCTGCGTATAGGGGAAGGAGTAATCTTCGGCCAGGACCGCCACTTTACGGTAGCCCTTCTCATTATAGGCATATTCCCCAAGACCGGCCATCCATTGTGCACCCTCAGTGCCAAAGCGGAAGAAGTTGTCGGCCGGGTTACGCAGCGTCGTATCCTGAGCGGCCGATGAGCCATTCAGGAAGGTCACTTCCGGGTGGGTTTTGGCGTAATCTTTAACCGCCAGACCTTCGGAACCAGACAGCGGGCCCACCAAGACCTGCACGCCATCTTGTTCTACCAGTTTGCGGGCGGCCCGTACGGCACTGTCAGGAGACGCATCAGACGAGCCTGTTATCAGGTCAATCTTCTTGCCGCCTGCTGTATAGTTGAACTCTTCCAGCGCCATTTTGACGCCCCGCATACCATCTTCACCCAACACGGTGAATGCACCTTCCAGGGTTGCGAGCGCACCCATCTTGATGGTGTCCTCAGCCATGGCCGGGCTGGCAAACGACAGGATCGCCGCCGCTGCTAGGGCCTTTTTACCGATACCAAGCATAGTAACCTCCCTTAAGGTTTGGTTTCTTCCAACGATCCAGCGGCATGCCGGTCGTTCGTCTTTGTGCTGCCATATCCTGACCGCACTTTTCTTCCGAACCGGATCTTGTCACGCGTCCGATTCCAAAGTCCCAACAACCCATCGGGCGAAAACAGCACGATGAGCAAAAACGCCACCCCGATCACGGTGTTGAACCGTTCCCGGTCAATCAAATCGATGGCGAAATTCTCTAAAAGCACAAAGGCAATCGCCCCCAGGAACGGCCCGATTGGATGGCGCATTCCACCAACAACGGCGATGACCAGGATGTCGATCACAACATCCACACCGACGGAGCCAGGCGATATCCGGCCATTGAACCAGACCATCAGAACACCCGCCGTCCCCGCAATAACACCCGACATAAAGTAAGCCGCGATGCGATGCAGGGTGACGTCATAGCCCAACGCCCGCATCCGGCGCGGATTGTCGCGGATCGCCTGCAGGCTGAGCCCGAAGGTCGAGCGTGAGGCATAGAGCACCGCAAAGAAAAATCCCGCAGCGATAAAAAGCGTTAAATAATAGAAGGGCACCGGATCGCGCCAATACACACCCAGGACCGTTGGGGGTTCGATGCCTGCAAAGCCGGTAAATCCATTGAACACCGGATAATTCTGTCGCACGAAATAGAAGAAGGCGACCCCAATCGCCAGGGTGATCATGATGGTATAGATCCCCTCTGTGCGCACTGAAATCGCGCCGATAAAAGCACTGAACAATGCCGCAGACAGGATGGCAACGGGGGCTGTCATCCACCAGGGCCAGCCCAGCCCCATCACATCCATGCTGTTATCGCCCAGGATGGCAACCAGATAGCCTGCCAAGCCTGCGACAGTCATCTGCGCCAGGCTGACCATCCCGCCATAGCCTGCCAACATCATCAGCGATAAAGCGATGGTTCCCAGGATCAGGGAATAGGCACCAATCTGATAGGTGAAGAAATCAGACGAAAAGGCAGGATAGGCGATCAGAAAAACCGCCAGTGCCAGCTTTGCCGGATGTATATCGCTGAGAGAAAATCCACCGGAAAAGAGCTGCCGTGAATCCATGGTCTAGCGCCCCCCCATCAGGCCTTGAGGGCGCACAGCCAGCGTCACCACCATGATCAGAAAGGTCAGCACGACCCCGTATGTCGGGAAATAGGCCAACCCAAACTGCTCAGCCAAACCAATCAACAGTGCACCAATCGCCGCGCCCGGCACGGACCCCAACCCGCCAACGATTACCACAATCAGGGATGCCAACAGGTAGCGAATGTCTTCCCCCGGCGCGATGGAAAGCGCTGTGCCACCAACCACCCCGGCAAATCCAGCCAGCCCGGCCCCGATTGCGAAGACCAAGGCAAAGACCAGCTGCACATTCACACCAGACGCGGACAACATTTCCCGGTCATTCACCCCAGCGCGGATCATCATTCCAATCCGCGTGCGGTTCAGGAACAACCAAAGCCCGATGCCAACCGCCACTGCAGCCGCCAAAACGGACAAGCGATAAATGGGATACATGATATAGACGGCATCGCCAGACGACTTAATCACCGATATTACTGGCAACTCAGCGGCACCAAACAACCATTCCGGCGGTTGGAACTGATATGTTGTCCCGGTCCAAATCGCCAACATCAGGTCAGCGGCAATGATCGAAATGCCAATCGTCACCAGTGTCTGGCGCAGGTCATCACCCTCCATGCGCCGGAACACCAGAACCTGCAGCAACACCCCTGTCAGGGCAACCGCGCCGAAGGCGACCGCCAGCCCAAAAAACCAACTACCCGTCAGCTCCGCCACCTCGTAACCGATATAGCCGCCCAACAGATACATAGACCCATGCGCCAGGTTCACATTGCGCATCAATCCAAATACCAGCGTAAATCCGCTGGCCACCAGGAAGTACAGCCCGCCAAGCGTAACACCATTCAATAGTGTGCTAACGAAAGTCTTCTTGCGGCCAATCGCATCAATCAACCATTCGGGCCATACCGAAAAGATCAGCCACAGCAATATGCCAATGGCGACCAGCAAGACGATTGCCCAAAAGGTATGCCGCTCAACAAACTGCCTCATGCGCGCGCCCACTGACGCGCGGACAGGTCTGAGGAAACGCGCGGCCGATAGACCTCACGAACCAAAGTCGCAAAGACACAGTGATCCTTGAATATCACGTCTGTACCCTCCCATTTGGACCGGCACCGTACGAAACGTGCCCAGCGCCCATATTATTCAGGGGTATTCCCCTATGGCCTGTTTTCCGACCTTGATGTTCAAGCTTGGCGTCAACAGAAATTGCCCGCAAGGACCCAGACTCTTAAATTTGGGTAATTTTGGGTAATAACCGATGCCATATTTCTGATTCTCTTGACTCTACTCACCTGCTGCGGCGCACAATTTTTCTCAAAACCTGATAGAAAATTTAAATTGCACCAATTCCAACCATTCAGATAAAAATTAACCCAATCAGGTTCATTTGTTACCATAATAGGTATAACTATGAACCAATCGTCAAGAAAAATAATGATGGTGGTGTAATTTTCTTGACAAAATGAACCAATTGAACCTATTCAAAAGAACCCATGTCGTTTTGGCAGTTATGAAAGAGTCCACCGTGCGAAACTCTGCCTCTCATCGCATCGCCGCAACCTTATCGCGCGACATAGAAAATAGGCGCATTGGCAGCCCGACATCGGGCGGCGCCATTCGATTCCCGACGGAGCGGGACTTGGCAACGCGTTTTGGCGTAGCCCGCAACACAATTCGCCGCGCCATGGATGCACTGGAAGAATCCGGCAAGATCTCCAGGGAGGTTGGTCGTGGCACTTATATAAATGCCGTTCCTGTTTCGGGCAGTGATACGATCGAAACCGATGCTTTATATTCGGAACCCCTGTTATTGCCAAAACGGGATGTCAGCCCGCGCGCCCTGATTGAAGCCCGAATGATGATCGAACCTGCCGCAGCCGCAGCCGCAGCAATCAATGCAACCGATGCAGATATAGAGCTTTTGATGCGTGCCCAGCTGGCTTCAACCAACACGGATATTATGGAAGAATTCGAAAAGCAGGATGCAGAGATCCATCGCCTGCTCTTTGCCATGACCCATAATGACATCGTGCAGCATATCGATCTGATGATTCGCAGCCTGCGCGATGATGCCGACTGGCTGGCCGCAAAACGCCGCGCCTATTCCGCGACCCTGAAGGCCCGCTATGTCACCCAGCACGCGGCGATCATTGATGCGGTCATCAACCGATCCCCGACAGCCGCACGCGAAGCGATGACGCGCCATCTGGAAGAGGTGCGCCAGGCCCTGCTGGAAAGCTGATCTGGTGAAATGAGTAAGTTTGAGTAATATGACAGCCTATGACGTCACTCTCCTCCTGGCGGATTGTTCCGCGCCACAATAGACTGTCGCGTGTTTCAGCGGCACCAGAGCAATTTTTGACCCTGTCTGCACCACTACAGCATGACAGCCTTCCGCCGGAGGTTGCTTTGCTATTGCCCAACCAGGATGGTGTCCGCGCGCTGATTCCGGCGCTCCGTACTGTGACGATCAAATCCAATGGCCCGCTAGGTCTGGGCTTGTTTCTTGCCGACCCGTTCTTCGTGGTCGATCACCGCATCGATGCCATCAAACAAGCAGGCATTACCTGGGTGACGAATTTGCCAAGTGTAACGCAGTATGATGACAGCATTGCCCTGCAGCTATCAGAAGTGCAGTTCAATCTGAACCGGGAGTTGGAGCGACTTGCATCGTTGAAAGCGGCTGGCTTTCACATCGCCGTCACGGTCACAGATGCAGCCGGTGCGGTCGAAGCCTGCGGGATCGATCCCGAATTCCTGATCGTCCTGCCCCATGTGGGCGATTTTGGCGCGGGATTCCCCTCTTTCCGGCAACGAGGGGCCGCCATAGACGCCATAGCCCGCGCCACAAAAGAGGTTCAGTGGACGGGGGGGATCTATGGCCTGGGCACCGCGATTGAGGCGGAGTCAGAAAGCCTTTGGCCCGATGCGCTGGACGGATTGATTTGCCGACCCCAGGTCTACACACAGGACCCCCACTAGTGTACGCCTTTCAGTTTACTGTATGCGTACAGACCAATAATAGAGCGAAATTGGCAGGGCCCTTATGCCATTCTATCGGGTCAGTCCATATTTCTGAATCTTGTTGTACAGTGTTTTTCGCGACATACCCAATGCCTGTGCCGTGCGCCCCCGATTGAATCCATGCCGCCACAGCGCATCGGCAATTCGATCTTTTTCTGTCCCGATATCTCGCATAGGCTCCGGACTATTCAACAAGGGCAGTATATCGCTTCGGCGAATGCGTTGACCCGTCGGGGCCGCGCCAAGAATATCCAGCAATTGGCCCAGCAAGGCATGTATCTCTGTTTCATTACCGGGCCACATATGTTCCGTCAGCACCTGCATTGCATCTGCTGAAAAATGATCGCGGGCGATCACCTCACCAAACCGTTCAATCGACATCTGCTGGATCAATAACAGAAGATCATCCATTCGTTCGCGCAGGGGCGGCACCCGAATGCTCCATCCACGCAAAACCTCAGTCAGGGATGGGTCCAATCCCGCTGCCTGCGGGTCCGACGCCGTACTGACCAGCACAACACGACGGGCCATTGGAATTGGACGGCGAGACCCGGGGGTTTGAAATACACCATCCCGCATCGCCCGGGCCAGGCGTCGCTGGGTTCCCGCAGGCAGGCGTTCCGGCGCGAAGATCACGACCAGATCACCCTCGCCCGCTTCCAGCGCGGGGCGGCGTTTCAAACTGGCATCATTCGATCCAAACAGTATGCTGCGCGCGCGCGTTGGAAAATCCTCTCCCGCGACATCTATTTGAACCATGGATGGAACCGCGCCATTCGCAGACCCCAATGCCTTCAAACATGACAATGTCTGCAATCCAGGTTCCGCCAAGAGCAATACAGAGCCCTGAGCCGACGACAAAGCCTTAAGGCGCGATAGGAAGTTTAAATGCGCCTTGGCGTGACCGACAAACCCGTATGGACGACCCCATGCGACCAGCCGCGCCCCTTCATCGTCCAGCACATCCCTGCGCTGCCCGGCATGCCGAAAGCGGTCAACCTGATCAGCGACAGAAACTTCCAGTGGCATGCGCTCGAACGTGGAACCGCCAACATATCCATCTATCGGTGCCAGATGCAGCAGGCGGCGCAGATCGTCGGCTGTCTCTATCGGGCCACCTTCCAATAAGAACCGCGTCTTAGGACTGATCCGCTTGATCAACCGGCCAATCTCCAGCACGGCGACGGCAACTTCTTCGATGGTTTCGCGCTGGCGATGCCCCTGCGCCCCGCCAACATTCCATCCCAAATTAAGACAGACCATATCCAGGCCGACATCTGCGGCCAGTCGGGCCTGAGTGCGTGTTGCACAATAGAACATAGCCGTCAGCCCGACATCCTGAACCGCCTTTAACTGGGCGACTTCCTGTTCAATGCCGCGACCGGCGCGCGCGAGAATATGCTGCATCGCGTGAGAATAGTGCATGCAACTGGGAAAGTTCACCGCGCCCGCAAATCCCGCCCGCTGGAGCGACATCGCCTTTTGCGTAACGTCCAGCCGCTCTTCCCAGACATTGACGCCCAACAGGACCGGCAGCTTGGTCTGTGGCAGAACTTCTTCCCCAGCAAATTTCTCCGTCAGGGTGGTCGCATCGAATACAGGTAACATGCAAGCAATTGACGGCACCCCCATGCTGCGCAATCGACCGGCATTCAATGCGATCAGGAAATCAGCCCTGCCCCGTTGGGCCGCCATCGCAGTGCTGCCAGACCCGATCGCCGCCCCAATCAAAAAAGACCCATCTGTCAAAATC
>Ga0208032_1001437_pt1 | contig 10239 bp, 14 predicted proteins | sample MalvirAntarct_66_FD_184254 | JGI IMG/M metagenome (GOLD analysis project Ga0208032, IMG submission 184254) | Marine viral communities from the Global Malaspina Expedition - Malaspina viral metaG Antarct_66 (SPAdes) (version 2) | ecosystem: Environmental > Aquatic > Marine > Oceanic | place: West... | reverse complement strand
AGCCAATGGAGCTATCCATGCTTAGAGGCATAGTTCGGAAGACTGAGTTTGCTTACGTTGAGGCAAAGCACGGTAAAGCTTTTGTTACAGATCACGAAGTTGATAAGTTGATTGATAGCATTGGCCCTGAGATTGTAGAACGCATGATTAAGTTTGGCGTAGATAAAGGATTAAGATAATGGGTGAGCTGATCCCCTTTGATCCCAAAATACATAAACCAGTTTTCCTTAAAGGTGCTGAGTATCCATCTACAGAAATCCTTATTAGTGAATTTAGCCCTGAGTCAAAACCAAATAACACAAAAGGCGCTTGGAATATACCGACCCTATGGTTTGATGAGGAAAACGGTGAGCATAAAGTACTGGGTACAGAAGACGCTTGGAGGGAAGCTTTTAAGTATGAAAAAAGAACTGGCAAGAAGTTTCCTAGATTTAAAGACGTACACATTGCGTCTTCCGCTGCAAAGAAATCTAGTGACGCTGGCGGTGCTACAAACAAAAGTCTTATAGGAAGATACGAGGAAGAATAAAATGAGTCTTTACGCAAATATGAACGCTCGTAAAAAGGCAGGGACTAGTCGCTCTAAGAGCAAGTCTACCATTAGTGACAAGTCATACTCTAATATGAAGGCTGGCTTTCCTAAGAAAAAAAAGAAAACCCTACTAAGTAAGGTCAAATAAATGTCTGAACTAACAAAGGCTCAAGTTAGAGCGCTGGCAAAACACAAAGTACATCATACAGCAGGCCACATGAAGAGCATGAGTAGCTCAATGCAGGCTGGCATGTCATTTAAAAAAGCGCACATTGTTGCAAAGAGAATTGAAAAAGCTAAGAAGTAATGCCAGATTTTAAGTATAAGCCTGATGGAGCTACCATTAAGGACTTCATGAAGGATCAAACATTTTTTCGTGGAATAAGAGGCCCCGTAGGCTCAGGCAAATCTGTTGCTTGCTGTGTCGAAGTATTCCGCCGCGCTCTTGAACAAAAGAAATCACCCGATGGAAAGCGTAAAAGCCGTTGGGCTATCATACGAAACACCAACCCACAGCTAAGAACAACAACCATTAAGACTTGGTTGGATTGGTTTCCCGAAGCTGATTGGGGGAAGTTTACTTGGTCTGTTCCCTACACTCACAATATTAAAAAAGGTGACGTAGAACTAGAGGTTCTATTCCTTGCCCTAGATAGGCCAGAAGATGTTAAAAAATTACTCTCCTTGGAGCTTACTGGTATCTGGATTAATGAGGCTAGGGAGATTCCTAAGAGCATTATTGATGCCTGTACGATGCGCGTTGGCCGTTACCCTTCTATGCGTGATGGTGGCCCTTCTTGGACTGGCGTTATTGCCGATACCAACGCTCCCGAAGAGGATCACTGGTGGCCGATTATGTCTGGTGAGGTTCCAATCCCAGATCATATACCGCGTGAGCAAGCTAAGATGTTGGTCAAGCCGACTAATTGGAGTTTCTATACCCAGCCCTCTGGCATGGTTGAGACAAAAGACGAGCAAGGTGAGATAGAAGGATACGTTCCCAGCAAGGGAGCGGAGAATCAAAAGAACATGATGAAGAGTTACTACCCAAATCTAGTGCAGGGTAAGACTAAATCATGGATTGATGTCTATGTTATGAATAGACTGGGCCATATCCAAGAAGGAAAACCTGTGTATCCTATGTTCGCCGCAGAAGTTCACGTTGCAAAAGAGGAAATACCAGTAGCCGCTAACGTCCCGCTGTACGTTGGGGTGGACTTTGGTCTTACTCCCGCCGCTGTTATTGGGCAAAAAGTCCGTGGTAGGTGGTTTTTACAAGCAGAAATTGTAGCAATTGACATGGGCATCGTTAGATTCTCAGAGGTTTTACGACAAGAATTGGCAACAAGGTTTGCCGCTGCGGGTGAAGTCATAATATATGGCGATCCTTCAGGAGATTTCCGCGCGCAAACTGATGAGTCTACTCCCTTTCACATCATGCGCGGGGCTGGCTTGAGAGCGTTCCCAGCGCCCTCCAACTCTGTTGACCTTCGGCTTGAGGCTGTCTCCTCCCAGCTAACCAAGATGATAGAAGGTAAGCCAGCATTATTAATTGACAGGCGATGCACTCAACTCATTAAGGGATTTGAGGGAGGCTACGCATATAAGAGAATGCAAGTTTCAGGTGAGCGCTTCGACGATAAGCCTGATAAGAATATGTTCTCTCACGTACATGACGCAGCACAATACTTGTTTCTTGGCGCTGGTGAAGGCCGCGCTTTGATGAATAATCAGAAACCAGCAGTTGCTAGCATTGCAAAAAGGGACTTTGATGTGTTCAATCGCAAGCCCAACCAGCGCAAAAGGCAGGGATTGTGGGCTAGGCTATAGTTTGTGCATTGAGATTTATCCCGTTTTGTGCTTACGAGAGATAACATAAGGAGAATTATCATGTGTTTTGGATCATCAGCACCCGCTGCACCTACCCAATCAAAAGAAAATGAAGCCGCAGCCGAAGCAAGAGTTGAGGCAGATGTTGTAGGGGCAGACGAAGCGTCCCGCCGAGCCAATCAAAAGCGTGACGACATAAGTGAAGCGATTAGCTCACGCGATACTAACAAAAACATGCGTGGTGGAAGTGGCCGAAAGTCTTTATTTAGCACTGGCGGTCAAGGATTCTTGGGTAGGTTTGACTAATGGATCAGATTGCAAAGCAGTATTTACAAAAGTATCAAAAAGCTAAATCATTTCGTGAACGGTGGGTTCCATTGTTTGAAGAGTGTTATGAGTATGCGCTGCCTCAACGTGAGTCCTTCTACACAGAAGATGCAGGCCAACGGCGTGATGATAAAATCTTTGACGAGACTGCTGTAGTCGGTGTGCAAGAGTTTGCTAGCCGCTTGCAATCAGGCATTGTTCCCAACTTTGCACGATGGGCCGACCTTATGTCAGGTAGCGAAGTTCCTAAAGAAGAACGTGAAGCTATTGATAATGAACTTGATGATGTAACTGATTACGTCTTTGAGGTTATACAGAACTCTAACTTTAGCCAAGAAGTGCATGAATCCTTTATGGATCTTGCAGTTGGAACTGGTGTTTTGTGCGTAGAAGAGGGAGATGCCCTTAATCCTATTAACTTTAGTGCCATTCCTTTGCCGCATGTTGTGTTGGACACAGGCCCAGACGACAAGATTGACCACGTTTACCGTGAGCGTAAGAATATTCAGTTCGATCAGTTGTCTCAATTGTATCCAAAAGCCACCTTTGACCCTAAAGTTATGGCTAAAATGGGCAGGGATTTAGAAACAACTGTGCTTGAACTAGTGTGCAAGGACTATTCTAAGAAGAATGAAGAAGCTTACTTCCACTATGGTATATGTATGGACACAAAAACCCTGCTTTATTCCAAGCAGATAAGTGGATCTGGCTCTAATCCATTCATATGCTTCCGCTGGGCGAAGTGCGCTGGCGAAGTCTATGGTCGTGGCCCACTAGTTAACGCGCTATCTTCTATTAAAACAACAAACTTAACCATTGAGCTTATCCTAGAAAACGCTCAAATGGCTATATCTGGCGTCTATCAAATTGACGATGATGGCGTCATGAACGTAGATACTATACAACTCGTTCCGGGGTCTATCATACCTAAAGCTATGGGTTCTGCTGGATTGCAGCCAATACAAGCAGCAGGTAACTTTGATGTTGCCCAGCTAGTTCTTAGTGACATGCGTTTAAACATTAAACGTGCGCTATATAATGATATGCTTGGCGATCCTAACAAAACACCAGCCACTGCAACAGAAGTTGCGGAACGTATGGCTGATCTTTCCCGCCGTATGGGTTCTGCTTTTGGTAGATTGCAGGCAGAGTTGGTGCAACCTCTGCTACAGCGTGTGGTTTACATACTTAAAAAGCAGGGACGCATTGAAGTTCCTACCATAAATGGTCGTGAAGTTAAGATTCGTTCCGTTTCTCCGCTTGCACAAGCGCAGTCGAACCAAGATATTTCTACAGTTGCTAGATTCTTGGAGCTAATTGGTGGGGTGTTTGGCCCAGAAATGTTGCAATTGCTGGTAGATGGTGAGAAAACCGCCATACATTTAGCTAAAAAGTTTGGTGTACCTGAAAGCTTGATTCGTGATGAGGATCAGCGTAAGCAAATAGCTGCACTAGCGCAGCAAATGGCTGAACAACAGATGCAGCAACCGCAGCAACAACAAGAGGCCCCTATTGGCTAACAAGATAAACATCGGAATTGACGGGTATCAGCGTGATAAAGCGGCTGATACCCAGATAAGTAAAAACATTGCTCAAATATATCAGACCCCTACTGGTCAAGCAGTGTTGAAGTATCTTCGCTCAATTACTATTGAAATGGTTAATGGGCCTAATGTTACAACAGAAGAATTACGGCACTTGGAGGGTCAGCGCTATGTTGTTGGCCTTATCGAACAACGTATTGCACACGCACATCGGAGCAAAAACAAATGAGTGAATCACTTATCGAGCCTACAGTTGAGGCCGAACCAGTAAGTGACGTAGCGTCACAAGGTTTTGACGTAGCGTCACCAGTTGACGAGAAGCCTGATTGGCTTCCTGAGAAATATAGCAGCGGTGAAGACCTAGCCAAAGCATACAAGGAGCTTGAGTCTAAGCTTGGCACTAAGGATGAAGACATTAAAGCTAAGTTTATGGAGGAGTTGCAGGCAGAAGCAATTGGAAACCGTCCAGAAACTGCTGGTGACTATCAACTTCCAGACACCGTTGACCAAGAAGCATCAGTGGATAACGACCTATTGAAGTGGTGGTCAGAGCATTCGTTTGAAAATGGCTTTTCTCAAGAGGAGTTTGAGAAGGGCATTGAAATGTACGGCGAGTCTATGGGTGGTAATGGGCCTGACCTAGAAGCCGAGGCTGCACAGCTTGGTGAAAACGCTAATGCTCGTATTGAAGCGGCGTCTATGTTCGCCACGAAGTTCTTTCCAGAAAATTCTTTGCCAGCAATTGAACGCATGTGCGAAAGTCATGAAGGCATTATAGCCCTAGAGGCTATACAGGAAGCCCTTAAGGATGGATCGTTTTCTGGCAGCACACAATCTTCTGCTGGATTATCTGAGGCTAAACTAGTGGAGATGATGAATGACCCAAGATACCACAACCCAAGAGACAGAGACCCTAGCTTCGTTCGACAGGTCGAAGAAGGTTTCAAGCAGATCTACAGAGGTTAAAATACTAACGCGGGGTGATTACTATCTCACCCCGTTTACGCTTGGTCACATAGACGAGGTGGCAGAAAACTTAAGCTCAGAGAATAAGCGAGAGCTAATCCTTATAGGCCACACCAATGTAAAAGAAGCGCTTTATGAAATGCATGAGTCATCAGAGTGTTACATTACTAGGCGCAATGACGAAAACTTTCTAATGGTTGGCGGACTTTGGTACGATGGGACTAAAGACGCACAAATGTTTGCTATGTTTTCTGAGGGTTTAAAGCAAAACTTTCATGCGCTAGCTCGTGGCTCTAAGCTTTTAGTAAACTTCTTCGATCAAGCCGAAGAAATAATTACCATGAGTGTTTTGGCTGAGTACGAGCCTATTTTAAACTGGGCTTCTTGGCTTGGCTTTGAAGCTGTTGGGGTAACTGAGCGTAACTCTTACAAGTACGTTGAGTTTGTGCGTTGCAATCCAACCAAAAAACTTGTTTACAATGAATCACTACGGCCCGTAATGCACTGAAAGGCCCGAAAGGATACCCTTGCTGACGTGAAAGAGCGGACACCCGTTGACACTGTAACTTCATAATAGGACTGAAAAAATGGCTAATACTATTGACCAAGCCTTTATCAAGCAGTTTGAAACAGAAGTACATTTAGCGTATCAACGTATGGGGTCTAAGCTCCGTAACACAGTACGTTCTACAAATGTATCTGCTTCAGTTGCTCGTTTCCAAGTAATTGGAAAAGGCGTTGCTACTACTAAATCCCGCAACGGTAACGTAACCCCAATGGAACTTGCTCACACTAACGTGGAAGCAACCATGGCTGACTTCTATGCACCAGAGTATATCGACAAACTTGACGAATTGAAAACTAACATCAATGAACGTCAAGCTGTTGCACAATCTGCTGCTGGAGCTTTAGGTCGCAAGACTGATGAGATACTCATTACTGCTATGGACGCTGGTGCTAACAGCACTCAAATCCATGACACAAGTTCTGCTATTGAAAAAGCTGATTTACTTTCATTGTTCCAAACATTTGGTTTAGGCGATATTCCAGAAGACGGACAGCGCTATCTTGCTATGTCACCTGCTGGCTTTGCTGACTTGTTTGGAATTACTGAGTTTGCTTCTTCGGACTTCGTTGGTCCACAGAACCTTCCGTTTGCTGGCGGCATGACAATGAAAGAGTTCTTGGGCTTCAAGATCTTCTCAACGTCTGCTGTAGCTGGTGGTAAAAACTTTGCATACCACACATCCGCAGTTGGTCTTGGCATTAACTCCGATGTGTCGACTGAAGTTAACTATGTGGCAGAAAAAGTCTCACACCTCGCAACCTCTATGATGTCCATGGGCGCTATCGTTATTGACGATGATGGTGTTTATGAAGTCTTAGACAACAACTAAGGAGACTGAATAATGGCTTATACAGCATCTAGCCTCATCCGTATTGGCGGTGGTTCTGGTCAAGCATTTTGGTATTACACCAGTGCAGACAGCATTGCTGACGCAAATACTGCTGGGTATTTCAACGCTGCCGCAGGCATGTTGAATCTCAACGATGTAATCATGACTGTAACATCTACTGGCGGAACGCCTGTTATTACTCATGCTTATGTTAATGCAAACAATGGTTCGACTGTTGATATTACTAACGGCGTTGTCGTTACTAATACTGATGGCGATTAAATAGAGCGGGGGGTTTCGGCCCCCCGACCTTAAAATGCCAGATGTAGCAAACACACCCATCAAGATTTGTTCTCGCGCCTCTATTCTTATTGGTGGTGATGTAATCCAATCTTTCGATGATGGCACTGCGGAAGCAATAGTTTGTGACGCAATGTACGAAGACATGGCTAGGTCAGCTTTGACAAACACCCGTTGGAAATTCTCTACAGACCAAGCAGTGTTAAACCGATTGGCGGAATCGCCAACTGGACGCTGGGAAGCGGCATACCAAATACCATCTGAGTCTATTATGCTATCAGCAGTTACGGTAAACGGGTTTGCTTTAACCTATGATACATACGGATCTAAAGTATTCTGTAATTCTTCGTCTTCAGATGTAGTTATCGCTGACTATGTATACAGAGCTAACGAAACAGATTGGCCTCCTTACTTTAAAACTGCTGTTGAATATATGATGGCTGGTGTTTTAGCTGTTTCAGTAGCGCGTGACCAACAACTTGCTAACCTAATGGAACAAAAAGCTGCGTTCCAAATGGCTCAATCTCGCAGGCTGCACTCGCAAACGCAGACAACTCGTAAGCTAAATACCTCAAGGTTTATTGGCGAAAGGCGAAGCTAGTGCAAAAGATAAGAATCCCAATGAATAGTTTTCAGTACGGTGAAGTAAGTGATTCACTTATCATGCGTACTGATACTGCTATCTATGCAGGTTCAGCACAACGTGTTGAAAACTTCTTGGTTATGGCCGAGGGTTCTGTAAAGAAACGATTTGGGCTTAGGTATGCGGCTTCGTATAACTTAACTTATGACGCCTCTAATCCTAACAAGTCTCACTTAACTCACTTTATATATGACGACAACGAGCAGTATGTTGTTTCCATAGAGCATCAAAAGCTTAGGTTTTTTAGGCTAGTCAACTCTACTACGACATCATTAGTTGATACGGTAACGGCGGATACTAGTAATGCTGCCTTACCTTTTGACCAAGACTATCTTTCTCAAATAACAACAGCCCAATATGGGGACGTTCTTTTTGTATGCCACCCTCTGTTTGCACCAAGAGTAATTACCAGAACAAGTTTAACAAACTTTGACGTAAGCACGTTTACTTTTGACTCACGCGCTGATGGCAAGCAAATATATCAACCATATAATTCTTTTCAGAACCAAGCTGTAACCTTAGACCCTAGCAAAGTATCAGGCGATGGCGCAACTTTAACAACAAGCGCTGCTTATTGGGATCTTACAGGCAGTGCTACTAATGGTAACTATACATCTTCTAAGCATGTTGGAGTTACAATTAGGTATCACGAATCAGATATAGAAATAGTTAGCGTTCAATCTGCAACACAAGCTACAGGTAATATAGTAAGCCCACTAGAGGTTAGGCTAGCGGTAATTGACCCGTTGCGAACAACTGCTGGTTCAGCATTAGTTGAAGTTACGCATATTGCTCATGGCTTTGCTGGCGGTGAAGCAATTACAATTGTAGGCGCCACAGCTATTGGCGGGATTAATACATCAAATATAAACGGCGCAAGAACAATATCTAGCACTATTATAGACGACAACACATATACCTATACGGCTGGTGGCGATGCTAGCTCTGCAGTAGATGGCGGTGGTAATGTTAAAATAGGAACTCACGCGCCGACGAGAGGTTGGTCAGAGCAGTCATACTCAGCTAAACGTGGATACCCTGCCGCTATTACTTTTCATGAAAACAGGCTTGTCTTTGGTGGAACACTAGCAGAGCCAGACACACTTTGGATGAGCAAAATTGGACAGTTCTTTAATTTTGATGTAGGAGCAGCAGACGACATAGACGCAATCTTTCTCACTGCCGCAACAGGCGAAGTGAATGAAATTAGATACCTTGTGTCAAACAGAGACCTACAAGTTTTTACAGCGTCAAACGAACTGTACGTTCCTACTTACTTAAACCAAGCAATCACGCCGACTAACGCTCAGATCAGAAAGCAAACGCCGTTTGGCGCTGAGTTTGTTGAGCCTGTGTCAATTGATGGAGCAACTATCTTTGTGCAGCACGGGGGTAAGTCTATCAGAGAATACCTCTACACCGACACAGAGGACGCCTACACGGCCACTTCGGTCTCTACGCTATCATCGCACCTAATTGACAACCCCGCTTCTATGGCCGTTGTACACGGCGGCTTTGAGCTACCAGACTCTTATGCTTTTTTTGTTAGGGTCGGGGGCGAAGCCGCAATCTTCTCATCTAACCGTGCAGAGAAAAGAGCTTCATGGACTAGAGTTACAACCAAAGGTAGGTTTGCAGGTGTAGTTGCTTTACGCAATAGACTTTTTGTTAATGTATATGATGAGTACAACAAGCTTCAACTGTGCGAATTTTCTGGTGACGTTGGCTTGGATATGTATCTCTTTAAGGCTGTTAGTAACAATCTTGTGGATGTAAGCGATTTATATACAAACACACAGGTTGTAGATGTAGTTGTTACTAATGGAACAGTTGAGTCGCACCTTGGTTCGTTTACAGTAAACAGCGCAAACAAGGTAGACCTGACAGCATACGCAGGTCACGGCTTTACACACGCCTATGTAGGCAAAAAGTTTACAGCTAAAATAGTTACCAACCCAATTGATGTTAACGCAGCGTCTGGCCCACAAACTGGAAACGTCCGTGGAGTTAGTAGTGTTATTTTAGATTTAAAGAATGCTCGATCCTTAAAGGTAAACGGACGTACCTTCTCAAGCCTATCAGGTTTTAACGGTAAAAAAGAAGTTAGAGTTCTTGGATACAGTCGTGACCCACAGATTACTATTGAACAAACCGATCCATTGCCATTGCAGGTAAATGGATTGATAGCGGAGTTAATTATATAATGTTCCTTCAATTACTTACAATGACGCTGCAAGCAAAGAGCCAGCTTGACGAGGGAAAACGAGCTAAAAATGTAGCTAATCTTAACTCATACAAACTCGGCACTGAAAAGAAAATGAGTGAGGTTGAGTCTCAGCAACGTCACAACGATAGACTTGAACAATATAAATCTAATTTGTCGTCTAACATTGCGGCGTTTGCTGCTACTGGAAGAGATCTTGGAGACTTTAGAACTCCTGGAAAAGGCACTAATAGTGTATCTGCTTTTCTTAACAGGCAAAGAGATGTTGCTACTAACGACCTTGCCCGCTCAGATATAATGGGCAGAGCGGAGTCCTTAAAATACAACCAACAAATGTTTGCAGTAAGGGCCGAAGGGCAAGCTTCATTAGTTGCCTCAAGGTATAGAGCATTTACATCAGTAGCTTCTGGCTTAAACGATATGATGAAGACAGCAGCAAGTGGGGGTACAGGATAATGGCCGTAATTAGAGAGCAA
>Ga0208032_1001431_pt1 | contig 10264 bp, 22 predicted proteins | sample MalvirAntarct_66_FD_184254 | JGI IMG/M metagenome (GOLD analysis project Ga0208032, IMG submission 184254) | Marine viral communities from the Global Malaspina Expedition - Malaspina viral metaG Antarct_66 (SPAdes) (version 2) | ecosystem: Environmental > Aquatic > Marine > Oceanic | place: West... | reverse complement strand
TTACAACCATTGGAGTTTCTTCTAGTCCAAATGATTCGAGTCCTATAGAATTACGCTCTCTATTCAACTCGTTCAAACGATCCAACTCGGCAAGAGTTTCGTTTGCTTGTACTTCATCTTGAGTGGAATCTGTAGGAACTTGGTCATTAAAAAAGTCCATGTTCATTCTTTGCTGAAACTCAGCTTGTTGAACTCTGAAGTTCTCCATAGCTAGGCGGTCTGTATCTGGATCACCCGTCATCAGTGGTGGCATCATGGCATCAGCTCCAACAAAACTTTCTCACACCATACAACAAACCCAAATGAAATTATACCCGCAATATTTTTGGGGGCCCTGGGTCCCTAATGCTTTTACAAATGAATGATTCCGGTGGACCAACTATATAGGCGCCGGGGTGGTGGTGCCCCCGCCAAAAGGGGGGGAGGGGGGTGCAATCCTGGCGGGCAAACGTACCGAATCGGCCCTAGTTACCCCTTGCCATGGCATAGGCCGGCGCCGGCCGGCCGTCGGTATAGGTAAAATAAAAGATGTTTATTGTGGTTTAATTGTGATTTACTTGTTGACTGCCTGTTGACATCCCACAATCTATTCCCCATATAGAATATATGGAAAGCAAATGGTGCTTTTCATTTTAACCAAAGGATAAGACGATATGAAAAATGCAATAGCTTACATCACACGCGCCGCGGCAGTAGAACAAAAAGAAGGCGGCGTCCGTTCGGTATACGACTTTTATGCAAGCGTTGAAAAGCTTGCCAAGGCCGAGAAGGCCAAGGCCGAGAAGCTTGCAATAGCGACCGGAGAAGCCAAGAAGGTGGTAAACGGTACTCAAGATAGAGCGCCAAACAAAGACAAGTATATAGAATTGCACGGCGTTGTTAATTGGACAAAGAATTGCACGACAACAACGCGGTCAATAACTGTTTGGTTATCCGACTATATCAACGGTTAATCACACCGGTTACCGGCGCCCACGGGCGCCGGATTCCCGTGTCATTAGGCGCGATAACATTAACAAAGGAACGAACCCCATGAAAAACGGAATCATATACAACGGGCCCAGCCTCTTGGATGGTAAGCCAATCGTAGCGATTGCAACGTATAGCGATCGCAACAGCAAGACCGGCAAGGTGTTGCAAACTTATATTATCCGCTCGGATATCTCGCCATTGAATGCAAGCAAGTCCGGAGAAGATTTTAGCATCTGCGGCGATTGCAAATTCAGAGGCACACCGACAACGGATCCGGTACGCAAGCAAGCGGTAAAGCGAGACTGCTACGTTAACTTAGGCCAAGGTCCAACGATCGTTTATAAATCATATATGCGCGGCGTGTATCCTGCAGCAGACAACGTCGGCGATCGCGTCGACCTAGGCACCGGCCGCGTCGTTCGAATCGGAACGTACGGCGATCCGGCAGCAGTCCCGTCCTGGATATGGGACCAATTGATTAGGCACTCTGAGTCTCACCTAGCATACTCGCATCAGTCCGGATTCCGTCCAGACATCGCCATGCAGTCCGCGGACACCGAAGCGCAAGCGCAAGCCCATTGGGCCCATGGCAACCGGACATTCAGAGTTATCGCGGATCTTGGCGAGTTAATCAAAGGCAAGGAGATCCTATGCCCAGCCAGTAAAGAGGCAGGCCAACGGGTGCAATGCAACGCTTGCAAGTTATGTGGCGGGACATCAGTTAAAGCTTCCAAGTCAATCGCAATTGTGCAACACTAAACATAGGGGCCTTCGGGCCCCTCTTAACAAAGGAAAAATATTATGAGCTTAGACATACACTGCCCACATTGCGGCGAACCTTGCGACATGTACGAACTACACGACGTGTACGACAGCAACGATAAACAGATCCCCTATCAAACGGCAGCTAAACAGTTCGCGAAAAACGGGTGCGGGATCTGGAATAACAACCAGCAATGCAACGCGCCGGTAGTTGATCAGGCCATGGCCGAACGCGCCATGGTAATGATGGAACTGTCGGACCACCCAGACGAATGGCTGTACTAATCGCACCGGTGTCCGGCCCTACATGGGCCGGCATCCCGTGTCATTAGGCGCGACATAACTTAACAAAGGAAAGACAATGCAAGCAAGTGAACACAACGCCATTACAGAGGCGAACGCACTGCGAAACTCGATTCATGACCTCGCCCTTGAAATCATAGGCAACGACTTTGATGCCGAGAAGCTCACAAGTCAGGCCATGAGTCTGATATTAGACTGGGCGAATCCGGTACGCGCGAACGATGAATCAGAAGAATGGGAGTGCAACGCATGCTCATAAGAGAAATTGTTTTGGAACTATGCGCTGGGCTCTGTGTCTTTGCGATCCCGCTAAGTCTCTTGTTCTTCGGAGGTGTGCTATGAGCTATGATACATCCCACGGAAGCCCCTTCGATCGAGGAGGGGCCGACTACTACTACCACCGGCCGGCTTACCCTCATTACTGGCCCCAGGGCACGGGCCAGGGCATTAAGATAAGCCAAGGGCATATGAGCAAGGCCGAGGTCCAGGCGTACAATGCAGGCTATGACCTGGCTGCCGAGCGTGGGGATCAAAAAGATTGGGGCTAATAGAGCGGGGCTGCAGAGCCCCGACATAATAGATATAAATAATCGAGCGGAGCCGCAGAGCTATGACCGCGGACCATCGAGCGGGGCCGCAGAGCCAAGCACATTAGCATAATGATCAAAGATGCGGGGCCGCAGGGCCTTGAGCAAGGCCGCAGAGTTCTTGAACGAAGAACCATGGGCCTCGGACAGGCCACCAGCTAATAGGTTCGGGCCCTCGGACCCCTCAAACAAAACAAGGGCGCCCGTAGAGAGGGCCTTGACCAAGAAGAAACTCAGCCCCCCGCGAGAGTGATATGCCATATGCCAAGCCGCCTGATGAGGCGAGACTTTTACGGCGTTAGACTTACTTACCTTCAACTCTATCCAAACGGGCAAGCCTTCCCAAAGCAAATGAACATCAGGTACACCGCCGCCATGCTTGTTTTCAATGCGTGTAGCATAGGTATTTTTAGGTAGGTTGCTCCTCAACATACTCCAAAAGTTCGCCTCCGGTCCTCGGCTCATCTGTTACATCCTTATAGTCTGCGTCGATCACGAAAGCTTGCGGGTATTGTTTCTGCAAAGCGGCCAGACGAGAGGTGATCTCATCCCGTGATAGCTGGTCCAATGTGTTGATGTTTTCCCGTCGATCAATAGTAAGGCCACCCAAAGCGGAGCGAATTTTTTCTGCGTTGATGGCGGCAGAGAATTGACCTGCATCCTCGGCCCCTTGCGACAGCTTATGCAATCGTTCAAGTTGTCCTATTGTGGTGACAGCATAGCGTCGTTCCCGTTCAGCCCGTAGCTCAGTGATGTACTCCAAGACATGAGGGTAGTCGCGACCGTTCAATAGTTTGGAAGCTGTGACAGGCGCAACATCATGAGAGTACCCAGCCTTACGGGCGGACTCAGCGTTGGAGTATATCCCCTCTACTACATGACGAGCGAAGGTCATCTGTCTGGTGGTGATCTTGCGACCATGTTCATCTTCGGTTTTCTTTTTCAGTGAAGTCATAACACCCCTCCTATTCCACAACCATACAACAAGCAGTAGGCTATGCCAAGTTCTCCTATAGCTTATATCCTAGGTCGAAGTGTAATAGTAAAACCAAGAATCTACCCTTGGGCTGGTTGAAATGTTCTCAACTATTACACTATTCTGTAATACCTACACCTGTTTGTAATAGTGTTTGTAATACCTATCACACTACCTAACAGTATGGTTTTGTTATCTTATTCTTGCCTGCTTCTACAACTATTACAACTATTACACTTTTGCCTCGACTTTTTATTGCACTACACTTTTTTCTGTCAGATTGCTCTATATGTAATGTTAACCCATGGCCGTGGACCGAGGTCCGAGAAAAAAGCACTTGCCCCCTTGAATTATATGTGCATACTCCACAACTAGAGTACATTAATTATCTTAACCAATGTGAAAAGGAAGACCACCATGAAACTCCAACTCAAAGCAATCAAGCATACTGAATGGGCAAGTGAAGAGACACATTGCTATCAGGCTTCTTTATATATTGACGGCAAGCCTGTTGCTATTGTGAGCAACGATGGACACGGCGGATGCGATCGTGACTATGACCACCCTAAGTTCAAGGGTGACTACCGCGCTACGATGAATGCGGTACACGAGTATTTCAAATCATTACCTAACGAGCCTAGTGAGTGGAGTGAGGATGGTTTTGCTCAGTCATTAGAGGGTTGGTGCGGTGATCAGGTCAATGAGTTCCTCAGTTCGCGTGAGTTAAAGCGCAAGTTTAAGTCTCATGTTTTGGTTCAACTCAAGTACAAGGAAGGTATTTTCCAGACCAAGTACCACCCGACTGTGACCAAGGGTGAGTGGATCATTGACAAGCAGGCGGGTGAGACCCGTCGCATCTTAAACGACATGCCTTTTGACGAGGCTCTAGCAATATGGAAGACAACCTAATGGCGTATGTTGATACCATTCCTGCACTGACTGAAGAGTATACATTCTGGTGCAAGGCACAGGGTTTGAAGTGCATTGATGCGATGGAGTTGATCCATGAGGATGAGCTTACGCGCCATCAGAATGCTTGGGTTGTTCAGTTCATTGAGCGTTGGGAAGCGGCTTGGGATCGTGAGCTTGATGCTGAAGATGCCGCCTTGCAAGAGTGCTGGCATAGAGAAGGGGGTGAGTGATGAACAATCCATTCATGTCAGACTTGGAGATGAACGTCTTGCAAGTTGCGATTGACCATATGGTTGAACACCTTGAGGGTCTTTGTGTCGATGACACTGATGCGAGAAGCTCTCTTAAAGGTTTTGAAACGAGGGGTGTCAACCTCACTCGTTTGGAAGCCGCCAAGCGGTTGAAGGAGAGGTTCGCATGAGCGCCTACTACAACGAGATCGATCCGTATGCCGCCGAATGGCTACGCAATTTAATCAAAGCCGGACACATCGCGGATGGTGTTGTCGATGATAGGAGCATCAGTGATGTCAGACCAGAAGAACTTTTTGAATTTACTCAGTGCCACTTCTTCGCAGGGATTGGCATCTGGAGCCACGCACTCAGGAGCGCAGGGTGGGCAGACGACCGACCTGTTTGGACAGGATCCTGCCCGTGCCAGCCTTTCAGCGTCGCAGGCAAAAGAGCAGGGACTTCTGACGAGCGGCATCTCTGGCCCCATTGGAACCACCTCATTCAAGAGTGTCGCCCTTCAACAATCTTTGGAGAGCAAGTTGCAAGCAAGGACGGCCTCGGTTGGTTCGACCTTGTACAAACTGACATGGAAGCAAAGGACTACGCCTTTGGGGCGTTCGATCTCAGCGCATCGGGCTTCGGTGCGCCGCACATCAGGCAACGTCTCTGGTTCGTGGCCGACACCGACAACGCGGGATCACAAGGGCGGATACCAAGGGGGACGGATCAGGAACGGAAAGATCAGTACGGACACCTTGGACGTGACGGCTCAACTGGTTTCGGGGTGGCCGACACCAAGAGTGTCGGGTCAAGAGAACTACGAGACCTTGGAGAAAAGGAAGGGCGCGGTAGCGGCGGCGGTACACAACCTAACGGGAACATCACAGTTGACGGGCTGGGCAACGCCGACCTCCATGACGGGGGGCACGGGGATCGCGCCCTCACATCTGACGGGCAAGCACGGGTGGAACACGGGAGCGCAAGCGCAACTGACGGCATGGAACGAGGACCAAGCGGCAAGACTAACGGCCACTGGGGAAATGCGGATTGGCTCTTCTGCCGAGATGGCAAGTGGAGGCCAGTTGAACCCAGCACATGCCCGTTGGTTGATGGGGCTACCTCAAGGGTGGGACGATTGCGCGCCTACGGTAACGGCATCGTTCCTCAAGTCGCGCAAGGTTTAATCGAAAGCTACATGGAAACAAGGAAGGAAACATAATGGGACTAGACATGTATCTAACTGGGGACAAGTTTGTTCCTGAGCATCAGGACAATTTACCGAGGGCCAAGGTCGATAGTTATCCTGTCGAGAGCCAGCGTTTGCAGATGGGATACTGGCGCAAGCATTGGGCTCTGCACAATTACATCAACGATAACTACTGCGAGGATGGTTCAGTTAAGATTGAATTGGAGTCGGACGATCTGCGTAAGATTGCTGATGCCGTGGAGCAAGGTGATTTGCTGGACGCAGGCTACCGAGAGGAGATCGATGCGTGGCACAAGGAGCCAGAGAAAGTAGCGGAGACCTTGAAGATGCTACGGGATGCAGCCGATTGGTTGGACAAGGAAGACAACACTTGGAAGTCTGTCGAATACTATGGGAGTTGGTGATGGAGGATTATGTGTTCGAGTTAAAGTTCAACCACAAGAAACTGCGACAGCTTCGGCATCGCATTGTTTCTGTGGTTAATCCTGCACGGCGTGTGTCTCAAACTGAGGTGGCAGATGCGATAGGTATATCTCAGTCGATGTTGTCTCGGTATGAGCGTGGACCCTTTTTTCCACCTCGTGATATATTGGAGCGTATAATTAAGTACTATGGTTCCAAGCGCACCAAGATGTCCGTCGATTTTTGGGAGAACGTGTAGTCATGGGACGTATGAAAGAAGAACTCATGCGGATGAAAGAGACAGCGTACATGGACGAGTGTCCCGAGTGCCATGGCGATGGGACCGTGACTTGTGAGACATGCAAGGGCGCCAAAGAAGTTGAGCGTCTGTGTTACGAGTGCAGTGATTGGGTAACAATAAACGTGCCCGAGGATGCCATACTCTGTGATAACTGTATTGATATCAGGGACAATAGAGACGGGGAGAACGTGTAGTTATGGGACGTATGAAAGAAGATTATGTGTATGTTTATTATGTTTTAAACAAGCTGGATGAGATTGCTCAAGCGGATACCGATGAGATGATGACATCTCTTGTCGATTTTAGAGATGAGTTGATATATAATCTGGGTGTCAATCAAAGAGTTAAACAACAGGAGGAAACAAAAAATGTATAAGAGTTTATTAATAGGCTTAGTATGTGCCTCGTCCGCGGTCCACGCTGAGACATACAACGTCAAGGCGCATGTGGTGGATGTCCGCCCAGTGTACAGACAGGTTACTTTTTCTGATCCTGTTAACTCATGCCGCAATGTATCTGTCCCTATGTACGGGAGCCGCGGACCATCTAACCCGATCGATACTTTGTTCGGGGCTGTGCTTGGCGGCGCGATTGGCAACCAGTTTGGTAGCGGTGATGGACGAGATGCTATGACTGTGTTGGGTGCTATCTTCGGGGCTGACGTTGCACAGAATGGCAACCAACAGGTGGTCGGGTATCAGAACCAACAGAAGTGTGACACTAACTACGTCCGCAGAGTTGAGAACGTCATCGATGGGTACGACACAACGTATTCATGGAATGGTTTGACGGGCGTGGCCCGAACTAAGAAGAAGTATAAGCGCGGCACACATATGCCAGTCAGGATATCATTTAACTAAGGAGTATATACTATGACTATGATTGCTAAAGTACCGGAAATACCTTTGATCACATGCCCCGAATGTTCGGGCGAGGGAACCATGGAGTTCGAGGTTCCAGTTCCCATGTCAAACTGCAACCCCTATGGCTACTTGGATTGCCAGACTATGGTCTGCGATAATTGCAATGGCGATGGCGAGATCGAGGGGTGGGACGATGACGATGAGTAAACCATTGAACCCTGCCCAGGATGCGGAGCTTAGATTTCTTCGCAACCAAGTTGATGGCAGAATTAATTCGTCACTCAGCAATGATCCACACTCGAATACAACTCAAGACTTGGATCGAGCGCGGCGTGAGCTTCAAACTTTTGTAGAGGGTTTGCGTCGTGATGGATACAATATCTGATAGATCCTACCAGCTTCGCCTCATTGCCCTTGGCATAAGGCGCGGCGTCCCCCCAGAAAAGATCGGCGCCGATATCCTAGATGCGGTGGCCGACTACCTTGATTGGTTAGAAGAAGAGTTGTGGATAGAAAATGAAAGACTACGAGATGAAGTACACCGAGCAAGAACTCGGGCAGGCGATGGCGAAGGTGGCGCCGTTGGAGAACAAGAGGATGATGGCTATATGCCGGCCGACACAGAGGCGTGGACCAGATATAGTTCTGACCGAAGACATGATCAGGTTCTATATGCTGCGGCTGATGAAGACCCGTCCACTCTGGACACTACCCATGCTACAGCGCCAGCTAAAGGTGAAGCAGTGCATGATAAAGACTTGGCTCATAGAGCTAAGAGGTCAGAAAAAAGTAATTAGGGAGAATGGCGAATGGAAAGTACTTTAGATACCACTAGGATGGAAGCTGTTGTGGAGATGAAATCATTTTCGGGCAGTGCGTTTGCGGTTAACTCTGCGGGTGAACAGATCTTTATCAACGCTCGGATCATGGAGCGCATGAACCTGAGAGAGGGGGGTTTGGTTACGGCTTATGTTCTACCCAACTATGAAGACAAGCGGCTCACTATTCCTTGGAGGGCGATGCGTGTTGATGTACCTCGTGACACCCCGCAGCAGACTTCGCCCGACACTAGGAAATTTGTTGAGACAGATAATGCAGCGTGGTCCTCGTCAGTAACTATGACACCCACCCTGGACAACGAGATCATGCGCCTACTATGGGCTGACACTGAGACGGGTAGACTTTGGACTGACAAGGAGGTGTCCGATAAAATTAGTGCCAATGCATCCACGACATTAGACACTGCATCTCCAGCCGAATGCCATCGAGCATGCACCAGGTTGTACGAACGTGCTGTTATCTGCCGAGTTGATTTCAGCACCGACCCTACGAGGATGGGGTCTTTGATAATGTGGGCGGCTACACTACGAGACTTTGAGGACTGACTTGCGTTTGGGTCACATACCTTGTAGAAGTAATCAACAGGTGACATACAAGGAGACCATCATGCAGAACGCACCTACCAAAGAAGCGCCTAAGTTTAGAAACGTGGCCGTCCTGTTAGAGGATCACGCTAAACTTCACACGTTAGCCGACGAGGAACAACGCTCGATGGCACGGCAGCTATCTGTCTTGATAAGAAAAGCCTATGATGAAGGCGGGAAAGATGTTACATAATACATACGGGATGGGGATCCCGTGTCCTCTGACTTGAGGGTTTTACTTTGAATGACAAGAAGCGAGGCGGGGTGTTGGACACTATCCGCCTCGTTTTACGTTTCAGCCAGTGCATTCCCCGTCATCTGCTTGGCATAGATAGGCTTCATCATCAAAGATAAAGTCCCCTTGCCTACTGACAAACTCTCCCAGCCCAGCGTATGTCCGGCTCTCATGGAAGTGACACTTCTTACCTATCTCTTTTGACCTACGGGTTTCCACGTCAGCCCACCACTGCATTCGATCGGGGTGTTCGCGCCACATCATAGCAAGCGTGGCCTCAGATTTAAGGAAGCAGCCATCGCAATTACCTTTGGGTGTCACACCATTGGGCCCGTATAAATTCAGTGTAAACTTCTGTGCGTTCCAGAACTCCATGACCGTAGCCTTAGTGGCGCCAGCATCGTTCAATGGATACCAGTTGTCCCATCGTTTTTCTTTAGACACCTTGATGCGACGGCCTTCATCCTTGCGGATGCCGATTGCTTGGGCCCAGGTCTTCCAACCTTGAGACACTAGGTATCTTTTAATTGTCTTTACTTTTAATTCTTGGGTACAGAACCGGCGATGCACATTGGGTAGTATCTTTGCGCTGGTCAGCATGGACTCGAACGGTTGGCCGGTACGACTGGCACTGTTATGGTTGACTATATCAAAGGTTACTTTACTATCACGCCGGTTATATTCTAGCCAAGTAATAGGAACGTTCCACCTTTCGCTGCACTCTTGTACAAAGTCCAGCGTCTCCGGCATCTCTCGACCAGTGTTGGCGAACAACACCTTGCACCTTTCGGGAAGACCGTCGTTCGCCTTTAGTATTTCGTGGAGCATGAACCCACTGGTCCTGCCCCCCGAAAAACTTATCAGTACATTTCCATCTGGTAGTCTATAGTGCATCAAAGAACTCTGGCGTTAGCTCGTCTTGATTAATCGCCGGCGCCATCAGGCTGATCTGCCTGCGTGTACGAAAGAACCCTTCATGATCTGGGTACTCTTCCATAAACATACGAGCATAGAACGCTGAGAAGTTATTGTTAATCTTAAACCCGACAGATGTATCGTAGTAGATGTCATTCTCCCAGCGCACCCT
>Ga0208032_1001427_pt1 | contig 10284 bp, 10 predicted proteins | sample MalvirAntarct_66_FD_184254 | JGI IMG/M metagenome (GOLD analysis project Ga0208032, IMG submission 184254) | Marine viral communities from the Global Malaspina Expedition - Malaspina viral metaG Antarct_66 (SPAdes) (version 2) | ecosystem: Environmental > Aquatic > Marine > Oceanic | place: West... | reverse complement strand
AGTGAATACAACAAGTGCAAACAGGGCAATTTTTAAAATTCTCATAGATTTTTCTTTTTCAATATAATAACTAGAAGCGTTATTTTGCTCTAAATTTACCACCATTATTATTAAATAAAAATTAATTGTAACAAAATTAGAACTGTTTCGTCGTAAACATATACAGGTCTAACTCACTTGTTATAAACTAACCATAATGACACAAACTAATTTTTTAAAATTGGTAATGCCTTTTAAGGATAAGATTTATAGGCTCTCAAAGCGTCTATTGGTCTCTAAGGAAGAGGCCGAAGATGCCACACAGGAAATCTTACTGAAATTATGGAAGAACAACACTACCATTGAAACGTATGCTAATGTAGAAGCCTTTTCAATGACCATGACAAAAAATTTGTGTTTGGACCGATTAAAATCCAAACAGGCACAAAATTTGAAGATTGCGCACAGCAATTATCAGGACCAAAATGAGTCCTTGCAAAAACAGGTAGAAAACACCGATAGTGTGCACTGGGTATCCAAAATTATGGAGGAACTGCCCGAACAGCAAAAAATTATTGTGCAGCTCAGAGACATTGAAGACTATGATTTTAGTGACATCGCGAAAGTATTAGACATGAATGAAACAGCGGTAAGAGTGGCGCTCTCAAGAGCAAGAAAAACAATACGGGAACAATTGACAAATAAACATAGCTATGGCCTTAGATAATATAGAGCAACTGGTAGAAAAGTATGATAATGCTGAAACTTCATTAGCTGAAGAAGCTCAAATAAGGGCCTATTTTGCTGAGGTGGAAGAGGTTCCGTCTCATTTGGAATCTTACAAACTTTTGTTTCAGTACGTATCCAACACGAAAGACCAACAATTTACTAAAGAGTTGCCTTTAGAAGCTAAGGGCAGTAAGCTTTACCGGTGGATTGCCGTGGCAGCGGTAGTTGCCATATCGATTGGTGCTTATTTTCAAATGGATCAAATGCAGCCAAAAACAACTTTAGATGATTTGAGTCATGAAGAACTATTAGCCTATAATCAGACTATTGCCGTTTTTAGTTTGGTGTCTTCCAAACTGAATCAGGGAACTTCAAATTTAGAAGCTTTTAAATTGGTGTCTTCAAAGCTGAATGAAGGCGCTGGAAATCTTAATTATCTCAAGGATTTTCAAAACTCAGCAAAAAGAATAATTAGACTATAACTAACACGAGTAAAAAAAGAAGAATTATGAAAAATGTAACAACTGTTCTAGACTATCTAAAAGATAGAAAAGACTTGAGTAAAAAGGCAATTTTAGTACTGGCACTGATGGTCGCACCAATGCTCTCTTTTGGACAAAGTTTTTTTAGCAAATACGAGTCCATGAAAGGCGTCACCTCTGGGGTGATCAGCCAAAAAATGTTTAAGATGATTGCCACTATTGATGTAGATCTGGACGATCCGGAAGCCCAAGGGTTTTTAGATATGGTTAAAAAGGTTGAAAGTATTAAAGTGTTGAGCACAGGAGACAAGACTATTTCTTCAAACCTAGCTGCTGATGCTGAAAAATATATTGGCTCTGCAAAATTGGATGAGTTGATGCGTTTTAAAGATGGCAACCAAACCGTAAAGTTTTACGTGAAAGAAGGACGTGATGAAAACCACGTCAAGGAATTATTGATGTACATAAACGGTTTGAAAGAATTGACCCAAGATGCGAAGATTGAAATCAACGGCGAAAAGAGAGATATAGAAACGATTGTAGTGTCTATAATTGGCGATATCGATTTGAGAGAGATCTCTAAAATTACCAGTAAAATGAATGTACCAGGTGGCGAACATCTAGAAAAAGCCAGTAAAGGTAAAAAACAATAAATATGAAAACAGCAATCAAAAATCTGAATGGACTGTTCTTAGTGGCAGTGACCCTATTTAGTTGCAACCAGGAACCCTCATTACAAAGATACTACGTTGACAACCAAGAGCAGCCTAATTTTTTATCCATTGATGTGCCACTGAGCATGCTCAACATTGATATAATGCAATTGAGTGACGATCAAAAGGACGCTTATGAATCTGTTAAGAAACTGAATATGTTGGCTTATAAGGTAAAGCCGGAGAACAGGGCGGAGTACGAAGCGGAATTAGCAGAGGTCAATACAATCTTGGACAATCCGAAGTATGAAGAATTGATGCGCGGAGGGAATCCAGAAGACGGGAAATTCATCATCAAATTTTTGGGAGAGGAAGATGATATTGAAGAATTTATAGTCTTTGGAAATATGGAAGACAAAGGGTTTGCGGTGGTCAGAGTATTGGGTAACGAGATGAATCCTAACAAGATTATGACCTTAGCCTCTGCCTTGGACAAAGCGTCAATTGACGATTCACAACTTGGTCAGTTTAAGGAATTCTTTAAATAACTAAAGACCCCGAATTTTATAATAAATAAATAATTAAATCACCCAGAACCATTAGATTTCTGGGTGATTTTTGTTTTTATACAGGCAGATAAACATAGCGGTTACAAGGCCTCCAAATAGAATAAATAATAACAACTTCACAATGGCATAATCGAGCACATCAAATATAGCCGCAAATAAAAACCCAAAAGCAATTATTCCTGTAAGCGTACGCGCAATGAAGTTGAGGTGTGTCATAATTAGATGCCCGTGTAATTACTTGGGGTAATTTGTTTAAGTTCTTTTTTGATCTCTTCAGATACTTCCAAAGTATTGATAAAGTCAGAAATCGACTTCTGATCAATTTTTGTATTGGTTCTGGTCAAACCTTTCAACGCTTCGTATGGATTAGGATACGCCTCTCTCCTCAAAATGGTCTGAATCGCTTCTGCTACAACGGCCCAATTGTTTTCAAGATCTTCTTTGAATTTTGGTTCGTTCAATACTAATTTGTCCAAGCCTTTTAAGGTGCTTTTAAACCCTATGAGTGTATGGCCAAAAGGCACGCCCACATTTCTTAAAACAGTACTATCCGTTAAATCTCTCTGTAATCTTGAAATGGGAAGTTTTGCGGATAAATGCTCAAAAATAGCATTGGCAATACCTAGGTTACCTTCACTATTTTCAAAATCGATAGGATTCACTTTGTGAGGCATGGCGCTACTGCCCACTTCTCCTGCTTTAATTTTTTGTTTAAAATAATCCATAGACACATAGGTCCAGAAATCTCTATCTAAATCTATAAGAATGGTGTTGATGCGTTTAAGGGTGTCAAATAACGCAGCCATATGGTCGTAGTGCTCAATTTGTGTGGTTGGGAAAGAGTGCTGTAGGCCTAATTTGCCTTGTATAAATTCTTTTCCGAACGCTTTCCAGTCAATAGAAGGATAGGCCACTTTATGGGCGTTGAAATTGCCAGTAGCCCCACCAAATTTAGCGGCACTAGGGATATCATTTAATAAATTAAATTGTTCTTCTAAGCGTACTGCAAATACTGAAATCTCTTTTCCTAAACGGGTAGGAGAGGCGGGTTGTCCGTGTGTACGCGCTAACATTGGGATGTCTGCCCACTCTTCTGAAAGCGCTTTTAATTTTTTAACAACGTTTCTATATTCAGGAACATAAACAGCGTTCATAGCCTCCTTAATACTAAGTGGAATGGCTGTATTGTTAATATCCTGGGAGGTCAATCCGAAGTGGATAAACTCTTTAAAAGGATTGAGATTAAGACCGTCAAATTTTTCTTTAATAAAATATTCAACTGCTTTCACATCGTGGTTGGTCACATTTTCAATCTCTTTAATGGCCAAGGCATCTTCCGTAGAAAAGTTGGTATAAATAGCTCTTAAAGCGTCAAATTTTGTGGCGTCAAAGTCTTTTAATTGTGGCAAAGGCAATTCGCATAAGGCGATAAAATAATCGATTTCTACTTGAACCCGATATTTAATAAGCGCTTCTTCAGAGAAATAATCAGCTAAACTATTGACTTTGCTTCTGTACCTTCCATCAATCGGAGAAATGGCATTTAAAGATGTTAATGACATTGGTTGTGTTGTTTTTTAGTTGTGTTTAATGAAGCTGCAAAGATAAGAAAGAAAGTTATAAGCGGGGAGATTAAATAGTTGGTTCTTGGAATTGTAATAATAGGTTCCTCATGTTTTAAAATGAATATCCCTGTCGAAAATCCTGGTAGCGATGTAGATTTTATAAGGCGGAATTCAGCGTTTTTTTATACTTTTAACCATAAAATAAACACCGATGAAAATTTTTAAAATCCTGTTGGTTGCATTTCTGATTGTTTTTGTCGCAGCCCAATTTATTGATCCAGAAGAAAATGTGGGCAGTACAGCATCGTTCGAATCGTTTTTGAACGACACCAATCCCAACGAAGAAGTGGCTACAATTTTAAAAACCACCTGTTTTGATTGCCATAGTGATGTCACTACCTATCCGTGGTATAATGAAATTACCCCATTAAATTTTTGGTTGGCAGATCATATTGAAGACGGAAAAAAACATTTTAATATCTCGGCTTGGGAGAACTATTCCATAAAAAAGAAAGACCATAAGTTTGAAGAATTGATCGAAATGGTTGAAAGCAAAGAGATGCCATTAGAGTCCTATACCTACACCCACGCTGAAGCAAAATTGACTGATGCTCAAATAGCTGCCGTAGTAGATTGGGGTAAAAAGGTGCGACTGAAATACAGTTTAGCGCCGCAACCTCAATAATAAAGCGATTTATTTGCTTGCATTCCAAATTCTATACTGCGATTGGCGTCAGTATAGAATTTGGAATTTTAATTTTTTAATCTTTTTGATTTTATGATACCGAAATTACTGATCCTTGGGCATGTTTGGCCTGAACCCAAAAGTTCTGCGGCCGGAAGTCGGATGATGCAACTTATTGAAGGGTTCCAAAAGGAAGGCTATGAGATTCTTTTTGCAAGCGCCTGTGCCAAAAGTGCTAATGCGTTTGATCTTTCTGAAATTGGTATTGTGCAGGCTCATATTGAGATGAATCAGCCTAGTTTTGATCATTTCGTGAAAAGTTACAATCCGGATGTCGTGCTTTTTGACCGATTTATGACCGAGGAACAGTTTGGTTGGCGCGTGTCCGAGCAGTGTCCAAATGCGCTTAGAGTATTAGATACTGAGGATTTACACGCCTTGAGAAAAGGACGCCAACAGGCTTTTAATGACGGCGTCATCTTTGATCGGTCCTATCTTTTTAATGCGCATGCCAAACGAGAGATTGCCAGTATGTACCGATGTGATCTGTCGTTAATAATCTCAGAAGTTGAAATGGCCATTTTGAAGAAGGAATTTAAGGTGCCCGAAAATTTAGTAGTCTATTTGCCCTTCCTGTTAAATCCGATTTCGGAAGAAGCCATAGAAAAGCTGCCGTTATATCAGCAACGTCAAGATTTTATAACTATTGGCAATTTTCTTCATGAGCCCAATTACAATGGCATTTTGTATTTAAAGGAAACTATTTGGCCATTGATTAGGGAACAATTACCCAAGGCCCAGTTGCAGGTGTACGGCGCTTATGCTTCACAAAAAGTTAATCAACTCCATCAGGAGGCTAGCGGATTTTTAATTAAAGGATTTGCTGAAGATGTACATGAGGTGATGGCAAATGCCAAAGTCTGTTTAGCCCCTTTACGTTTTGGTGCGGGTCTTAAGGGAAAGTTAGTGGATGCCATGCTCAACGGCACACCTTGTGTCATGACCACCATCGCGGCCGAAGGTATGTTTGCTGATTTAGAACCCAATGGCTATATAGCAGATGATCCACAATTATTTGCGGATAAGGCAGTGCAACTCTATCAACAAGAAACCGTGTGGGAAGATAAGCAGGCTTTTGGTTTTAGCATTTTAAAGCAGCGCTACGATAAGAGTACTTTTCATAGCTCATTTTTTAGCACGCTCAGAAAACTTCAGTTGCAATTAAAAGCTCATCGGCAGCAAAATTTTACGGGACAAATGCTACAGCATCATATGCTTCAATCTACTAAGTACATGAGCAAATGGATTGAGGCGAAAAACAGCTAATTTGCGCGCATTTATATAGTCACCAAAAGAAGTTTTAAACTTACTTTTTTTCTAAGATATAATCCGCAAAAAGGTTTTTGGAATCCGTCAGACGGTTGATTACTTTTAAAGACGATTGGCCCAGAATGTCTTCCAAAATCTGGTCGTTATACTTTCGGCTCGTTTCAGTATGTATTTTTTCTCCTTCTCTAAAGTGAAAGGATTTATTTAAGCTGCTTATGGTTACTGTTTGATCTGTATTACTCACTAAAAAACTTCTCGCAATACCTTCATCTTCCGTGTATTCTGGGATGTGGTCAAAACCATTTAAATCGAAATCGGCACCGAGTTCTGTATTGATACGGGTCAATAGATTCATATTAAATAGTTTGGTAATTCCTTGGGCATCATCATATGCAGGAATCACAATCTCTTTTGATTTTATCAAATCGACACCCAATAACACACGATCTCCAATTTTTAGATTGTCATTCAGTTTCTGAATAAATTCTTTGGCCAAGGCATCGGGCAAGTTACCAATGTTCGATCCTAAAAAGAGAACAATGATAGGGTGTTCTGATGTTTTCAGATCGGCCAACACATTAAAATAATCTCCCTGCTTTGGGCTGATGGTAACGTTTGGTAATTCAGCTTTCACTGTGGTTTCCAGATTATGAAGTGCATGCTCGGAAATATCAATGGGCACGTATTCAAAATCAAAATCTTGATCGTCCAATGCCTTTAAGAGTTGTTTGGTTTTTGTACCATCACCGGCTCCTAACTCCACCAATTCAAAAAACGTGGAAGGTTTGAGTTGCAGGGCCTTAATGAGCTGCTGATTTTGATTTTTAAAAATATCGAATTCGGCTTTGGTCAGATAATATTCCGGCATGTTCATGATCTCAACAAATAGAGCATCTCCAATTTTATCGTAGAAATATTTTGAGGGTAATGTTTTAGAACTGGCGCTTAAGCCAAGATCAACATCTTTTTTAAAGTTGGTATTCATAGATTATTTAGCGAGTCTGATTCCTGAAAATTGCCATTGGTATTGTGGGTGAAAAAAGTTTCTGTAGGTGTGGCGGCTATGGCCGGGTGCCGTGGCATGGGAAGCACCTCTAAGCACCATTTGATTGATCATGAATTTCCCGTTGTATTCGCCAACAGCGCCTTCAGCTGTTTTAAATTTTGGGTAGGGCAAATAAGCGCTGTTGGTCCATTCCCAGTGCGTGCCCCATTGCAGGTCTTTAGAGGCAACTTCCCATTCAAATTCGGTGGGGAGTCTGAGACCTTTCCACTGGGCAAAGGCTGAAGCTTCATAAAACGAGATATGGGTTAAAATGCTGTTTTTGTCAATCGGTTCTAAACCAGAGAGCGTGTACTGATACCAAGCTCCATCTAATTGCTTCCAATATAAGGGCTGTTTTATTTGGTTGTCATTTATCCAGAACCACCCTTCATCTAGCCAATATTCGGGTTTTGTATAGCCATCGTCATTGATGAATTCTATAAATTCTCCACAAGTCACTAAGTTTTTGGAAATTTGAAATGCTTCCAAAAACACCCGATGCGCGCCTAATTCATTATCAAAGCTAAAACCGTTGTCCTGATGGCCTATTTGGTAAATGCCTTCGTCAATAGTTAACCAACCCTCTTGCTTATTATAATGCGTCACAAAATTCGACTCAAAAAGTTTGGGGTAGAGTGGGTTTTTTGACAGTGTGTATTTTATATCCGTTAACAGCAACTCTTGATGCTGTTGTTCATGATTAATGCCCAAAATGGTTAATTTCTCAACGTCTTCATTTGGGTTTGATTCCAATAAATCGACCATCGCCTTATCAACAAAAGCTCTAAATTGGTAAACATTTTCAATTTTAGGCCGGGTCAGTAATCCTCGGTTGTGCCGTTCTATCCGTTCACCAATACTGTTGTAATAACTATTGAACAAGAAACCGAAATTAGGATCGAACACTTCGTAATTAGGAATATGCTTCTTTAAAATCATTTCTTCAAAAAACCAGGTCACATGAGCAATATGCCATTTAGGGGGACTTGAAAAAAGAGCAGATTGCGGGGTATAGTCCTCAATTTGTAAATTTTGACAGAGCAGCACTGTGCGCTCTCGCACGTCGATAAAGTGTGTTGTAAGTGTTTTCATGATTGATATAAAGATACTAATGATTTTACTTTTGGCGAATTAAAATCTTTAAAGGGGTCGTATTTATTGCAAATGAGATAGTGGCACTACAAGGGCAATGTGTTTCAATATGCTGGGTAACTATACTAGTTTTCGCTCAGAAGTTGTACTGAACACATTAAAGATTTCCCCATACTTTCAAGGAATTTATAGTCTGCAGTTATCAAAATAAATTATAGTTTTGCAACTCAAAAATAAACCTATGATTTCAGTCGATAATTTAGCTGTAGAGTTTGGTGGAACTGCCTTATTTAGTGAGGTATCCTTTACCATCAATGAAAATGATAAAATTGCCCTTATGGGGAAGAATGGCGCCGGAAAATCTACAATGATGAAAATTATTGCTGGCGAACAACGGGCGACAAAAGGCCACGTGCGCTACCCAAAAGATGCCATTATTGCTTATTTACCGCAACATTTATTAACTGAGGACGAGTGCACTGTTTTTGAAGAGGCTTCCAAAGCTTTTGCCCATGTTTATGAAATGAGGGACGAGATGGAGGCGCTAAACAAAGCCTTGGAGACGCGAACGGATTATGACTCAGATGAGTACATGCAAATCATCCAGAAGGTTTCTGATTTAGGAGAGAAATATTATGCCTTAGAAGATGTCAACTATGATGCGGAAGTTGAAAAGGCATTGGGCGGCTTAGGATTTAAACGGGAAGATTTTACACGGTTAACGAGCGAATTTAGTGGTGGCTACCGGATGCGTATCGAGTTGGCTAAAATTTTGTTGCAAAAACCAGATTTAATCCTTTTGGATGAGCCTACCAACCATATTGATATTGAATCGGTTATTTGGCTCGAAGATTTCTTGTTGAACAAAGCTAATGCCGTGATGGTCATTTCTCACGACAAGGCGTTTATTGACAATATTACCAATAGAACGATTGAAGTGACAATGGGTCGTATTTATGATTACAAAGCAAATTACTCCCACTACTTACAACTGCGCGAAGATCGACGTCTGCATCAGATCAAAGCCTACCAGGAGCAGCAAAAATTTATTGCCGATAATATGGCCTTTATCGAACGTTTTAAAGGCACCTATTCTAAAACCAATCAAGTTAATTCTCGAGAGAAAATGTTGGAGAAGTTGGAGATCATTGAAGTGGATGATATTGATACGTCTGCCCTTAAATTGAGATTCCCACCTGCGCAACGATCAGGAGATTATCCGGTAACGGTAAAAGATTTGTCCAAATCTTACGACGATCACGTGGTTTTTAAAAACGCCAACATGTCTATTTCTAGAGGAGAAAAGGTGTCATTTGTGGGACGAAACGGAGAAGGGAAGTCTACTATGATTAAAGCTATTATGGGAGAGATTGAGGTAGAAGGCACCTGTAGTTTAGGGCATAATGTAAAGATTGGCTATTTCGCCCAAAATCAAGCGTCTTTATTGGATGAGAATTTGACCATTTTCCAAACGGTTGATGAAGTAGCGCAAGGCGATGTCAGGACCCAAATTAAAAATATCTTGGGCCGATTTATGTTTAAAGGCGATGATATCGATAAAAAAGTAAGCGTGCTTTCGGGTGGTGAAAAAACCCGATTGGCCATGGTGAAATTACTGTTGGAACCGGTCAATTTATTGATTTTGGATGAGCCCACCAATCACTTAGATCTTAAGTCGAAAGATGTTTTAAAGGAAGCGTTGCTCAATTTTGACGGCACCTTGATCTTGGTGTCCCACGACCGTGATTTTCTAAAAGGCTTATCACAAAAGGTTTTCGAATTTAAGGACCAGCGGGTTATTGAGCATTTTGAAACAATTGATGATTTTTTAGTGAGAAACAGAATTGAAAATTTGAAACATATTGATTTAAAAAAATAGCCATTGCTTTTAGATGAGGACATTATCCTAGCGTTTGCTTAATTTTTACAGAATTTTTATGTAATCTTTGGGTTTTAAAACTATTGAAAACACCTATTTTAGCTTCTTACCATTGAATACCATTATTTTATGAGAAAGACCGTAAAACTCTTAATTGATAATTTAAGAACGTTTTTAAGAGAAAAATTCCATCAGTACGATGTGACCTTGCCTTATATTATTACGGTTGTCGTTGCATTAATCGTAGTTGTTGTGGGCATCAATCTCTTTATAGAAT
>Ga0208032_1001426_pt1 | contig 10296 bp, 12 predicted proteins | sample MalvirAntarct_66_FD_184254 | JGI IMG/M metagenome (GOLD analysis project Ga0208032, IMG submission 184254) | Marine viral communities from the Global Malaspina Expedition - Malaspina viral metaG Antarct_66 (SPAdes) (version 2) | ecosystem: Environmental > Aquatic > Marine > Oceanic | place: West... | reverse complement strand
GTTGGGGTAGTCGACCAACCAGGAACTGTACGCCGGTCGGAGCAGTGTGTTTGAATCCGGAAAGAGACGATCAGATTATCAGTGCGGAGAAACAGGCCGCGTGAAGAAAAAGGTGTCAACTATCTTGAAAAACACCGCTTCTTGTCCCTGCGTAGAAAAAGCCTGGAAAAATAAAAACAGACCAAATAGAAAAATTCTAATAATATTTCGTGTTATTTTTTTCATTACCATGTTTGTAATTTCCCGTGAGCCTGGCCATCAGCAACTGCTGATGCTGAAAATCCATGCTTTCCAGCTGGGCAGCATATTTAGCGCCATTCTTGCTGTTAAACTGGGTTGCCAACTTCCCGTGATGAAAGATCACCACACTGCCATCTTTGTGGATGTTGAGGGTGAACCCCAGGTCGCCGTCGTCAGCTGAATGTTTCATCGTTCGCCTTCTCAGACTTGCTCATTCGAGTTACTTAACCGCGATTTGATATCAGCATACGCGGTTTCAATCAGCGCGCACATAGCCAATTCGTCTATGTCATGCCCGGGTCTGATTTTGACGTGACGCATGAACTTGCCACTGCCTTCCAGCAGCCCTTTCGGGTCGCTGAGCTCGGCACCGTGGAAGAAGCCGACATTGACATGGGAGGTATAGGCCGCCACGTAGGCAAAGGCGGCCCCGTTAACACAGGCCTTGGGTTGTCCGTCATGCATGACTTCCCAGACATCCTTTCCTGAGGCACGTATGACATTGAACCAGCGTTGCGCAATCTCACCCAACGGATCGGCATGCGACTCAAACCAGCCCCGCACAGCGGGTTCCAGCTGTGCTGAATGCTCCAGCCTAAACAGCGCTCTCATCCCTTCCCTCCTGCTCAAACCATGAAATAAGCAGTTCCCCCGTCCACTGCCAGCTTACTCCGCTGTTCCATGGTTATGCCAGAAGAAATGAAGGGTTGATTTCTGTTTTATTTTACAAATATACTTACGTAAGCACTTACACATATTTGAGAAGACGATGAATTTTTATACCACTGCCGGACAGATGGCCCTGGGCACCAGGCTTCGACAGCTAGCTGATGTCTTCATGGGTAACGCAGAGCAAATCTATCAACTCTATGAGGTGGATCTTGATCCGCGCTGGTTCCCGGTCTTTTACATGCTCACCGTGAAAGACAGTGCCGGCATCACGGAGTTGGCCAATGACATTGGGCAAACTCACCCCGCTGTCAGTCAGGTCGTCAAAAGCATGATGGCCCGAGACATTGTCACCACGGAAAAATGCCCGGAGGACGCCCGGGTCAACCGGGTAACGCTGACCGATAAAGGGAAACGCATCGCAGAGAATCTCGCCGTGCAGTGCATCGATGTCGAAGCAGCAGTGAAGAACATGTTGAGTATGGCGGGTTCTAACTTGTGGTCAGAGCTTGATGCCATTGAACGGGAAATGGAGCAAAAGACCTTTTACGATCGCGTGATCGAAACCCGCAAGGCCAGGGAGCAAGCCAATGTCGAGATCATCGACTATCAGCCGAAATACAAAAGGCCGTTTAAAGACCTGAATGTCGCCTGGATTGAAACCTACTGGGACATGGAGCCGGCTGATTACAAGATTCTCGACAATCCGAAAGACATTATCAATCAGGGGGGATACATCGCAGTCGCCTTGTATCAGGGAAACCCGGTGGGTGTCTGTGCCCTGGTCAAGATGAATGATGAAAGCTATGAGCTCGCCAAAATGGCAGTCAGTGATTCCGCCAAAGGGATTGGCATCGGCAAGCGACTCGGACAGCACATGATTGAGAAAGCCCGATCACTCGGTGCAAAACGGGTCTATCTGGAGAGCAATACCGTACTGGAGCCTGCCATCAACCTCTATCACAAACTGGGGTTCCAGCGCGTGTCAGGTCAGGACTCGCCTTATCAGCGCTGTAATATTCAGATGGAGCTATTACTCAAGGATTGAAGCGCCTGCTAATTAACGCGGGCCTTCAGATCAACTGGCAAGTGGCGGGATGGGTTTTTGCCCTGAAAAAACCACAAAACTGTAATTCTGATACCAGCAATTTACCCTTTCAAATCCCGCTTCACCAAGCCAGCTTAACTGGTCAGATAACGTGGACATCTTGTCCTCCTTCATCCGTTCCAGTGCCTGGCTTAAGGCCGTGTCACTGACCCCTTTTTCCTTTACCTGCCTGAGCCAGGCAGCGCGGTAATCGCTTTCAATGGCGGGCGTCGAGCCTAGCACCTGATCGGCATTGATAAACATGCCCCCTTCATTCAGGCAATGATAGATCCGGCCAAACAGTGTGGCTTTGTCGGGGCCGCTCAGGTGATGAATGGATAATGAAGAGATGACCAGGTCAAAGCGGTTTTCGATTGGCGCTTTGGCATAGTCTGCGACGAGATAGTTGACCTGGGAAGTGTGGTTGGCAAATCGCTGTTTTGCCTGTTCAAGCATCAGTTCCGAGATGTCCACCAATGTAAACACGGCGCCTGGGAATTGCGCTTGTACAAGAGATGAAAGCAGGCCAGTTCCGGCGCCCAGATCCAGTACAGTGAACTGGTCCGTTTTTGCAAACGGCACCTGTTCAACCGCCGTGCCATAAAAATCATCAAAACAGGGAATGAGCTGCCTTCTGGCAGCATCGTAATCTTTGGCGCCCTCGTTAAAAGCGTGCTTAATGCTCATACCACTGCCCTGTTAAAACGGGACGCCAAACGTCATCAACCGTGACAAATCATTCCTTGTTGTCGGTTGTCGTCGTAAACCGGTCGTTAAGCTTCTGGATCAGGATGTCTGCACTGGCAATCAGCTTGTCCAGTTTGGTTTGTGTGCGACCTGTCCACCCTTGCGGCTTGTCAGCTGACAACGGTGACCACCAGGCTTCCAGATTCTTCTCAAACGCCATGGCCAGACGCTTGGTGTCGTCTCCGGGCCGCTCTTCCTTGCGAATTTTCCGCAACACCGTGCGTCCGGCAAACAGACGCAGACGGGAATAAAGAAGATACAACACAGCCACGGTGACACCGCCAATCAGAAATTGCAGCACCGGCGCACGGTTAGCCAGCGGCGTGAAGGTCAGACCATTCCAGTGACCGGCACTGAGGCTCCACCAGGCGAACGCGGCAATCAGCACGCCAAAGGTGACACCATGAAACCAGCGGGCCCGTTTGAACCACAGCTGGCGTGCCTTGATCAGTTCCGGTACCAGCACGTCGCGCAAGTGCGTGCCACTGTGCTCAAGCAGGCGGGCAATGCGGTAAGAGCGATCCACATCCAGCTGCTGAATGCGTTGCTTGATCTCCTTGAGATCTTCATCACGTTTGGACTGCATGCGCTGCCGCATCTGATCGTCGGGAATAGGCAGTGATGCCTCTTCCGAGTAAATCCGGTAGAAACGACCCGCAGTCAGACCGGACTGAGCCATGGCGCGCTGCCAGGCCGCAACGACTTCTTCTGGGTTATCCTCACGCACCGTGTTGTCCATCTGGTTGAGGATGTAGAGGAACTTGTCCGAATCCGAGCGATTGATGGTGTTCGCCACCAAGTGCTTCAGGGTGTCGGTCATGGCACCGGGTTCCGGGTGACGGGCATCGAAGAAGACGAATACCAGATCCGACAGACCAATAATGTGATCAGTGATCAGCAAGGTAGCATCACGTTGCTTGTCGGCATCAAACCCGGGGGAATCAATGAGGATCTTGCCGCGCAGTTGCTCGGCCTTACAGGTTTTCAGGGCCAGATAGGAATCGATTCGCTTACCTTCACCGGCTACACCGGATTCGATTTCCTGGCTGATGCGATAGAAAGGAAAGCGCGGATCGCTGTCCAGGGCCACACCGGGTAACTGCCGGGGCTCCTCTTCTTCGCTGTAGCAAATGACGGTGAATTTGTCGTCGACGGCCTGGTTTCCGGTGCGCTGGAGGTTACGGCCCAGGTATTCATTGAGGAAGGTGGACTTACCCGCGGAAAAGGTACCCAGTACGGCGATCACCGGCCACCAGGAGATCTGCGTGGCATAGGAGTCATCTGCGCTCATAAAGCCCAGTTTGCGAGCCACCACGTCAAGCTCCTGAAAATGCTCCACCGCCTCGGCCAGCGCAGGATTCTCCTGCTCAAGATGGGTTTTCAGGCGTTTAATACGTTCTTCCGTTGCTGTCTTGGCCACAATACTTCCTCATTAGCAGCAGTCATACACATCCAAGGCATGGCGGCGGCTTCAAGACTGTTTTCAGGACTGTTTCTGGACAACCTTTATAACAGTAGTGGCGCCAAAACCTTGATTACTGTTTTCCAATCATATCAGACTTTAGTCTTATACGTTTTTACGGATCAGTAAGCGATTTTTTCCATCAATCAGGGAGATTGGCGGTGACCTGACTGTCCCTCATCATATCTTGCAATACCATCTCCAGCACCCGGTCATGCGCCGCCCGATAAGAGGCCCAGGTGTTCTCCACATAGATATCCGGCGACAGAGAATCGACCTGGCGCAGCAGCAGCTTGTTCACCGGCCAGCAGTCATCAAACCAGCCACAGCCGTTGGCCAGATCCGTCCAGGCTTTGGTGAGATAGAGCTGGATGCCCGATGCCGGCAACGTGGGATAGAACCCTTCCGCGCGAAAGCGAAGCTGATCGCCGATTTCACTGCCGACGATGGTCAGGTTGTCAGGGAGATAGCGCTGATACTGGCTGGCCGCGATAATACCGGCAGAGAACGTATTGGCGCCAACAAGCAGATAGAGCTCGCCCTGCTCGGGCACCGCCTCGGCCGTGGCACGGACAAGGGGCAACACCTGAGTGTAGTCACCACCGCGGTTAAAACGAAAATCGACAATGATGTTGTCAGCAGCGGTGTCATCAATCAGATTCAGAACCCGCTGCTCCAGCTGATCCAGGGTTTCGTCGCTGTCAGCGAAACTGGCGTTCATGCGCAGGTATACCGCATTGAAATCAGGCAGACTGCCAACCACGTGCAGCCGGTCGCTTTGCTGCAGATACAGCGGCAGTGGCTGATCATCGCTGAGCAGCGTTTCCCAGCCGGCAGTACCAAAGCTATCGTTACCGGGGAAGGCATGCCGGAAATCCCAGAACGGATCGCCGGGCATGGGGTCTTCATCGGCCTGGAGGGTCGCGGTGGATCTTTGACCATCAGGGCTTTCCAGAGCCAGTTCAACGCTGGCGTTATTGACCATCGCGCCCATCTGCGCGAGCGCAGCAGGTACTGAGAACAGCGACTCACTGCGGTAGCGGCGCCAGCTGTCTGTGCCCCCGCCGACAAACCCCGTCATGGCATTGAGCAGAGTATTGGGTGGCTTCCCGCCCAGCAAGATAACTTTCTGCCCCAACAAGTCCGCATAGGCCGAGCGGGCCTTGACGATGATCAGGCCGTTGGATGTCCAGTGAAAGCGCACCGGCAAGTGATGCATCCAGGTTTCCAGCACCGTGGTATGAGCATTATCAAACACCGCCAGCGCCCGCATGGCGGTCAGCGTAACGTCGGTGACGCTCTGCGGCTCTGGGGCATTGCCCAGCACCTCATTGAAGGCGGCGCGCTGTTCTGGCGTGATGTCTTTTTCATTGAGCAGAACCACTTCGCGCAGGTATTCCAGATCAGAGGCCAGGGTTGTCGACTCAGGCACAGGCGGCGTGGTTGAAGAGGAAAAAAGCTGCATGCCGCCAGCGGAGACGAAGGCGATGCCGAGCAAAAAGGTGAAAATGCCATAGGCGATCAGGCATTTGATGAGGATGGTTTTGATCCTGCGTTGTCGGCTCATACTGCTGGCATCCCTGGCTAATAAAGCCTTGCTAAAACAAAGTCCATCATTTTACAGACATTAGGATTGGGGGAAAGTTGCCAGGCTGCCTTTGGCCAAATTGTTGAGTTGGAGGGTAATCCTTGAGACAAATATTGGAAAAGTGTCGCACTATGTAATCATGAGGTTTGTAAAAACCTCTTTCGCTGATGCTCCAGTAGTAAACGTCCTGACCCACCTTAACTCCAAAATGAGGAGGTTTGACGTGATGCCGCGCAGGTATAAACCGATCATGGAAGGCGTCTACTATGACACCTCTTGCATCCATTTCTTCAATATAACGAGCGCTTTCAGTTTCTACCAAACAATATTCTTGCCCATTTGAGATGACTTGGGCTGAAAGCAGTGCATCCTCGTGAAGTGTCGTGGCATACATGAAAACAACAATTTCTCTCAATAAAAGCCAGGATAGGATGATGGAAGGTGCAAGATTAATTGCAACTATCAGATAGAAAAGTAAAAAACTTATAAACAATAAATTACTGATCATGAGGGTACTTCACTAACGGGAAGCATGCCATTCCAGCGTCAACGTCAGCGTACTCTCCAGCAACGCAACATCACTCACCTCTCCATGCCCCGGCACCACTTTTGGGGTATCCCCATAACGGGCCAACAGATAATTAATCATACTGTAGGTGTACGTTGGAATGGGTGGTAATTTCCGGCTCAGGCAAAACCTCTGCACCGGCTTCCCGATCAGACCCAAAAATGGAGATGCCCAGCAACAGCATGAATAAACTGATCGCTGCGAGATGGGGCAACAATTTGTTTAACGGCTTCATTGTTATTAATCTTCCTGATTGATCGTCGCTTCTAGCAGCTTCAATATAACCACTGACTTTGACAAGAAGCGGGCAAAATTATGTTGAATGATGGCTAATATTCATTCTGCGATTTTGTTCTGCTTGATGCGTTTGACCTCTTTGACCATGCGAGCAAAGTCCTTACCCTGCTGCCGCTTTTGTGCAAGTGTTGCTGTGGCCTGGGCGTTTTCGCGCAGCAGTTTTTGGTAATTACTCAAGCGCCGACTGTCGATACTGCCCGCTTCAATCGCTTTCATGACAGCGCAGCCTGGTTCTGTTTCATGATGGCAATCAGCGAACCGGCACTGTGCTGCCAACACCTCGATATCTTCGAAAACCGTACTTAATGATTGGTCAACATCGGCAACGCGAAGTTCCCGCATGCCGGGCACATCAATCAGCAATCCGCCGTCAGGGAGCGTATGAAGTTGACGATGTGTGGTGGTGTGTCGCCCTTTCCTGTCCTGCTCACGAATCTCACCGGTTGCAGTCAGCGTGTGCCCTGCCAGTGTGTTCAACAGTGTGGATTTTCCAACACCGGAAGAGCCGACCAGCGCGACAGTGGTATGGCTGTCGATCCAGGAACGAACACCTGCAAGCGTGTCAGGGTCGAGCGCATTTGCTGTCTCAACAACCACCCCAGCCTGTGTTCGGCGGGCACGCTGAACATACTGATCAACATCATCAGCCAGGTCGGTTTTGCTGAGAATAATGATTGGCATGGCACCAGCTTCTGCGCAAAGCGCAAGATAGCGTTCAAGGCGTGATTCCTTGAATTCTTCGTTGCAGGAAGTGACGATAAAAAGAATATCAACGTTGGCCGCGATGGGCTGAATCTCACTGCTGCTACCGGCACCCAGACGTTTGAAAAGACTCTTGCGCTCGAGTACGTCAGTGATACGGACGAGTGACTCATCGAGCAACACCCAGTCACCGACAGTGGGCCGATCAGTCGGCTCTGCCTGGAGCAACGCTGGCGAAAGCTCAACAACTTTTTCACCGGTTTCGGTCACTACCGTTAACCGGGAACGCTGCACGGCAGTCACGCGACCAAGTTGTGCTTCCAGCAATGACACATCATTCAATTGCTGGATGAAAAACGGTACCAGACCGAGTTCCAGAAGGTTATTCATTATTGTACCTGCTCAACAAATGGATAAAGCGTTTGGTGGAGTCAGATTATTTATTGGCGGATAGCGTAACGCAGCAACGGGGTGGTTGGGTGTGATGGCAGGCACAGCAACGCTAAGTTGCATTCGTGTTTTAAGGTCACTGACTGAGCTGGATGGTAGCTGGACTTGGCCATCCAAAACTCCTATTCTCAAGACACCCGTTCCGTCAAACAGATAGAGAGACCCGACATGTCTGCTCAGCGATTTTCCGCCCTGCTACTCACCCCTTTCCTCACACTTTGCTGGATAAGCACTGCCTTCGCCCAAAACCCGCCAACCCAGCACACCGTGTCATCCGACGGACACCCGATTGCCATCTGGGAGAAATCGGTGCCGGAGCCCAAAGGTCACATCCTCCTGCATCACGGCCGGACCTGGAGCTCTGTGCCGGATTTTGATCTGCAGGTGCCGGGTGAAGACCTGTCTCTGATGGAAGGTTTCAACGAGATGGGTTACAGCGTCTGGGCCATGGATGCGCGCGGTTATGGCGGCACACCTGAGGATGCCAGTGGCTGGAACACACCTGACAAGGCAGCCATGGATATGTCGGTGGTGCTGGATTGGCTGGAAGATCGCACCGGGCAGGCGATTAATGTCTGGGGCTGGTCATACGGTTCCATGGTGGCGCAGCTGACAGCTCAGCGTTACCCGGAAGACATTCGCAGTGTCACGCTGTTTGGTTACCCCACGGATCCGGATGTGGAAGTGCCGGTTGCCTCAGGAAACAGTGAACCAGAGAATCGAACCAATACGGCTGAAGCTGCTGCCTCTGATTTTATAGTGCCCGGCTCTATCAGTGAAGCGGCCATTGAAGCATATGTGGAAGCATCACTGGCCGCTGATCCAATACGGGCTGACTGGAACCAGTTGCATCAGTGGAATGCACTGGATGGTGAAGCACTGGATGTTCCTGTGCTGCTGTTACAGGCGGAATTCGATCCACTGGCGGACACGGATGCGCATGCGCGTTTCTTTGCCAAAATCGCCAACCCTAACAAGCAGTGGGTGGTGCTGGCTGGTGGTGATCATGCGGCATTACTGGAAACACCTCGAGCGCGACTGATCAAGGCGTCGGTGGATTTTATGGAGTGGCTGGATTATTAATGAACACTAGTCCACCGATTGCAGGACGTCGGCAGTCAATTCAAATTCGCCATTGGCCGTGGCGACATAGGCTGAGCCTGAAGAGATAGTCACAGACAGGTCCATGGTGCGATCCACCACATTAGCCAGTGCCTCCAGCGGTTCCCAGGGGAAACGATAAACGGAAACGTTGAGTCGGCTGAACTGGGACTGCTGCTGACTCCACCAGACGCTGGCCTTGGTATTGAAAGCATAGACACGCACGGCTTTGGCAATACGGCTGGCTTTCTTGATGCGATCAAAGGCCGGTTCGCCGACATCAATCCACAGGTCCAGACTGCCGTTCAGGTTCTTCTCCCACAAATCAGCCTCGTCCGAATCACTGAGGCCTTTGCAGAACACCAGGTTTTCGCTGGCGTTGTAGCAGAAGGCTAGAACGCGAACCATCATGCGCTCGATGGTTTCGGAGGGATGGCGGGCTACGATCAGGTTGAGGGCGTCGTAGATGTCGCGGTCGAGATCACTGAGAGCGATGGTAAATTTGTGGATGCTGGGTTTGGTGGCCATGGACAGAGACTCGCCTGATTGCTTAGGGGTGAAGGTAGCAGAAAGGCGCGAATGTAATGGCTTTGCTGCAGCTAATCAAGGCAATCATTCGATACCATCCTCGGAGTAGCTGCCATAAGTGCTAAGCCTTGCCCATTCCTGGTGGCAAAATATCAAATTTTGGGATATCACTTGGGAATTGCGCCCAGCTCACCGCTTGAGAAGTATATATGAGCATGTTTGGCAGCAACTCTCTGCCATTTTGCAGACAGGATGCCGCAACGCTATAGAAATCTCCCGCTTCACAGAATGCGGCAATCGTCGTACCGCAACCGCCACAAAACAGGTGTTCCATGTTTTTACCTGATGCACCTTTTCTAGTAAATACCAGAGGCTCCCCTTTCAGGAGCTTCATATTATCCTTGGGGTACCAGAGGCCAAACCACTTATCAGCGTTTGTGAGCTGCTGGCAGGAGGAGCAATAACAAAAAACAGAATTTATCGGGTCTCCCTCACATGTAAATTCCAGAGAACCGCAGGTACATTTTCCAATCGTTTTGCTCATTTATCTTCCTGTTTTTTAGTAGGTAGCTCGGATAGCTAACAACGCCAAACACGCGCGGCTTTGTAGTGAAGGCGAAGCCGCAACGGAAAAGCTGTCGCCTTGCTTGGCTTTATTAGTATTCGCCATCTGTGAAAGAAAACTCCACCTTGTATCGCTTGAGTTGAAGATGTGGCACCATTCTCGCTGCGGAGCGCGCGGTGTTTTTCAAGATAGTTGACACCTTTTTCTTCACGCGGCCTGTTTCTCCGCACTGATAATCTGATCGTCTCTTTCCGGATTCAAACACACTGCTCCGACCGGCGTACAGTTCCTG
>Ga0208032_1001424_pt1 | contig 10299 bp, 6 predicted proteins | sample MalvirAntarct_66_FD_184254 | JGI IMG/M metagenome (GOLD analysis project Ga0208032, IMG submission 184254) | Marine viral communities from the Global Malaspina Expedition - Malaspina viral metaG Antarct_66 (SPAdes) (version 2) | ecosystem: Environmental > Aquatic > Marine > Oceanic | place: West... | reverse complement strand
GACCAGTTCGTCGAACCGGCCCGGGCGCAGCAGCGCGGGATCGACCAGCGTGGGGCGGTTGGTCGCGCCGATGACGACGACCGACTGCAATTCCTCGAGCCCGTCCATTTCGGCCAGGATGGTGTTCACCACGCGGCCGGTGACCTGCGGTTCGCCCTGCCCGCTGCCACGCGCGGGCACCAAGCTGTCGATCTCGTCGATGAAGACGACGCAGGGCGCGACTGCGCGGGCCCGCTTGAACATGCGCGCGATCTGCTGTTCGCTTTCGCCATACCATTTGGACAGCAGGTCCGAGCTTTTCATCGAGATGAAGTTCGCCTTGGCTTCCTTGGCGACGGCCTTGGCCAGCAGCGTCTTGCCGGTGCCCGGCGGACCATAGAGCAGGAAGCCCTTCGCGGGCCGGATCCCGAGACGATGGAACGCCTCGGGGTTCTTCATCGGCAGCTCGATGCCTTCCTTGAGCTTTTCGATCGCGTCGCCCACGCCGCCGATATCGGACCAGCCGACCCGGGGCACCTGCACCATGACTTCGCGCATGGCGGAAGGCTGGATGCGCTTCAGCGCCGAGAGGAAGTCTTCGCGTCCGACATAAAGCTCGTCGAGCACTTCGGGCGGAATCGTCCGCTCGTCGAGATCGATCTTGGGCATGATCCGGCGCACCGCATCGATCGCGGCCTCGCGCGCAAGCGCGGCGATATCCGCACCGACGAAGCCGTAAGTGGCGCGCGCCAGCTCGGCGAGGTCGACCTTGTCGCCCAGGGGCATGCCGCGGGTGTGGATGCCGAGGATTTCGCGCCGCCCCTGTTCGTCGGGCACGCCGATCACGATTTCGCGGTCGAAGCGGCCCGGCCGGCGCAGCGCCTCGTCGATCGCGTCGGGGCGATTGGTTGCGGCAATCACGACGAGGTTCGAACGCGCCTCGAGCCCGTCCATCAGAGTCAGCAGCTGCGCGACGAGGCGCTTCTCCGCCTCGCCGGGGACGCGGTCGCGCTTGGGCGCAATCGAATCGATCTCGTCGATGAAAACGATGGCAGGCGCGTCCTTGGTCGCCTGCTCGAACACTTCGCGCAGCGCCTTCTCGCTCTCGCCATATCCGGACCCCATGATCTCGGGGCCATTGATGGTGAAGAAATTGGCATCGCTTTCATTGGCGACCGCCTGCGCCAGCCGCGTCTTGCCCGTTCCCGGAGGACCGTGCAGCAGCACGCCCTTGGGCGGATCGACGCCGAGACGGGTGAACAATTCGGGATAGCGCAGCGGCAATTCGACCATCTCGCGCAATTGCTGGATGGTGTCTTCCATCCCCCCGACATCGTCGTAATTGACCACCGCGCGGGCATCGCGGGGCGCTTCGAACTCGGCGCGCAGCTCGACCTCGGTGTTCTCGTCGATATGGACGATGCCCTTGGGGCTGGTGGACACCACGCTGAGCCGGATCTGGGTGAGCGCATAGGCCGGCGCATTGAACATCCGGCGCACTTCGGGGGGCATGTCTTGGACGGGCTGCTGCCCGGTCGTGGCGACGAGATCGCCCGCGACGAGCGGCTTGCGGAAGAAATTGCGCTTGAGCGCCTGCGCCGGACCCTGCAGGCGCATCTCGCGCTGCGCGGGCGCGAATACGACACGCGTGGCCGGGCGCGATTCGGCAACCGAGACATTCACATGTTCGCCCGAGCCGGCTTCCGCATTGCCGCGCTGAAGCCCGTCGAGCCGGACGACGTCGATGGTCTGGTCTTCGTCATAGGCCGCCATCGCGACCGCCGCGGTCGTGCGCTTGCCGGTGATTTCCACCACATCGCCTTCGGTGATGCCCAGCGCCTGAAAGGCCGATCGCGGCATGCGGGCGATACCCTGCCCGCTTTCCTCCTGCCGTGCCGCTGCCACTTGCAGCCTTACCTTCGTCGTGTCTTCCGTCGTTGCAGCGTCAGCATCGGCCATGTGAGCTGGGCTCCCGTTCCTGTTGGTCGTACAGCCCAAGGTGGGGCCGGTTCGTACCGATGCAATGAGCGGGTGCGGACAGAAGGTCCCGCAGGCAAGAAAAAAGCCCGGCTGGCGAACCAACCGGGCTTGGAAGTCTTGGGAGAGGATGCCTGAAAGGCACGAGCAGATATGCGTGGCCGCCCACTTTTGTGCAAGTGCGAAAAGAACAAGTTTTGTTGCAAAATCCGCAAACAGTCGATGCAAGGAACTGCAACCTCTTGATTTTATATCCGGCATCCTTGGCTGATGAGAGCCGCCGATATTGCGCTGCACAAAATTCGACGGTTTTCTGGCGTAGTCGGCAGCGGCGAAATCGGGGCATGACCGGGTCTCCGCTGGAATGGCGGCGCTGCACGCTCTAATCGTGCGAGCCGGATGGATTGCCGACGCCCGCTATGGCAGAGAGCCGCGTCCGCACCATCAGCCGCCGCTCTGGAGATTGCCTCATGACCCGTTTCCTCCTGCTCGCCGCCGGGGCGCTTGCCTTGGGCGGCTGTTCCGCTGCCGGCCTCCGCCCTTCGGCGGCCAGCACGCCGGTGAATGCTGGCGAAGACCGGCCCGCACCCGATACTATGCGCTGGCTCTACGGCTCGGGCGAAGCGGCCGCAGCCTCGATCCAGACCTGGCGACAAATCGCCGATCACGCCATCGCAGTCGCGCGCCGGCCCGGGATTCCGCAATCGGTTCCGCAGGGCCTGCCGGACGCGGCGGGCGGCATAGGCACGCCGTCATGCGAGACGGATGACGGCGGCATTAAGCCGCTTGCCGCCGTGTTCGATGTCGACGAGACCGTCCTGCTCAACACCGGCTACGAATACTGGCAGGCGCTGAGCGGCAAGCCGTTCGATCCCGCCGAATGGGCACAATGGTCGGCCGAGGGCGCGGGGATCGCACAGCCCGTTCCCGGCGCGGTCACCGGCCTGCGCCGCCTGCGCGACGCGGGCATCACGGTGATCTTCAACACCAATCGCAATACGCAGAATGCGGCAGGCACGGTGGCGGCGCTGGAAGCCGCCGGCGCGGGGCCGGCCGTGCATCTCGAAACGCTGTTCCTGCGCGGCGACGATGCCATGGGCGGGCGCAAGGACGGCCGCCGCGCGCGGATCGCGCAGAGCTATTGCGTCATTGCGATGGCAGGCGACAATCTCGGCGACTTCGCCGATGTCTTCAACGCGGACGAAAGCGCCATCGCAGCGCGCCGGGCAATGGTGGCGCGGGGCACCTATGCGCAGCTGTGGGGCAATGGCTGGTTCCTGATGCCCAACCCGGTCTATGGCGCATGGCAGGAAGGTACGCTGGACGAGGTGTTCCCCCCCGACGCGCGCTGGCAGCCTGCGGCAAGCGACATCGCGCAATGAGGGCACCGCGCTAGACATCGCTTGCACCGCACCGGCTTGGGCATAGGGTGGCCGCGGAAGAGGAGACACCCATGACCATGAACCGCGTTTGCGCCCTGACCGGCGCCGAATTCCCGCTGTTCGCCTTCAGCCACTGCCGCGATGTCGTCGCCGCGGTCAGCAAGGCGGGCGGCTTCGGCGTCCTCGGCGCCACCCGCTTTACCCCCGAACAGCTCGAGGAGGAGCTCGACTGGATCGATGCCCATGTCGATGGCGCGCCCTATGGCGTCGATGTGCTGGTGCCCGAGGTGGTCGATCCGGCAGTCCGCACGCTGGCGGACAACCGGAGCCGCGCGCAGGCCATCGATCCGGCCTATCAGGGTTTCGTCAATTCGGTGCTGGGCGATTACGGCATCGCCCCCGAGCCCGAACTCAAAATCCTGCCCGAACGCATGGGCATCACGCCCGAAAACGGCCTCGCCTTGATGGAGGTCGCCTTTCGCCATCCGATCAGGCTGATCGCCAATGCGCTGGGTATCGCGCCTGCTGCCATGATTGCCGAAGGCAAGCGGCGCGGCGTCCCCGTGGCGGCGCTGGTCGGGGCGAAAGAACACGCCATCCGGCAGGCCGAAGCGGGCGTCGACATCATCGTAGCGCAGGGCACCGAGGCCGGCGGGCATTGCGGCGAAGTGTCGACCCTTGTGCTGATCCCCGAAGTCGTGCGGGAACTGGCGCGGCGCGGGCACGATATCCCGGTGCTTGCCGCGGGCGGGATCATGACCGGCGGACAGATGGCGGGAATGATGGCAGCGGGCGCGCAGGGCGCGTGGACCGGATCGGTCTGGCTGGCGACGCCCGAGGCCGAGACCAGCGAAGCGTTCCGCGACAAGATGGTCGCCGCGCGCAGCCGCGATACCGTCCGCTCGCGCAGCCGCACGGGCAAGCCTGCACGCCAGCTGAAAACGCCCTGGCATGCGGCATGGGAAGATCCGCAGGGCCCGGGGACGCTGCCCATGCCGCTGATGGGCATGGTCTCCGAACCCGCCTTCGCGCGGATCGAACGCGAGGCCGCGGCGGGCAATGACAATGCGCGCGAACTGGTCAGCTACTTCGTCGGTCAGGGCGTCGGGCTGGTCGAACAGGTACGCTCGAGCCGCCAGGTGGTGCAGGACTTCCGCGAGGAATTCCTCGAGGCGGCAAGCGGCCTGGCAGCAGCTGCGGGCATCGAGTGACTTGACCCCCGCGCGCTGCCCGCCCAAGCCGCGCGGCATGTGGCTCGACGCTCCGCGCAATCCGAATGCCCCCCTCGCCGGGCTCAAGGTCCTCGAACTGGCGCGGGTGCTCGCCGGCCCCTGGGCGGGGCAGATCCTCGCCGATCTCGGGGCCGACGTCATCAAGGTCGAAAGCCCCGATGGCGACGGCACGCGGCTGTGGGGCCCGCCGTGGATCGAGCGCGAGAACGGCGACCGCGAGGCGGCCTATTACCATGCCGCCAATCGCGGAAAGCGCAGCATCGTGGCCGATTTCAGGGACGCGGGCGATCTTGGGCGCGTCGCCGAACTGGCCGCTTCGGCGGATGTCGTGCTGGAGAATTTCAAGACCGGCACGCTGGCCAAGTTCGGGCTCGACTACGCCGCGCTGTCCGCGGCCAACCAAGGGCTCGTCTATTGCTCGATCACCGGTTTCGGCCAGACCGGGCCGCGCGCGCACGAGGCGGGATACGATTTCGTCGTGCAGGCGATGAGCGGGTTCATGGCGCTGACCGGCGAACCGGCGGGCCAGCCGATGAAGATGGGCATCTCCATTTCCGACCTCACCTGCGGGCTGTATTCGGTGATCGGCATCCAGGCCGCGCTCGCCATGCGCGAACGCACCGGTCGCGGACAGCATGTCGACATGGCGCTGCTCGATTGTTCGGTCGGCCTGCTCGCCAGCCAGGCAACGCATTTCTTCACCACTGGCGAGAATCCGCCGCGGATGGGCAATGAGCATGCCCAGGTGAGCGCCTATGGCGTCTTCCCGGTCGCCGATGGCAAGGTGGTGCTGGCGCCTGCGAATGACGGGCTGTTCCGGCGGCTGCTCGCGCTGCTCGGGCGCGGCGACCTGCTGGGCGACGAACGCTTCGCCACCAATGAAAGCCGCCTCGCCAACCGCGCGGAGCTCGACGCCATGATCGCTGCGGAGACCGGCAAGTGGCAATTGGCGGAACTGCTTGGCGCATGCGGCGAGGCGGGCATCCCCGCCGGACCGATCAACCCGATCGACGCGGTGTTCGCCGATCCGCAAGTGCGCGAGCGGGGCATGCGGATCGAGCTGGACGGCATCGCCGGCGTACGCAGCCCGTTCACTTTCTCCGGCGCCCAACTTGCGCTCGACCACCCCAGCCCGCGCAAGGGCGAACACGGCTAGCGCGCCCGCCGCGTCCGGCCGGGAGCGCGGCTAGCCTGCCAGCGCGGCCTTCAGATCGTCGCCCAGATCGAGGCGTTCCCAAGGAAAATGTTCGCCATCGGCCTGCCGCCCGAAGTGGCCATAGGCGGCGCTCTGGCGGTATATCGGCTTGTTGAGGCCAAGGTGCGTGCGGATCCCGCGCGGGGTCAGCCCGCCCAGCTTTTCGATGCTGCGGATCGCATCCTCGAGCGCTTCGTCGGTCACCCCGGCGGCGCTGGTGCCATGCGTATCGACATAGAGCGAGAGCGGCTTGGACACGCCGATGGCATAGGACAGCTGGATTGTGCAGCGCCGCGCAAGCCCCGCCGCGACGATGTTCTTCGCCAGGTAGCGCGTGATATAGGCGGCCGAGCGATCGACCTTGGTCGGATCCTTGCCGCTGAACGCACCGCCGCCATGCGGGGCCGCGCCGCCATAGGTGTCGACGATGATCTTGCGCCCGGTCAGCCCGGCATCGCCGTCGGGCCCGCCGATCTCGAACGCGCCAGTGGGGTTGATATGCCACTCGGTCTCGTCGGTGATCCATCCGTCGGGCAGGATGTCGCCGATCACACCTTTGACATAGGCCTTGAGCTCGGCCTCCCTGGCGCCTTCGTGATACCCCTTGGCATGCTGGGTCGACACGACGACGGCAGTGCAGGCCACCGGCTTGCCGTTCTCGTAGCGCAGCGTGACCTGGCTCTTCGCATCGGGTTCGAGGAACGGCGCAGCGCCGCTCTTGCGATCCGCCGCGAGCCGTTCGAGGATCTTGTGGCTGTAGTCGAGCGGCGCAGGCATGTAGTCGGGCGTTTCATCGCAGGCGAAGCCGAACATGATGCCCTGGTCACCGGCGCCTTCGTCCTTGTTGCCCGCCGCATCGACGCCCTGCGCGATTTCGGAAGACTGGCCGTGCAGGTGGTTTTCGAAGGTCAGCGTCTGCCAGTGGAACCCGTCCTGCTCATAGCCGATTTCGCGCACCGTGCGGCGCACCGCTTTCTCGATTTCTTCCTTCGCGCCGGGGGCCCAGCCCCCGTTTTCGGCCCAGTCGGGATTGTTGGCGTTGTACATCGGAGCGCAGCGGATCTCGCCCGAGAGGATCACCCGCTGGGTCGTCGTCATGGTTTCGCAGGCCACGCGGGCTTCGGGATCCTTGGCCAGCATCAAATCGACGATCGCATCCGAAATCTGGTCGGACACCTTGTCGGGATGGCCCTCGGAGACGCTCTCGGAGGTGAAGAGAAAACTGGTGCGCATGAACGAGCAAATCCCGATATAAAGAAATCTTTATGTGTTCTGTGCGGGGTAGCCTTCCGCGCGGCGCATGGCAACCAGCGATAGTGCCAGCAGTGCGATAGCCCAGACGAGCGTCAACCAGTGCCCCGCCTGCGCGAACCATGTGGGCGGCGCCGGTGGCGGCACCACTGTATCGATCCGCCCGGCCACATTGCGCCCGATATGGTCGCGCACCACCCCGCGTGCGTCGATCACGGCGCTGATCCCGGTGGTCGTCGAACGCAGTACCGGCAGCCCTTCCTCCGCCGCGCGCATCCGCGCCTGCGCCAGATGCTGCGGCGGGCCCCAGTCCCCGAACCAGCCATCGTTGGATGGGTTGAAGATGTAATCGGGCCGGTCCGTGCGGTCGACCACCTCGCCCGAGAAGACGATCTCGTAGCAGATCTGCATCCCCGCCCTGCCGAAGGGGCCGAGATCCTGGCTCAGCGGACCGGGACCGGGAATGAAATCGAGCGTCCCCGCGACGAGCCGCGAGAGGCCGAGCGGTTCGAGCCAGTCGCGCATCGGCAGGTATTCGCCATAGGGGACCAGATGCGCCTTGGCATAGCGTTCGCCCAGCCGTCCGGCCGGATCGATCGATGCGATCGAATTGTACGCGGCCACAGCGCGTTCACGGCCCTCGACCATGTCGATCTCGAGATCGACCATCCCGGTCAGCAGCAGGCTGTCGGCGCCGATCACGCGCCCGATCCTGGCGCGCGCGAAGGCCGGGTCGCCCCCGGCGGTCATCTGGGTGTAATAGCGCTGCGGATAACCATCGCGCAGATAGTCCGGAACACCGCTTTCGGGCCACAGGACGAGCCGGTTGGGACGCGCTTCCCGCGGCACGCTGAGCGCGGCGATGCGCTGGAACTGCTCTTCGAAGCGCGCGGCGTCATTGATCTCGTCCTGCCCCAGGTTGGGCTGGACCAGCGTGAGCGGCACCGTTCCTTCGCGCGGCTCACCGGCCGGCAGATAGACCAGTATGGCAAGGGCAGCTGCGGCACCTGCCAAGGAAAGCCAGCGCCGGGTGCGCAGCAGGTCGGCAAGCAGTACCGCGGCGCAGGCCACCAGCCCCGAAAGCGCGTAACTGCCGGTAAAGGGCAGCGCCGCCGCCAGTCCGGGGCGGTCCCACGGGCCCAGCACCATCATCGACAGCGGACCCCAGGCATAGCCGCTGAAGACCCAGCTGCGCAGCCATTCCGCGCCGATCCACATCGCGCCGAATACCAGCGCGAAGGTGAGCAGCCCGCGCCGGCGCGCGGCGCACCACGTGACGCAGGTCGCGAGCGCCGGCCATATGGCGAGGTAGAGCGACAGCAGCGGCGCTGCGGCCCAGCCGAGAATGGCAGGCATTTCCGCCTGATAGGTAAAGGCGGTGGCGATCCAGTTGTTGGTGATGGTGAAATGGGCGAGGCCGAACAGCCAACCGGCAAGCAGCGCCGAGCGCCATCCGGTGGCGCGCCACGCCAGCCAGCCGAACGCGCCGACCGCCGCAAGCCCCACAGGCCAGAGGTGGAACGGCTGGAAGCCCAAGGCCGACAGGCCGCCCAGCACGAGGGCGGCGATTTGCGGGTGAGAACGGGCCAAGCCGGGGAGTTTCTCCATCGGCTTGCCCCTTAGTCAGTCAAAGCAGAGGTGCAAGCGCGATCAGCCGACCGCGCCCACTTCGCTCTCATCGTCCTGCTTGCGCTTGCGGCGACGCGGGGCCGGCTTGTCGTCGCCCGCGGATTCGCTTGCGCCGATCGAAGGCGGCAGCACCGCCGCGTCGATCTCGCCGCCGGCGGGATTGGCGTCGTCGGCCTTCTTCACCTTGCGCGGGGCACGGCGCTTCTTGGGCGCTTCGTCCTCGTCGTCGCGGCGCGTGAAGGGATTGTCCGACGATTCGAACTCGCTGTCGTCGTTCTGATCGTCGTTCTTCGGCCGGCGCGCGCGCGGCTTGCGATTGCCATCTTCGGCATCGTCGCGGCGATTGCGCGGCTGCCGGCGATTGCCGCGGCGATCGTCACCATCGTCCTCGTCCCCGTCGTCATCCGACTGGTTCTGGCCGCGATCGTCCGGCCGCTTGCCCTTGGATTCTTCCTGGCGGGCCTTGTTGTCGGCGAGGACGCGGAAATAATGGTCGGCGAACTGGAGATAGTATTCGGCCTGGACCCGGTCGCCATTGTGCTGGGCGTCCTGGGCAAGCTTCTTGTACTTTTCTAGCAACTGCGGAGCATTGCCCCGGGCACGACTATCGATCCGATTGGCCGAATTGGCCCCGCCCTGATTGCGGTTACCGCGTCCACGACGACGGTTATTGCGATTATTGTTCAAGGGTAGCTGGTCCTTATTCAATGCGCGGCGCGCACCTTACAACCGGTGCGCATATGGCCGCGTGACCCCTTGCGCGACTGCGCTTGTCGCAGCTCGCGTGCTCCGTTTTGTGCAAGGTATACGGGGCCGAAGCCTCGTACCGTAACTGCAATGTCGGAGCTGGAACCGGTGGGAAGCGTTACCCGCGCACCACTGGCCTGTGGCCAGAGGTAAAGGGTCGAATCGGCTTTGCCAAGCCCTAAGTGAGAATCAGCGCCCGGTCGCGTCCGCCGATATCGCGGCGCAGCGCCACCGTATAGCCCGATTCGCTCGCCAGCGCACGCACCGCCTGCCCTTGTGCCGCCCCGATTTCGAGCACTGCGACACCGCCTGGCGCAAGCAGCTTGCCAAGCTGCGGGATGATCGCGCGATAGTCGTCAAGCCCCTCGGGTCCGGCGAACAGCGCGGAAGCCGGCTCGTAATCGCGCACATCCGGATCGAGCCGGGCGCCAGTTTCGACATAGGGCGGGTTGCACAGCACGAGGTCGAACCGGCCGAGCGCATCGGCCCAGCCGCTGTCCAGCCAGCTCGCTTCCCTGAACTGCGCGCGCTCCGCCAAGCCCAGCGCAGCGCTGTTCCGCTGCGCCACGGCCAGCGCCTGCGCCGAGGCATCGATGCCGATCCCCGTTGCCGACGGGCGCTCGTGCAGGAAGGCCAGCAGCAGCGCCCCCGATCCCGTTCCCATGTCAAGCACGCGCGCGTCGGCGGCCGCGTGTTCGAGCGCCGCCTCGACGATCGTTTCGCTGTCGCCGCGCGGGATCAGCGTGGCAAGCGATACTGCGAAAGAGAGCCCGTAAAACTCCTGCTCGCCCAGCAAGTGCGCCACCGGTTCGTGCGCGGCGCGCCGATTGACCAGCCGCGCGAATGCGGCGGCATGCGGGGCGGCAGCGTCGCGCATCCGGGTCAGCAGCATCTGCGAGCGCGACGT
>Ga0208032_1001419_pt1 | contig 10315 bp, 10 predicted proteins | sample MalvirAntarct_66_FD_184254 | JGI IMG/M metagenome (GOLD analysis project Ga0208032, IMG submission 184254) | Marine viral communities from the Global Malaspina Expedition - Malaspina viral metaG Antarct_66 (SPAdes) (version 2) | ecosystem: Environmental > Aquatic > Marine > Oceanic | place: West... | reverse complement strand
CAGAAGCTGCGCTGTCTGACACCGCGTGTTGGGGGTGGTTTTGGCAACAAGATGGAGCCCCACATCCAGCCGCTGGTCGTACAAATGTGCCAGGCGACAAAACGCCCCGTGAAAATGATCCTGAACCGAGAGGAAGATTTCGAATGCGTGCGCGCCCGCCATCCCTTCAAGGTGCGCTGCAAGACCGGCGTGAAGAAAGACGGGACCATTGTCGCGCGCGAAGTAGAAGTGTTGCTGGATTGTGGTGCCTTTGGGGACGATAGCCCCGGCGTGCTGGGCTACAGCCTGTTAATGTGCCTTGGCCCCTATCGCATTCCCAATTCCAAGGCGCATGGCAAGCTGGTTTATACCAACAAGCTGCGGTTTGGTGCTTTCCGTGGTTTTGGCAATCCACAGGTCGCCTTTGCAGGGGAAACTCAATTGGATCAGATCGCAGAAAAGCTGGGTATGGACCCGCTGGATCTGCGCCAGAAGAACCTGATTCAGCCAGGCGATCCTTGGTTCGGTGGCGGTAAAGTGGCCTCCAACGGGCTGCAGGAATGCGTGGATAAAGCCCGTGCGGCCTCTGATTGGGACAACCGCAAATCCCGCACCGCGCCCAAGGGCAAGCGTCGTGGCACCGGTGTAGCCCTGGCCGCCCATATCTCCGGCCTGCTGGGCACGGGGGCGATCATCCGCGTGTTTGAAGACGGCAGTGTCGCGCTGAACACAGGGGCAGTGGATATCGGTCAAGGGTCCGATACCGTGCTGAGCCAGATGTGCGCCGAAGCCCTGAAAATCCCGCTGGAAAAGGTCAGCCTGGCCAGCCCGGATACAGATGGCTCTCCCTACAACTGGGGCACCACGGCCAGTCGTGTCACCTATACCACCGGTCGCGCGGTTGTCGGCGCTGCGGCGGAAGTTGAAAAACAATTGAAGGAACATGCCGCACAGATGCTGGAATGTTCAGAAATGGACCTGGAACTGCGGCCCGGCGGCATTGTCGGAGTGTCCGGGTCAGACAAGGAAGTCTCCTTCCACCAGATATCCCTGCGTGCCCATTGGGCGGCGGGTGGACCGATTGTCGGTCATCACACCTGGGTCTTCAACCAGCCGACTGTCGATCCCAAGCGGGCTGTGTGCAGCGGCATTCCCTTCCCTCAGGTCGGTGTTTTCAGCTTTGGCTGTCTGATCGTTGATACCCTGACCGACGAGGCCAGCGGCAAGACAGAAGTGGTGGAAGCCTGGTCTGCAGTCGATGTTGGCAGGGCAATCAATCCGTCTTCTGTCGAAGGCCAGATCGTGGGTGGTTTCGTCCAGGGCATGGGCTTTGCCCTGACCGAAGAAATGGTCTGGGATGGTGCTAAATTGGCCAATCCGACATTGCTGGACTACAAAGTGCCGACCGCCCTGGATACGCCCTATGACATCCATTCGATCATTGTAGAGGCTGCCGAACCGGACGGGCCTTTCGGTGCCAAAGGGGCGGGCGAAATCGGTCTTGTCCCCGTCCCCGCCGCCATTGCCAATGCGATTGCCGATGCCATTGGCGGCCATGTGCACAGCCTGCCCATGAAACCGGAAAAAGTTCTGAACAAGATGTTGGAAATCGAAGATGCGACCTGAAGACTATCCACCGCAGGAGCCGTTCAGCGAATTGGGCGCGCGCCATCAAAAGGAAATCTCATCCCGTATCGCTGATATCGAGGGCGAAAACTTCATCATTGGTGAAAACCCCTATCAGTCCGTTGTTGTCTATCCGGCGGACCAGCCCTCAGGCGTGGTTATCGGCCTGATGCATGGTGGCGGATGGACCAATGGCTATAAGGAATGGATGGCCCTGATGGCACCGGGCCTGAACGCACGGGGTGTTACGGTGGTATCCATCGGCTATCGCCTGGCCCCGCACCATGTCTATCCCGCCTGTTTCGATGATTGCGCGGATGCTGTCGCGTGGATGTACAAGTCCATTGCAAAATGGGGTGGCGATCCGGACCGAATTTATGTCTGTGGACATTCTGCCGGGGGCCATCTGGCCGCCCTCCTGGCGCTGAAGACCGATTGGCAAAGCAAGCGCGACCTGCCCGCCACAGTCATCAAAGGGGCCTTACCAATATCTGGCACATTCCAGTTCGGTCCGGAATCGGGCCTGTCGATGCGCCCCAGATTTCTGGGCGATCCAGTCGGTAATGCTGAGGTGGATGCCTCCCCGCAAACGCATTTGCGCGCGGATGCACCCCCTTTTCATGTGTCGTACGGCACGAAGGATTTTCCACATCTGATCAAACAATCTGAAAAGTTTGCAGCGGATTTGGGAAATTTGGGCGTCACGGTGGAAACCTTGGCGCTGAATGAATGCGATCATCTGGGCGCAAGTTATGCGGCCGGGGAACAAGACGGACAATGGGTCAAGTCCGCGGTGAAATTTATGAATTCGGGGACGTAACAGGTGCATGGCGGATATTCCGCAGGCCTGCAAATCTAAGCCAAATGGCTTAAAATGGGAGAAGAAGGAATGTTAAAAAAGATTGCACAGGGACTGGCATTGGCAGCCGCGCTGTCGCTGCCGACCGCAGCACAGGCTGCTGATACACTGAAAATTGGCTATTCCATCGCCAAAACCGGACTGTTCTCACAAGCTGCGCCGTCACAGGTCAATGCCTATGACCTGTGGGCGGAACAGGTGAATGCTGCCGGTGGGTTGAATGTCGCCGGGGTGAAGCATCCAATTGAACTGGTCTGGTATGACGATGAATCCGACCCGGTCAAATCCGCACAGATTTACGAACGCCTGATCAGCGACGACAAGGTCGATCTGCTTCTGGCGCCCTGGGGCACCCCCCATCACCTGAACATCGCGGGTGTTTTGGAACAGCATGGCTTCCCTATGGTTGGCAACACTGCAGGCTCCGTCGCCATCCGGGAAGTTGAGCCCGGCAATATCTGGTTCCCAACCGCTGTGCTGCCCGACCGGATCGGCCCTGCGTTGGTTGATATGCTGGCGGCAAATGGCGTGAAATCTGTTTCGATCATCGCCAACGTCCTGCCCTTCAGCCAGGAAAACCTGCAATTCCTGGTCCCGGCCCTGGAAGCGGCGAATATCGAAATCAAAATGAATGAAAGCTATCCGCCGGATATCAAGGACATGACCCCCCTGCTGACGCAGATGAAATCCGCCAATGCCGATGCGGTGATCGCCCTGACCTATCCGTCCGATGCCTTCCTGTATACCGGTCAGGCAAAGGAATTGGGGATTACCACACCCTATCAGTTCCTACTGATCGGCCCGACGATTGCTGCCTATAAGGATGCTTTTGGTCCGGTTGCAGACGGGATCATCACCCTGGGCCATTGGTCACCTAAGCAAAAGGACTGGCCACGGGCACAGCCTTTCTTCGACGCCTATGTTGCAAAATATAACAGCGCACCGGATTACCTGGACTCCGCGCTGGCCTACATGTCCTGTGAAATTCTGCAACAGGCAGTGGCGAAGGCAGGACTGGACCACGACAAACTGCGTGAAGTCATTTCCAATGACACATTCGATACCATCAATGGTCCGGTGAAGTTCAAAGGCGTGGAAAACATCATCACCCCCAGCGCCTTCCTGCAGATCCAGAAGGGCGATATGGAACTTGTCTGGCCGAAATCGATTGCTACAGCCGATCTGATCAAACGCTAAGACCAGCGCGTTAAATCCCCAACGGCACATTTGTGTCGTTGGGGTCGTGCTGTTGCTTCATAGAAAGCCCCTCGATGGAGAGTCTTCTTTCAGGACAATTATTATTCGCCGCGCTTGTTCTGGGCGGGCTTTATGCGTTGATCGCCCTGGGCTTGAATCTGGTCTATGGGACGATGCGCCTTTTGAACATTGCCCATGGCGATTTGCTGATGATTGGCGGCTATGGTGCGTTCTGGTGTTTCACGCTGACCGGCATGTCCCCCCTGTTGGGCCTGCCCGTCATTGCGGCGATCACCGCCGGTCTGGGCATTGCCCTGTATTACCTGCTGTTTCGCGGCCAATTATCCTCAGGCAAGCCGATCCCACAAATTGAGGCAAACTCCCTGCTGTTGTTTTTTGGTGTTTCTGTCGTCACCCAGAATGTGATCGCGCTGGCCTTCAGCGCGACCCCCCGGGCCTATCGCTATCTGGACGATGTCTATCAATTCGGACAGGTTGCCATGACCGGTAATCGTATCGCGGCCCTGGCGATTTCTCTGACCTGTCTGGTTGCCATCATTCTGGTTCTGAACCGCACCATGTTTGGCATGTCGATCAAGGCCCTGATCCAGAACCGGGACGCCGCACGCATTGTCGGCATTAATGTGGAACGTGTGCAACTGACCAGCATCGCGCTTGGCTTTGGCGTGGCTGGCATCGCTGGTGGCCTGGTCAGCATGGCCGAACAGATCTCCCCCTTCATGGGATTCCCCTTCACCATTGCCAGTTTTGTGGTGATCATCATGGGGGGCCTGGGCAATGTGTTTGGCGGCATTATTGCAGGATTCCTGCTGGCCTTTATTGAGATTTATGCCGTTGCCCTGACTTCCGCCAATATGCGATCGATCCTTTTATACGGGATCTTCGTGGCTGTCTTGATCCTGCGCCCCCAAGGCCTTTTGGGGAAAGCCCGCCAGTCATGACCATTCCCTTTATCAGGACCAACAGCTCGCTTCCTGCTGTAAGCGCCACGCTGATCGGCGCCGCCCTGATTGTCGGCCTGGGGGTCACGATGGGGTCCTATTGGACAGTCGTTGCCCTGAACCTGTTCATGTGGATCGCGTTGACGCAAAGCTGGAGCCTGTTCAGCGGCATGACCGGCTATATCTCTCTGGGTCATGTGGTCGCCTACGGCATTGGCGCCTATCTGGTGGCAGTCACCTTTAAGATGATCCCCCTGTGGCTTTCCATCCCCCTTGGTGGATTGGCCGCCGGGTTGTTTGCCCTGATTGTCGCCATCCCTGTCCTGCGGGTGCGCGGACCCTATTTCGTGATCCTGACATTCGGCCTGGCGGAACTCGTAAAATATATCCTGCTCTACACAGAAACCACCTTCGGCAAATCCAGCCGCCTGCTGTTCGGGGCCCCGAAGACCGAAGTCCTGTTATACTGGGTCGCAGCCCTGGCCGTCATCGCCACATTGATCACCTATTTCGTCGGCCGTTCCCGCTTTGGGAAGGGACTGGCGGCGGTACGTGAAGATGAGACGGCGGCAGAAACCATTGGCGTCCCCGTCACCCGGTTGAAAGTGCTGGCCTTTGCGGCATCGGCCGTCATTCCCGGCATGATCGGTGGATTGATGGCGATGCGATCTACCTATTTCGATGTGCTGCAGGTCTTTAATCCAACCATCTCCTTCTCCATTGTGACCATGGCGATCATAGGCGGGGCGGGTGATGCGCGCGGCCCCATCCTGGGGGCGTTGTTCATGCTGGGACTGGCGGAACTCCTGTGGAGCACCGCGCCACAGCTTTATTTCATCCTGCTGGGCCTGTTCCTGATCGGCTTTGTCCTGTTCGCGCCCAACGGTCTGATCGGCTTGATCAAGCGGCGCAAACAGCAAAAGGGCGCTGTGTCATGAGCCTGTTGTCCATTAAATCACTCAGCAAGAATTTCGGCGGGTTGCAGGCCTTGAACCAAATCACCCTGGATGTGGCGGAAGGCAGCGTCCATGGCCTGATGGGCGCGAATGGGGCGGGCAAGACGACCCTGTTCAGCATCATCGCAGGCAATCAGCGGGCGACAACGGGCACCATTCTGTTTGCCGGACAGCCCATCAACGGACTGCGCCCGGATCAGGTCTGTAAGCGGGGGATTTCCCGAACCTTTCAGATCGTGCGCCCCTTTGCCGGTCTGACCGTGCGCGAAAATGTCGAAATCGCCATTCTATATGGCCGCCAGGCGCCCCCAAAAGTGTCTGAAGCTGCGGCCCTGGCCCAGGACATCCTGGCCGATATCGGCCTGGATGCCCTATCGGACCTGCCGGCCGGATCGCTGACCCTGTCCGGGCGTAAACGGTTGGAGGTCGCCCGCGCCCTGGGCACAGAACCGCGCCTGTTGATGCTGGATGAGGTCATGGCGGGACTGACGCCGGTGGAAGTCACCGACATGATCGCCAGCCTGCGCCGGGTCAAGGATAATCACGGCCTGACCATCCTGATCATCGAACATGTGATGAGCGCCCTGACCGATATGTCAGATACCATCACGGTCCTGCATCATGGCGAAAAAATCGCCCAGGGCACGCCACAGCAGATTGCGGATAATGCCGCGGTCCAGGAAGCCTATTTCGGCATAGCAGAACCCCTGGAGGCACCGGCATGACCCCATCCCTTCTGGTCACCGATCTGACGGCCGGCTATGGCGAGGTGCAGGTCCTGAAGGGTGTCTCCCTGACGGCCAGGTCTCAAGGGGTCACAGCGGTCATCGGCTCCAACGGGGCGGGCAAGAGCACCCTGATGCGCCGTCTGGCCGGTCTGCTGCCCCCCACAGGCGGACAGATTGAATTTGAAGGTCAGGATATCAGCACCCTGGCCAGCCACGATCTGGTGGCCCGTGGCGTCGTCCTGGTGCCGGAAGGCCGATTGATCTTCTCTGACATGACGGTTTTGGAGAATCTGACCATCGGCGCGGTCAATCCCCGCGCCAGGGCGGACCGGGACAATACGCTGGAAACCGTCTTCGACTTCTTCCCCCGCCTGAAAGAACGCCGCAGCCAGTTGGGCGGCACCCTGTCTGGCGGCGAACAGCAGATGCTGGCCCTGGGCCGGGGCCTGATGGCCAATCCAAAACTGCTGCTGCTGGACGAACCCACATTGGGCCTGGCCCCTGGCATCGCCAAACAGATCTTCCAGATCATCCCCGGCCTGGTCAAACTGGGCCTCAGCGTCATCCTGGCCGAACAGGACGTCCACAAGACACTGGCCATCGCCGATTATGTCTATGTCCTGGAAAACGGCACCATCGGCGCAGAAGGCCTAAGCCGCGACCTGCAAAACGACCAACGCATCAAGGATGCGTATCTGGGTGCATAAAGCGCAAAATATCCTGCGAACCGCAGCATACCTATCACAATTTGGGAAGAAAAACTGGAGCGGGCGAAGGGATTCGAACCCTCGACCCCAACCTTGGCAAGGTTGTGCTCTACCCCTGAGCTACGCCCGCTCCGAAGACCGTCCGCCGTCACTGGCGGGGTGGTCACGCCTTATCTCTAAGGCAGCGGTCGTATATACCCTTAGTCCCTTTCCTGGCAAGCCCGATTTCGTCAAAAATTTATCATATCTTGGAACACGCCGCTCTCTGCGGGTTTTCTAACGCTTGCGAATGGGTTAGCACAGCGCAACACTTGCACAGCGGGAGAGAGAATTGCCATGCCGAAACAGGATCACGACCTTTTTGCGCGACTCGATGACCTGGGAATCGCCCATGAGACCATCGAACATCCCGCCGTCTTTACCGTTGAGGAAAGCCAAAAGCTGCGCGGGCGGTTGACCGGTGCGCATATTAAGAACCTGTTCCTGCGCGACCGCAAAAAGCGCCTGTTCCTGTGCAGCGTGCTGGAAGACCGGGAGGTCGACCTGAAGGCCCTGCGCAAGCGGTTGGGGGCAAAGGATTCGCTGAGCTTCGGATCACCGGAGACATTGATGGAGGTGCTGGGCGTCCTTCCAGGCTCTGTGACGCCGCTGGCGGTAATCAATGATACAGACCGCCAGGTCACTGTCGTCCTGGATGAGGGAATATTCGCCCAGCCCGTCGTGAACTGTCACCCGCTGCGCAACACCGCGACCACCACAGTGGCGGTCGGTGATCTGCTGCGTTTTCTGGAGGCAGAAGGGTATCAGCCGGAGCGCATTGATTTTGGACAGGCGCTGTTTCCTGACAGCTAAGGACTTGAGGGAGACGGGCGGAACGCCTAAGTGATGGGACATCAATACGGCGAGCCGCCGAGCTACAACGAGACAATTGGAGTGATGCGTCTATGGAACCCTTAATTGGACAAGCTGATGCCCAAGCGGGCGCTGCTGCGATCATTGATGGCAGCGATGCGACCTTTCGCCAGGACGTGATGGAGCCCAGCCAGACGACCCCGGTTATAGTCGATTTCTGGGCCCCCTGGTGCGGCCCGTGCAAGCAATTGGGCCCAGCCCTGGAAAAGGCGGTCACGGCCGCTGGTGGCAAGGTCAGGCTGGTTAAAATCAATATTGATGAGAGCCCCATGATTGCCCAGCAATTGCAGGTTCAATCCATCCCTGCCGTATTTGGATTCGTCGGTGGGCGTCCGGTGGATGGCTTTGCCGGTGCACAGCCAGAAAGCGCTATCCGCGATTTCATTGCCCGCCTGTTAAAGGCAGCAGGCAATGATGACAGCCAGGATCCGATTGAGGCCGCACTGGAACAAGCGGATGCAGCCATTGAAGCCGGCGATTTCGCCATGGCTGCTGGCATCTTCGGACAGGTTCTGGAACACGACCCGGAAAATTTCAAAGTCGCGGCCAAGTTGGCACAGGCCTATATCAAATTGGGAGAGGTCGAGGCCGCCAAGGCCATTCTGGCGGAAATCCCTGTCGCAAAATCTCAAGACCCGGACGTCCTGTCAGCGCATGCTGCCTTGGAATTGGCAGATAAGGCAGCAGAGGCCCATAGCCAGTTGGCAGACCTGGAGGCCAAACTGGCCGCAGACCCGAAGGATCATCAGGCAAGACTGGATCTGGCGGAGGCACAAGCAGCCGTTGGACAGTCAGAAGAGGCCGTTGATAACCTTTTACACATTATTCAGGTCAACAAGGACTGGAATGATGGCGCGGCCCGCCTACAGTTACTGAAAGTATTTGAGGCGCTGGGACCGATGGACCCTGTCGTGCAATCTGGACGCCGTCGCCTGTCGTCATTATTGTTCAGCTGACACCATTGTATAGCTGACAACGACAGACACCAGCGCCTGAAGGCCGAAACAGGGCGGCAGAGACCAGTCCTGAGCGCGGGCCAGTATGCGAGGTGACTGAAACGATGTGTGGTCAAGTATGAGCCATTTTGATGTTAGTTTCGAAGATCTGCCAGCCAGTGTGCCGATTTTTCCCCTAACCGGGGTTTTGTTGCTGCCGCGCGGTATGCTGCCACTGAATATCTTTGAACCTCGCTATCTGAACATGGTCAAGGATGCGCTAGCTGGGGATCGGTTGATCGCGATGGCGCAACCCTGCCAGAAATCTGCCGCAGTTAAATGCGATCCCCCGGTATATCCGATATGCTGTGCCGGGCGGATTACGGCATTTGAAGAAACAGACGATGGGCGCATCCTGATCTCCCTGAAAGGTCTCAGTCGTTTCCGGATATCTGAAGAACTGGCGACCACACGCGGTTATCGGCGTGTGATGGCAGATTGGCAGGACTTTGAAGCCGATCTTCAGGAAGATGCGGGGGACGGCGTTGATCGTGACGCCTTGTTTAAAAGCCTGAAGGCCTATTTCACCGCCCAGGGCATTCAGGCCAGCTGGGATGCCTTATGCGGAACCCCTAATGAGCGTTTGATAAATTCTCTGGCGATGATCTGCCCTTTTGCGCCCCCGGAAAAACAGGCCCTGTTGGAGGCGACCAGCCTGGCCGACCGCGCCAGGGTCCTGACCACGCTGGTCGAGATGGCCGTGCTTGACACAGGCGGGGATGGCAGCGAGAAATCTAAGCAATAGTCTGATGCATGGGAACGGCAGCGATGCCGCAATAAGAGGAAATGGACGCGATGGCTGGCGATACGAACAAGGATGTTCCTGGGGGACCCCAGGCTAAAACGCCCGGCATTGACAGGAACCTGTTGGAGTTTCTGGTCTGTCCCGTCACCCGCGGCACCCTGCGCTATGACGCCGCCGCGCAAGAGTTGATCAGCGATACGGCGGGGCTTGCCTATCCAATCCGCGACGGCATCCCGATCATGCTGCCCGAAGAAGCGCGGGAGATTAAGGCTAAATGACCGCCGGTTCCGATAATGGGTCCGACGCAACTGCACAGGATCGCTTTTCCACCAAGGCCTGGCCGACAGAGGTCAAACACATCAAGGCGGAAAAGCGACTGGAAGTACAATTCGACGATGGGGTGCGGTTTTCCTATCCCGCAGAATATCTGCGGGTCGAAAGCCCCTCTGCCGAGGTGCAGGGCCATTCTGCCAGCCAGAAGCAACTGGTCCCCGGTCGCCGCCATGTCGGCATCATGAAGCTTGAGCCCGTCGGCAACTATGCCATGCGCATCCTGTTTGATGACATGCACGATACGGGCCTCTATAGCTGGCAATATCTGTATGAACTGGGCGTCGAATACGATGAACGCTGGCAGTCCTATCTGAAC
>Ga0208032_1001416_pt1 | contig 10323 bp, 9 predicted proteins | sample MalvirAntarct_66_FD_184254 | JGI IMG/M metagenome (GOLD analysis project Ga0208032, IMG submission 184254) | Marine viral communities from the Global Malaspina Expedition - Malaspina viral metaG Antarct_66 (SPAdes) (version 2) | ecosystem: Environmental > Aquatic > Marine > Oceanic | place: West... | reverse complement strand
ATTCAAGATAATAATATAGAAGCAAGCACTGTAGAAGAGATAGCAGCTATTAGAAAAAAACTTGAAAACGAAAGAGAAGTTGTCAAATCAGTATTAAGAGATATTTTACCTAAAAATGAAAACATGGCAGCTTTTATAAAAACAAATCAAGCACAATTACTATTTGCTAATGTAATTAGAGCTGAAGAAAAAAGACAAGGTATGAAACAAAATGATCCACTATTTGATATTAACGCTTTAGTTATGGCTATTACTAGAATAGGACAAAAAGATGGAGGCTTGACGACTGGTTATGCACAAGGTGGTTTAACTGAAATGGTTTCTGAAACAGAAACAATGGATGGTCCTTCTACTGATGAAGAAATAGATGCACAGTATGGTGCCGGTGCATCTGAAAATGCAATGAATGATGCTATGGCAAAAAATTCAAATGCTTTAACCTACGACGAATTAAGATTAAGATTACCTCCAGAAGTATCAGACGATGTTGTAAAACTACTTTCGGCAAGCGATGAAGCTTTACTAGAATTTTCTAATATTTCTACTCAACAAGACGTTAATGAGTTTAATGTGAAATATGGGGTTGAACTTGTGTTACCACAGGCTTAACATGATTTTATGGCAGATGAAAAATTTATATCTAGAGGTAGAGTAAAAGAAAATCCAAGCACAGGAACAATACGTGGAGACGTTTCCAAATTTATTATAAATCCTTTTAAAGATTTATTTAAAGAAAAAGAAGACGTACCTAAATTTGATACTAAACTACCCGAAGTTAAAATAACTGCAGCGACTGCTGAGAAAGTAATTAAAAAAGCAATCAATAGTGATGATCAACCTAGTTTAAAAGATTTAGCAACTACAGCAGATCTTAAATTAAAAGCAGAAGAAAATCCACAGACTGCTGGATGGGTTAAAGCTCTTATGTTTGCTACAGGAGCACCAAGTTCAGAATCATTATACGATGATAAATTTAAAACACAAATAGCTAATGATTTAGCTCTTAATGATTTAAATATTTATAAAGTTAATGACAAAAAATTTATTGATATTAGTACAGGTGAAAACATTTATCAAAACATAGGTAAGAATAAATTAACAAGTTCAGCGATGAATGGTTTGTTAGAAGCAGGTTATAGTTTTGGACAAATGATTACTATACCTATTGATTTAGCAGTAGGTGAAAAATGGGAACTTACACAAAAATTAGATAATCTTTACGACAAAATATATGAAGAAGCTGGTTTTCAAGATCCAAACACTATGAGTGAGCAAGTAACAAAAACTTTAGTAGAGTATGGTTTGCCTTTTGGTCTTGCTACAAAACTTCTTAAACCATTAAACATAGTTTTAAAAAGTAAACTTTCTAAATTACAAAACAGAGGAGCGCGTTATGTTTCTAAAGGTATTACAAGTGTAGGAATGAATGCTGCTAGCTTTGGTGCTGCAGAATTTGTAGTAGGTAACAAAGGTGATACTATTGATGCACCTGATTTTTTTGGATTGATAGACAACCCTGAAATAAAATTTGAAGGTGAGGAAGGTAAGTCTGGTAGAGATTTAGCAATGGCTAGATTAAAAAACAAAATTAGATTTGGTTTTGCAGGTACTAAAATAGGAGCAACGTGGGGATTGATTGGAAGAGCTGTACCATTAGGTTTAAAATTTGGTTTAAAAGCTACAGGAAAAGGTTTTACTTTAGGTGGTAGGGTAGCAAACGCTACTCTTGTTAGTCCAATAACTAAAATAGCTACAGGACAGGTGCCTCTTACAGGCAATAGATTTATTCCTAGAGTAATGTATAGCAAAACAATTGTACCTGGAGCACAAAGATTAATAGCTCAAGGTATAAGAAAAGGTGGCAAACTTGCTGCATTTAAATTAGTAGAGCCTATACTTAGAGGAGTTGAGTTGGTTGCACCTAAAGGAATAGGAAGCGCGGGAGGTTTAGCGTTTAAAAACAAAGGAAAAATACCACCACTAGATGATTGGAAAATGTTTAGTAAGACAGATATTAATCCTTTAAAAGCTAGACTTGCAAAAATAGGAAACGTAGTTAATTATTTTACTAAAGAATTTAAAACTCCTAATGCTGTTTATAAAATACAAGAACAAGCAGGTTTAAATATTAAAACAGAGAACAGAGCAGTTAATAAATACTTACAAGATTTAGAAGCAAGTGCGTATAAATTAGTTAAAGCTCAAAATGGTTTGTTTAATAAAAAACCAATTTCTCCTGCAGCAATAGAAGACCAAATGCAAATAGTAATTGCATATTTAAAAAATCAAACAAAATTAATAAAAGTACCTAAAGAAATGAGAGAGTCTGCCGAGGGATTAAAAAAAATATTAGATCCAAACAAATCTAAATTTTTAAAAATGTTACCTGATGGTGATTTTAAAAATACATTACTACCTATCATTAGTAGCTACATGAGAAAATCTATGGCAGTGACTACTAATCCTTTACACAATCCACCTAAAGAAGTAGTTAATGAAGCTGTTAAAGCTATGCTTAAAATTATTGGTAAAGATAGAGGCATGCAAGATGAAGCTATAGCAACTTTTAAAACTAAAGGTGTATCAGATAAACAAGCTTTAAATTTATTTGCTGAAGCTAATGTTAGAAATATGATTGTTGATTATAAAACATTTGCAGGAAGTCCAATTCAATATTTACAAAGAGTATCTAAAAATATTTTAAATAATGACAAAGTAATTGTAACTGGAGAAGAATTACCTAAAGCATTTAGAAAATTATTAGGTGAAGAAAAAAATACTAAGTCTGAAGTGTTACAAACAGTAGTTGAAATGGTTACTGGTCTTGAAACTAAAAAAATGTATGACGAAATTATGGAGATTGGTTTAAAAAAAGGTTTTTTAAAACAAAACAAAGGCAGACTAGATACACAACTACAACCTGTAGGAAATCTACCAGGTATGGGTATGTTAAAAAGTAAAATTAGTGAGATGTATGCTAACCCAGCAATGCTACAAGCTTTAAGAGGTAGTCAAGGATTAATAGATAGTTTATTAAAAAACAAAGCTTATCGAGCATTAATGCAATTTAAAACAGGAGTACAGTTTGGTAAAACTGGTTTAAGTTTTGATACACAAATGAGAAATGTTGTATCAACACCTATGTTTGTAATTGGTTATGGATGGATAGGTGGTAAAGGAACAGCAGGAGACGCATTTAAATTTATTTACGACGATATTACCGGAGCAGGTAAAGCATTTAATACACAAACATTTATAGAAAGAGTTCGTAAAGGAATAAAATTAGGTTACTTAGATGAAAGTATTGAAGCTCAAGAAATGTTAGCGGTAATTAAAAAATTAAATGAAAATCCTAGAGCAGTAGATAGATTCATGACAGGAGCTTTGAATACTAAATTTATGGATAGAGCTACTCAGTTTTATCAAGCAGGAGATAACGTATGGAAAGAGTATGCTTATGTGTGGAATAGAAATAACTTAAATAATATTTTTAAAGGTAATAAAAAAGATTTAATTAAACAAGAAGAACTTGTTACAGGTCAAAAATATGATCCCATTTCTAAAATTACAGGTAAACTAAAAACTTATGACGATGCTGTTGATGAATTTTCAGCATGGTATGCTCGAAACTTAATGCCTACATATAGTTTAGTACCTGAAATTGTAAGAGATATAAGACTACTTCCTATTGGAAGTTTTATATCATGGCCTTCAGAAATAATTAGATTAACTGGTGTTGGTGCAAGAACAGCTTTAAGAGAAGCATCTTCTACTAATATTGCAATGCAACAAAATGGTTTAAGAAAATTAATGGGACTAACTTTAACACTTGGTGCTGCCGGTGCAGTTATGGATAAAGTATTTGAAAGATATACTGGTGTTGGTAAGGATAAAATAGAAGCATTTAGAAGATCATTTGCATATGACTATGATAAATATTCTAGATTTACAGCCGTTAAAGAGATGGAAAATAACACATTAACTTTAGTTAACTCTTCTTATGCTGATGTATGGGACTATTTAAAAAAACCTATGAGAGCTTTCTTAAGTCAAATAGGAGAAAAAGATACACAGGTTATTGATAAGAGTGTATCAAAAGGTATTTATGAAGCAGCTCAAGAAATATTATCTCCTTTTTTTACTCAAAACTTAGCTATTGAACCTTTAATAGATGTACTACCTGCACCCTTAATGGGTAGAGATGGTAAAACTCCTGAAGGTTATGGTGTATATTCAGAAGAAACAGACAATTGGTTTACTAAATTAAGAAAAAGTATAGGACATATAGGTAAAAGTTCATTACCTGGAACTTTATTGCAAGCAAAAAAATATGGTGACATAATTTATAATATGTATCGAGGAAGAGGAGATCCTGATGCTGCTTGGCAAAAATTTGTTTCTACTATTACAGGTCGTAAAATACAAAGATTTGATTTAGAAAAAATTATGAATCAAAAAGCTGGTAACTTTGCATCTACAATTAAAGGTGATCTAACTTTGTCAGAAGGTTTTTATCGTTCTTCTGATTGGCAAACAAGAGGACCTAAACAAATTAAAAATGAATACGAACAGATTCAAGAAGAATCTTTTTTACAACAACAAAAAATTTTACAGTTTGTAACAGATGCTCGAACTTTAGGTATAGAAGACTATAAAATTGCTGATGCATTAAAAAGATTAAAAAATAATCAATTAGTTGGAGCTATAATGTATGGAGCTACATTTACTCCTTACACATACTATAGTTCTGCATTTCAAAAAAGATATGAGGCAGCACAAAGAGACTCGGAAATTAATGGAACTCCTCCTCCTGAATTTAACTATGTATTTCCTATTACAGAATTAGAAAGCGTAGTAGTAAATCATATAGGTTTAGATTTAACTAAGTCTTACAAAGAAAACATGAAAATAAAAAAAGAATATGAAGATTCATTTAATAAAAAAGAAACAATACCACAAGAACAAGAACCTAAAATAGATCAAAACCAAAAAATATTAGATCTTTTAAATTCTAAAGAAGCTTCATTAGATACACCACCATTACCACCACAACCAGCAGCTACTCAAGTAGCAAGCGCAACTACTGCACCAATTAATCCAGCAACAGGATTGACAACAGTAGAAACTGCTTTACTATCCCCTGGCGAGCAAGCAATCAGATTAAAACAAAGAGCTTAAAATTATGGCGATAGAACCTAAAACAACTAGAGAACACATTTTATCTTTATACGGACACATTTCAGGTGTTAAGAAAAATTTAAAACATGTACACGAAGACGTCGAGAAATTGGGCGGTAAGATAGACAAGGTCTATTGGGTTCTCTTAGCGGCTGCGGGAACAGCTGCACTCTTCGCTATAGAAAAAATCATTAACTAGGAGAAAAATTATGCAGTTGAGTAAGCACTTTACTTTAAGAGAGATGACCAATTCGATGACAGCTCAACGTAAGGGCATAGATAACACACCAGGATCAGCAGAGATAAAAAATCTAGGTGACTTATGTTATGAAGTTTTAGAACCGCTACGGGCACACTTCGACAAGCCTGTAACAGTCACTAGCGGATACCGGAGCGAGGCGCTTTGTGAAGCGATCGGTAGTAAAAAGACATCGCAACATGCACTGGGCCAGGCGGTCGACCTAGAAATATTTGGCGTGCCCAACATTAAGACAGCTTATTGGCTACAAAACAACGTAGATTTTGATCAGCTGATCATGGAGTACTTTGACAAAGACGATCCTGCAGGCGGATGGGTCCACATATCTTATCACGAATCAGACTCAAACAGAAAACAAGTATTAACTTTTGATGGTAAAAAATATTCTGAGGGTCTTCCAGATATGGAATGGAAAGACGGCAAAGTCGTAGGTTAACTTTATGAAAAATAGTTTGCTAGTGCATCAGCACTTAATCATTCGTGCTGAAGCAATCAGACCACCAGTAGATGAAGAGCAACTAACAGAATGGATGAAAGAATTTGTAGCTTCTATAGATATGAAAATATTTATGGGTCCTTATGTTAAGTACTGTCACATGGAAGGCAACCGAGGTATCACTGCTGTTGCAATTATTGAGACTTCACACATCGCTATGCATGTATGGGACGAACCCTCACCTGCACTAATGCAGTTTGATGTCTATAGTTGTGCAAAGTTTGACGTAGAAAAAATCTGTAATAAAATCAAACAAGACTTTAACATACAAAAAATAGAATATAAGTTTTTGAATCGCGAAACGGGGCTTGTCGATTTGTAATTCTCGACAAAAATACTTTTGTCTTAGAAAATCCTATCTACACATACAGCCAATAAAGTTACCACTACCATCATTCATAATATGTAAGTTTAAACTATCCACATAACCAGATAATTTTAATCTAAGTATGTCACACAAAGCAAAACAATCTACTTCAGCAGTTATAACAATGCCTTCCATTATTTGTTTTGTAACAGGTATCAATTGATATAGGCCATCATTTAATATTATTAGATCCATGACTTTAATTCCTCTCCCATTACTTGACTAGCTATGTCAATTTTATTACGTAAAGCTTTTACAATCTTTTCATCTACAGTTTTTGGTGCTATAAAGTCTACGTATGTTACCGACTTCTTTTGACCTATTCTGTGTGCTCTGTCTTCTGACTGTAGTCTTTTTTCTAAGTCATATCCATTAGAGAAATAAACAACTGTACCAGCTTCTGTTAATGTAATTCCATAACCTGCGGTCTGTGGATTACCTATAAAAAACCTTACTTTAGAATCTGGATCTTGAAACTTTTTAATAGCTTTAGCTCTATCATCTGATGATGTTGCACCATAATATTGAACAACAGAATCATTTCCATATTCTTTTCCAACAGCTTTAACTAAATTTTCTATGTCATAAATATAGTTACCCCAGATAATAACTTTACCTTCTACTTCATCTAATAAATTCATAAGCTCTGTCATTCTATTACTTTTAATTTCAGTAGTAGTACCATCATCATTTTTTAAATGACCACAAGTGATCTGGTGTAGACGCATCATTTGCGTTAAAACGTGAGGCGCGGTAGCCATTTTACCTTTTAGAGTAGCGAGCGCCGCGGATTTCATAGTAGAATAGGCTTGAAGCTGTTCTTTACTGAGTTCTACTTCTCTCTTTATGTATACTTTTGGAGGTAAATCTAAACATTCTTCTTTTAATACACGATAAGAAAAACCTTTTAGAATAGAAGCTAACTCATCTAGTCTTTGATAACTATGCACAAGTTGTACTCTACGGCCACCAAAATTATGAGTTTTCATAACTGCATATCTATTTTTAAAAGAATAGTAAGAGCCAGATTCTAATAACTCATCATTTAAGAAAGCGCATTGACTAAATAAATCAAGCGGTGATTTAGTTACAGGAGATCCTGTAAGAATTCTTTTGTAATAAGCTTCTTTACCTAACGTTACAATAGCTTTAGTTCTTTTAGCAGTAGGATTTTTAATAGTAGTGGACTCATCTATAGCCATTATAGCTCTGTGAGCTCTTAGAAATTTACCTGCAAATAATCTACCTTTGTCAGTACTAAAAGATTCAACATTCATAATAAGAATATGAAAATCATATCCTGTTTCAAATAATGAGTCGTATTCTTTTTGTTTTGTTTTGGAAATTGTAGCTGTCCATATTACCATTTTAGGTTGTATGTGACTAGCTAAATGTGTTGGTATTTCTCCAACATACCAATTGTTGTAAACACCTTTAGGTGCTATAATTAATGCGCCATTTATTTTACCTTTATCATAAAGCATAGCCATATTATCTACTAACACTTTAGATTTGCCTGTACCCATTTCCATGAAGTACGCATAATTTTTTTTATCAACAGATTTTTCTAATGCTTTTATCTGATGGTCGTAAGGTTTTGTCTTAAATTTATAGTTCATAATTATTTCTTCTTTCTAGTTGACAATTATATAAACACTACTATATAGTCTGTCAAGAGAATAATAGAATTAAATAGAAAGTTTAAAAATGAAAAATAAAATATTTGAATTATACAAGCCTAAGTCTTTGGCAGATTTTTTATCTTTTAAAAAAGAGAATCCTAAAGAAAATTTTGTCTATGTATTACAACACCCACCAGCTAATATAAATATATTAGGTGCATCTGATTTTGGTTACCTGGTAATTTGTTTACCTAACTTTGGTCCAGACTCACAAATAATATTTAGCTCTAGTCCTTTTGTTTTTAAAATGCAAAAAAACTTAAGAGATTTTAGAGAACAAGATTACGTATTATTAACAGGAGATCCTGCAGTGATAGGAATATCTTGTGCAATAGTAAGTGATAATACAAATGGAAAATTTAACCTCTTGAAATGGGATCGAAGAGAGGCTAAATACTATCCTATTAATTTCGATCTCTACCAGAAAGGATAACTATGAGTGATGATATAAGAAATATGATGTTAAATGATTCTACAGATCTTTTAGATAATGTAGAAGTAAATACAATAGCAGCTGAGTGTGTTAATCTTAAAAGAAAAGAAGATGAGATTACAGATTTAGAAGAGCAACTTAAAAAGAAAAAAGAAGAAGCAGACTTTATAAGTTCTAATATAATACCAGAACTACTTGCTGAACAAGGTTTATCAGAAATTAAATTATCTGATGGATCTAAAGTATCTGTTAAAAAAGAATTCAGAGCAACAGTACCTAAAGATGATACTAAAAGAGAGAATGCTCTACAATGGCTTCGTGACCAAGGATTAGGAGATATTATTAAAAATAATGTTTCTGTTTCTTTTGGTAAGGGAGAAGATGACAAGGCTGAGCAATTGCTTAACCTTGCAGCTGAGAATGGTTTTGAGCCACAACAAAAATCTGATGTGTCTTGGAATACGTTAACAGCTTTATATCGGGAGCGTGTTGAGGCCGGCCTCGACATGCCTTCTGATTGCTTTAGTCTTTGGATTAAAGATAAAACTAAAATCAGCCGGAAATAACTAATGGAGAATGTATAATGGCTAATGAAATGACAGCTAAAAACACAGGATCCGTTGCCTTGTTTGGCGACGACCTGCAACAAGGTTTTGAAAACATGACGCAAGAAGATATGGCGTTACCGTTTGTCAGAATCTTAGGACAACTATCACCTCAGGTAACTGATGGGGATGCGAAGTATATAGAAGGTGCTAAACCAGGCATGATTTATAATACTGTTACCAGCGAATTGTTCGATGGTAAAAAAGGTTTCAAGGTTATTCCTTGTTACTACAAAAAGGATTATCCAGAATGGTCTGATAGAGGAGATGGCCCAGGAGCACCTGTAGCTTCTCACCTACCAAACAGTCCGGTAATTCAAACTGGTAAGAGAGATGGATCTAAAATTAGATTACCTAACGGTAACTACTTAGAAGAAACAGCTTCTTACTATGTTTTGGTTGAAACAAAAGCAGGTGGGATGACACCAGCGTTGATAACTATGAAATCTACGCAGCTTAACGTTAGTAAAAAATGGAATTCTATGATGAAAACCATACAAATACCTGACGGTAAGGGTGGATTTGCTATCCCTCCAATGCATGGGGTTGTGTATAACCTATCATCTGTACTACAAAAGAACGATAAAGGTTCTTGGTATGGTTGGTCTGTTACACAAGACAGAATCATGGGACAAGAGGATAAGGCTTTGTACTTAAGTGCAAAGGACTTTAATCAAAGTGTCTCAAAGGGTAACGTGCAAACAAAAGCTGATGTTGAAGAGAAAAGTAAAGATAGTACTCCGTACTAAATTTATTTTTAAGGGGATCGCAAGATCCCCTTTACAAAGAAAGGAAAAAGGAATATATGGAAAAATTCAAACAAATATTTAGCGGATTAACTATAGCATATGGACAATACCAACCCGGTGACAGAGGAGAAAATGGCAAACAACAAGGCAAAGCCTTTATTGTTCGTAAAAACGTCAACGACGGGCTTTGGTCCGATCACTTGGCAGGAAGAGGTGCAGCCCTCGGCATTATCCCTATCACAGATACTAATGATTGTAGGTGGGGGTGTATTGATATTGACGAATATAACTTTGATCACGCTGGCCTCATTAAAAGTATTAGGGATCATAAGCTACCCTTAATAGTTTGTCGTAGTAAGTCAGGCGGCGCACACGTATTTTTATTTACAAAAGAAAACATTGCAGCATCTTTGATGCAATCAAAATTAAAAGAGATGGCTATTGTATTAGGTTACGAAGGGTCAGAAATTTTTCCAAAACAAACAGAAATATTAGTGGAACGTGGGGACACTGGTAATTTTTTAAACTTACCCTACTATGACGGAACGAAAGGA
>Ga0208032_1001412_pt1 | contig 10347 bp, 7 predicted proteins | sample MalvirAntarct_66_FD_184254 | JGI IMG/M metagenome (GOLD analysis project Ga0208032, IMG submission 184254) | Marine viral communities from the Global Malaspina Expedition - Malaspina viral metaG Antarct_66 (SPAdes) (version 2) | ecosystem: Environmental > Aquatic > Marine > Oceanic | place: West... | reverse complement strand
TGAATACATACATTTGCGTTTCTTCAATTAAAATATTTGAAGCATTCGCTTTGAATTTCGTCTTAGAAAACTGGTAATTTTAAAAGGAACGAAATGATAAGTAAGATGCTCACGTCCCATGGCGTGGGCTCACTTATTGTTCCCGGGTATACCAGTACCTCTAAGGCAATAAGCTGAGTTCCATGCCATTTTTTTTGGCCAATAGTTAGGCTAAACTCAACTTCCATTCTTAGCACCGCTTCATCCTTTTTAGAGACTCGCATTGACAATTATTGTTTAAACTTATAAACTTTCGTTTGCCTATGATTTAAAAAAAAAGAATTCTATTGAATGCCTGTGCTGTCTTGTTCTTTATTTTGAATTAGTACAAATGCAGTACAGGCTATTAAAACAAAAAAAATGGCCCTCTAACTCTTCTTGGCGGTTGACTAGAGGACCATCGCTAACAAAACTAACGTTTCCATTAACTAACCCAATATTATGAAAAATAATTCATTTTACAAGGGGAGATTGGCTTTTTGGTACCTGATTGTTTTCGGGCTCCTAATCTCCTACACCCCTGCTTTATCAAACACGACACTTCGGTCCCTGCCCTTTTCCACCCAACAAAACCAAATAAGTGGGATCATCACTGATGGTACAGGCCCTTTAGCTGGTGTGACCATAACTATAAAAGGGCAACAAAAAACTACTATCTCTGACTTTGATGGGGAATTTACTATCACGGTATCTCCCAACGATATGCTTATTTTTAGTTTTATGGGTTACAAAACCCTAACTATTCCTGTTGATGGACGTACTATAATTAATATTGAAATGCATCAAGATGCGACTTCACTACAGGAGGTCAAAATCAATGCAGGCTACTATTCCGTAAAAGAAAGTGAACGCACGGGAAGTATTGCAAAAATCACGGCAAAGGATATCGAAAAACAACCCGTGACTAATCCGCTAGCAGCCATGCAAGGACGTATGTCTGGCGTGAATATTACCCAAGCCACAGGTGTGCCGGGTGGGGGATTTGATATTCAAATTAGGGGAATTAATAGCATCCGTACCGAGGGAAATTCACCCCTATACATCGTGGATGGCGTGCCTTATAGCTCGCAATCACTGGGTTTCAGTTCCGCTTCTTCAGGCATACTTGCGGGTACTACTAGTCCATTAAATGGTATCAATCCAACTGACTTAGAAAGTATTGAAGTACTCAAAGATGCAGATGCTACGGCAATCTATGGGTCTCGTGGGGCTAATGGTGTGGTCTTGATCACTACCAAAAAAGGCAAAGCAGGAAAAACAAAGTTCAACTTAAATGCTTACAGTAGCTTTGGAACACTAACCCGTACCCTAGACTTAATGCATACGGACCAATACTTGTCTATGCGCCGTGAGGCTTTCTCAAATGATGGGATCACAACTTATCCTAGTTATGCCTATGATGTCAATGGAAAATGGGATCAAACAAGGTATACCAATTGGCAAAAAGAACTAATTGGAGGGACTGCAACAACCAATAATCTACAGGCTAGCTTATCTGGAGGCAGTTCTGGAACCCAATACTTAATAAGCGGTACTATGCACAAGGAAACCACCGTTTTTCCAGGAGATGCCAAGTACGGCAAAGGTGCGGTACATACCAGCCTGACTCACCGTACTGAAGACGGTCGTTTCAAAATAAACTTTTCAGCAAATTATACTGCCGATAAAAACATACTTCCCCCATCTGACTTTACCTACAAGGCCGCGGTTCTGGCTCCTAATGCACCCGCTTTGTATGATGCAAACGGAAATCTCAACTGGGAAAAGAATTCCTGGACCAACCCTCTAGCTACCTTAAATGGAAGATATACTGCTACTACCGCTGCGCTGATTGCCAATACATTGCTATCCTATCAAATTTTAGAGGGTTTAGAATTAAAAACGAGCCTGAGTTACACCGATAACCGCGTAGAGGAAAGTCGCATCAATCCATCTACAATGTATAATCCTGCGTTTGGAATTGGTAGTGAACGCTCTACTCTCTACCTCAACAATGCATCAAGCCATTCATGGACAATGGAACCACAACTAAATTGGCTTAAAAAAATAGGTAAAAGCGAGATCAATATCCTTGCAGGAGCTACTTTTCAGGATCAAAAATCCAGTCAGTTAGCACAAACAGGCTCAGGATTTCCCAGTAACGGCTTGATTTATAATCTTGCAGCTGCATCGCGCTTAAACATTTCAAGCAACTCCTTTTCTGAATACAAATACCAAGCTTTTTTTGGGCGAATTAATTTCAATTATAAAAGTAAATACATTTTAAATGCAACGGGCAGACGCGATGGTTCCAGCCGATTTGGACCTGGTAATCGCTTTGCTAATTTTGGCGCTGTTGGTGCCGCTTGGGTATTCTCAAAAGAATCCTTCCTTGATACTAGTACCTTTCTTAGCTTTGGAAAACTTAGAGCGAGCTATGGAGCCTCTGGAAACGATCAAATTGGCGATTACCAGTTCTTAGACACCTATGATGTTACAGGAAACAATTACAATGGTGTCATCGGTCTCCAGCCTTCAAGACTATTCAATTCTGATTTTGCTTGGGAGACGAATAAAAAATTAGAAATTGCTATAGAATTAGGATTTGTAAACGATCGTGTTTTTTTAAGTACTGCTTATTACCGCAACCGATCTTCTAACCAATTAGTAGGAATCCCATTAGCGGGTACTACAGGGTTTTCTTCTTTACAAGCCAATCTAAATGCAACAGTTCAAAATTCGGGATTAGAACTGGAATTACGAGTCGAACCATTCCGATCTAAAAATTTTAATTGGACTTCGAATTTCAATCTGAGTCTTCCCAAAAACAAGTTGTTGGAATTTCCTAATCTAGAAAGCTCACCCTACGCTAATAGATACCTAATTGGACAATCTATTAGTATTCAAAAAGTATATCACTATACAGGAATCAATCCACAAACGGGACTGTATTCTTTCGAAGATTATGATAGTGATGGTCAGATTAGCAGCCCCAACGACCAGCAATGGATTGAAGACACTGCTCCCAAATGGTTTGGAGGTTTTGCAAATCAATTAAGCTATAAAAATTGGTCTATGGATTTCTTATTCCAATTTGTAAAACAAAAAGCAAGAAATTATTTGTACAACACTTCTTGGGCTGGAGATATGGTCAATCAACCTGTAGCTATAGGAAACCATTGGCCAGTGGATGGATCAAACTCTCAAACGCAATTGTATACGACTGGAGATAACGGAGAAGCGCTCGATGCTTGGTCTTCTTATAGCAATAGTAGTGCAACAATCAGTGATGCCTCTTACATCCGTTTAAAAAGTGTTAGTCTATCGTACACAATCCCTACCAAAGGATCAGCTATCAATACGGCTAGAGTGTATTTACAGGCACAAAATCTATTGACTTTTACGAACTACAAAGGAGCAGATCCTGAAAACCAATCTTCCTTTTTCATAGCACCATTGCGTCAAATCTCATTGGGTGTACAACTGGGTTTATAACATAAAAATTGACAAGATGAAATATTACAGACAAATACAAGTTGCATTAATAGCTGCTTTAATAGTTATTACATGCCTTTGGCTTTTTAGTTGCGATAGTTTTACTGAAACGGATCTCCCGAAGACGCAACTAATCAAAACTGCCGTTTTTCAAGATATAAAAACAGCGACAGCAGCTCTTTCCGACTGCTATGCTCAAATGCGAGATTACAGCATGATAACGGGAAATTCTGATGGACTTTCCAGTCTGTTAGGAAATTACGCAGATGAATTAACCTACTATGGAGTTAGTGACTCTCCCTTGCAAAACTTTTATAATCATACACTACTACCTTCCAATAGTGGGGTTTCCGTTTTATGGAATTCTAGCTACAATCAAATTTACGCTGCAAACGCTATCGTAGAAGGTGTAGATAATTCAACAGCGATTACAGGAGATAATCGAAACCGCTTGAAGGGAGAAGCACTGTTTATCCGTGCTTTTATACACTTTAATTTGGTGAACTTGTTTGGAGATATTCCCTATATCACCAGTACCGATTATAAAACAAACACTATGATTTCAAAGCAGACCCAAGCAGACGTCTACAACCACATTATAGCAGACTTACTAGAAGCAAAAGAGCTATTACCCGAAACGTATACTTCCGCTCAACGAATCCGTCCCAATAAATATACCGTTTCTGCCTTACTGGCTAGAGTATTTTTATATACGGAAAACTGGCAGTTAGCTGAAAATGAAGCGAGTGTTATTATTAATAAAACAGCGCTTTACCAGTGGCAGGATAATTTGGATTTAGTTTTCTTGAAAGACAGCCCTTCCACAATTTGGCAATTGCATCCTGGTGTTGCGGGCCTAAATACAATAGAAGGTCGAACTTTTATTTTTACTAGTGCGCCGCCAAATATTGAAGCTATTAGTCCGGAATTACTCCATGCCTTTGAAGCTGGAGATCAAAGAAAAAACCATTGGTTGGGTAGTGTGAATGATGGAACAGACACGTATTATTTCCCTTTTAAATACAAGCTTGATACGAATTCAGGAACATCTCAGGAGTACTCCATCATTTTTAGATTAGACGAGCAATACTTAATTCGAGCTGAAGCTAGAATACATCTAGGAAAACTAGCTGAAGCGAAAAATGATATCAATAAGATAAGACAAAGAGCAACTTTAGCAAATACAGCTGCTAGTACTTCAGAGGAACTATCACAAGCTGTCTTACAAGAAAGAAGAGTGGAATTGTTTACTGAATTCGGGCACCGTTGGTTCGACTTAAAACGTACTGGAAAAACGGCTACTGTTTTGAGTGTAATTAAATCAACATGGAAAGATAGAGATAATTTACTTCCGCTTCCTGCGTCTGAACTGCTTGCAAATAGCCATTTATTACCTCAAAATCAAGGATACTAAATTATGAAAGACACTATCTTATTAATAAAAAAACATACAATCTTACTTCTTTTTTTATTGGGATCCGTAACTATTTGGGGACAGATTTCAGTAAAAAGAAGCGTTTCTCCTGCTGATTACAGCCAATGGAGTACGCTTAACTCCGAGAAATTAGCTGCTGATGGTAAGTGGGTAAGCTATAAGCTGGCCTATGATTCAGGCAAGGATACTGTTTTTGTACAGCAAGCTTATGGTAGCAAAAAATATATTTTCCCTTTAGCAACGGACGAAAATTTCAGTCGAGATGGAAAATGGTGGGCTGCAATAGTACCCGAAAAAGGACTTGGGATATTGAATTTAAAGAGTGGGAAATGCCAATGGACCGCAGATGTTGAATCGTATGAATTTCTGGGAAATGGTACATATGTGGCTTTTCTTAAAAAAACAGGACTGGAACAGGAACTCTGTATTTTGAATTTGGCAACCGGACAAAAATACAGTGCAAAAGACATTGCGGAATATAGTTTTAATGCCAGTGGTAAAATCGCGGCATTTATAACAAAGCAAGAAAACGCCGTAAAATTAATTTGGATTGATGATCACTTCCGCACTTCGGAAATAATTCAGAGTTCCGCAAAACGCTTTAAAAACTTGATTTGGAATAAAGACGCCGATGCACTGGCTTTTTTACAGGAACTCCCGCAGGATAAGTACCAAGGAACCAATCACAAACTGTATTTTGTGAATCATATGGATACCACTCCCAAACTGCATATTCTGGATCCCTTGCTTGCTGAAGATATCCTTAAGGGGCTGCGAATTGTAACGCCATCGGCCAGAAAGTCCATTGAAATGGCAACGGACGACAAAAAGGTTTTCTTTTATACAACCACTCCGAAATTACAGACCAAGGAGAAGCAAATCGTACAGGTATGGGACGGTGCAACACCATGGACCTACCCTAGCCAAAAGAATTCAGAAAGCTGGCATTACAATTCCAAAATGGTAGTTTGGTGGCCTGAGGAAAACAAGTTGTTTAAGATAGGAACAGATGAATTTCTAAAAACGCAACTATTAGCAGATGGAAATTATGCTTTAAACCATAATCCGCTGCAATATGAACCACAGTATGAATTTGCCAGCCCTGTTGATTATATACTAACAGATGTGCGTACTGGGGAAAGCAAAAAAATACTGGAAAAACAGATTCGAAAATATGATTTTATCAAGGGTTCCGGATCCGGAAATTTTATCAACTATTTTAAAGAAAAGCATTGGTGGGTTTACAATAGTAAGGAGGATAGCCATATCAATCTGACATTACCTTTGGGAATCCCCATAGATGAGGTAGATTATGATTGCGGAGGCACTGCCCCCCCTTACGGAAGCCCTGGATGGTCGGCGGATGAAAAATACCTGATTGTTTATGATCAATATGATATTTGGTTATTGTCTGCCGATGGAAAATCACAAAAAAGAATAACCCAAGGCCGTGAAAAGCGTATTCAATACCGAATCGCAGAGGACAGCTATACGGATTCACTGTTGCTAGGAAATGCTGTTTTGACTGGGAATCAATTTGATCTCTCTAAAGGAGTATTGATCGAAGCATTTGGCGATGACAAATCTTCAGGCTATTATTATTGGCATCCAAAAAGAAACATAAAAAAATTGGTGTATAAAGACCGAATGATAGATCACTTGATAAAGGCAGAACAATCCTCAAGCTATATATACAGAGAACAGTCTTTTAAACTATCCCCAAGATTGATGTTTAAGACTGAGAAAGAGAAACAGCCAAAAATTTTGATACAAACCAACCTACAGCAGAACCATTTTGATTGGGGTCATAACGAACTGATTTCGTATACCGATTCCAGAGGGACTCCACTGCAGGGAGTATTGTACTATCCGTCCAATTTTCAAAAAGGAAAAAAGTATCCCATGATTGTACATATTTACGAAAAGCAATCACACATACTACATCATTATTTCAATCCAGCAGAAAATGCAATGGATGCTTTTCCTCGGACGAATTACACTTTGGATGGTTATCTCGTCTTATATCCTGATATAGCGTATGAAGTAGGTGAACCTGGTAAATCAGCAACGGATTGTGTGATAGCAGCAGTAAGAGTAGTGACAGCAAAAGGAATCGTAGAAGAGCAACACATCGGATTGACGGGGGCTTCTTTTGGTGGTTATGAAACAGGCTATATTGTGTCGCAAACCAATATTTTTGCGGCAGCGGTAGCAGGTTGCCCACTTACCGACTTTGTAAGCCAATACCTTAGTCTGGATGATAACTGGGGACTTCCAAGGATGTGGAGATACGAATCGCAGCAACAACGTATGGGAGTATCCCTTTTTGAAGATTATCAGGGATACATTGAGAACTCAACTGTAGCACAAGCTGTAAAAATTAACACCCCTTTATTAATATGGTCTGGCCTGGAGGATACAATGGTAAGTTGGACGCAAGGACTCGAACTGCATTTAGCCTTGCGTAGGCTGCAAAAGCCAAACCAATTTTTAGTATACCCAGGAGAAAACCACTCCTTTTTAAAACGGGAGACAAAAAATGACTTGACACAGCGTACCAAAGAATGGTTCGATCATTATCTTAAGGAGAAACCCTTTAGAGATAATTTGAGTAGTAATTAAAAACAACAATGCTGGATTTTTTAAAAAAATCCAGCATTGTATTACCAATAAATATCGGCTTACGAACGGTTATTAAATTTTTTTAAATAGCGCATCCGGACAATCGGTTCCAGCAGCATTCAGACGATAAAGCTGCTGACCACTAGAGGTACACATTTGCGGATTTGGAACTGTGGAACACTTTACGTTTGTTTGTTCACAGGAAGCAGGGAGATGTCCATTAACATCAATTGTGCTACTCAAATTAGAACTTGAAACATTGTTAGCGAAAGCTCCCGCAATCGCAAAAACAACTACTGCAATGGGAAATCCCATTTTTAGAAAATTTGTTTTCATAATACTAAAATTAAAAGTTAATGATCTACTCTTTTTTACAGGTTTTCGATCGCCATCCTGATACTGCGCAGTATATTTTAATTCCTTTTTAATAAAGATCAAGGTGTATGTAAAAACTTAAATTCCCTTGGTTCATAAGCATTAGTCCGTATCTTATATGTAACGATAGAATGATCGTATAGGGCTACAAAAACATCATCGATTACTCTAAAATCAGTCATTTTTTGATTTAAAAGATTAGGAACATAAAAACTAAATAAATAGGTGTTTTTCATAAAATCATAGACATCAATTATGGATGATTTATCCCACATATCTTCCGTTTCATAACGCCCCATTAGACCTGCATGTACAAAAAGGTAATTACCAAAAGTTGCTGTTCTTTTATTTACTATGATTGGTGGAGCACTTAGCTTACTTTGATTTTTTGAATCAATAGTAGTTACTTTAATTTGCGCTCGACTAATTGTATCAATAGTATGGCCTCGAAGTACTAAATTTAAGCTATCATCACATACGAGATACTCATTACGATAATAGTAAGTATACAGAACCTTTTTTAATTGCTCATTATAAATTAAATTACCATCGGTATCAAAAATACCATCAATTTGCTTTTCCAATAGCAGCGATGCTAATCTTACTTTAATCGTATCCGTAATTGTTATAGTTCCTAAAACATTTTCATGATTTTTACTGCTTATAGCACGTATAACGAAGGTCTTTGAATCAAATGGTTCTGCTTTAGTAAAATAGACTTTACCATACATCGATAAATTGGCTTTCCAATCAGTAATATTTCCTCTGAATATGCAAGGGATCGTTCCGTCCATTAGGTAAAAGTATGGTGGCTGAACCCGTACCTCAACAGATCGAAAAGGAAGGTTAGATTTGGAAAGTCTTATAACATAACTTTTTTGCGTTTGTAACCCAATGTCGAGTACTATGACATGAAGAGGTGCCTCATAATTGCCTAGATAAACTTTGTTCTTCTCGATTCCGGCAATATAGAAGGACGGATGTTTTAAATCTAATTCATTAATTTTTGTAATTGGATGATGCGGAAAACGACGAATAAAGTTGTTGCGATGATGAGTAATATCTTCCGATAATAAAAAAATTATTACGACAACAGCAATACTGCTCAATAAGGCGATAGAGACCATTCCAAAAGTTCTATTATAATGATTCTTAGAAGCAACATTTTTCGGATTAAATAGTAACAGCATTATACCCGTAAATGCCAGTAGCACGAATAAAATATTAAACACCAAATGCTCAGTCCAATCTAAATTTTCAAGTATTCCTCCACAAGAGCAAGGAATAGAAGAACTATAATTCAAGATAATGATAATGTATGTAGTAAACATAATCATCAGACTAAAGGCAGCTAACAATCCTATAAAACGAAATCTAGGAATAAGCAACAATAAGGCTATGATTAGTTCCACAAGTGGTACGCCCCAAGAAACCGATCCTGCAAAAGCACTTAGTAATGGTGACTGTCCCAGTTGCACTTGAAAGTTCTCAAAATCTAGTAATTTACTTACTGCAGCATAAACAAAAAGCAGTATGTACAACAGACAAATTATCTCTAAGATTCCTTTCTTTATTGATGCACTTACTTTCATATCCATTCTTTTTTTTGGATTAAACCGAATGAATTCTAAATGGTCACAACTTTGAAGTTTCTCTGGATAAGGATTTAAAAGATTCAAAGTCTCTCCGACTATTTAAAACAATCATTCTTAAAGACTTACCAAAATTACATCTGTTTTTTTGGAAACATGGTTTGAAAATCAAGCCAAAATATTTAAAAATCAAGCCGTTTTTCGAATAAAGGATAGAAATAACTATTACTAGAACCGAAGATGATTAAAAACAAGAAATGCCAAATAAACAAGATCAGCTTATTTGGCATTCTAATGTTTCTAATTAATAATACATCCTACTTCGTGGTTCCACTCAACGCATTTAATTTTTCACTTAGTTCTATCAGTCCGGCTTTTAAGAGACACTCCCCTCCTATCGACCTCAACTCTTCCAAATTTTCTTCTGGAACACTTGTCAATAAGTTTGATGCTTTATCATCCACTTTTGCCAATAATCCACGTTCGATTACATGGTTTAATAACAATACATTTTTACGGGAGATTTTCAAATCAATCTTCACCAGCTCATTCATACCAGGGATACTAAGGATCGTATCAAAAACCTGGGCTACATCATTTGTTGTTAGCATAATCATCTCGTTTTAAATTAATAATTCAGTACTCCAAAAATAAGAAGCTTACTTCAATTTATCCTAGTCAAAATATGATGAGGATTGGACAAAGGATTTAGCTTTTTTACTTTAGTAAGCGGAATCTGAATTATGAACCTGATAAAATGTATGTTATGAATTTCAGCAACAATAGCTTTTCGATAAAGCAAGCCAAAGA
>Ga0208032_1001409_pt1 | contig 10370 bp, 5 predicted proteins | sample MalvirAntarct_66_FD_184254 | JGI IMG/M metagenome (GOLD analysis project Ga0208032, IMG submission 184254) | Marine viral communities from the Global Malaspina Expedition - Malaspina viral metaG Antarct_66 (SPAdes) (version 2) | ecosystem: Environmental > Aquatic > Marine > Oceanic | place: West... | reverse complement strand
GTGTTACACTAGTTACAAAATCGGATTCTACAGGCAGTATTACATATGCAGAGGCAGGGGGAAACATAGGGCTTAAAAACGGTTCATCATCTGTCGAGGTTCCAACATCACATATAATTGTATTACACTGCATTTCGTTAACTGCAACATCATCAGCTTGGGTACAATCAGAGTAAAAATTAGAGAGTAAACTATGAGAGCAGCAGGTCAAAAAGAATACGTAAATCTAGCAAAAGGTCTTATTACAGAAGTAAGTCCTTTGTCTTTTCCTGAAGGAGCTACTAGCTCTGAACTTAACTTTGTGGTTAATAAAAATGGATTAGTACGAGAAAGAAGAAAAGGTTTTGTAACTGTGTATCCTAATAATTCTTTTTTAGGAAACGATAGTATACTAGAGAATCTTTTCTATTGGAGAGGTAGCACTTACTGTGTTGCTATACTGACTAACAGTGTACCTGAGACTTATCTTAGAATACATGCTGTTGATACAAGTTTTAGTAGTGTGGCTCTTATTAAGATTGCGGATGCAGTTGTTGAAACACAGATTGCAGAGCTTACAGATACACTTTTAATTACTCTATCCAATAATGATTCTCCAATTCTTTTGGCTTATGATGAAGTAGCAGGTACTATTACTGTTAACTTAGTTTCTTTGTACATGAGAGACTTTGAATTAGTAAATGATGGTTTAACTGTATCAGAGAATCCTACTTCACTTACTGATAACCATAAGTATAATCTATACAACTCAGGGTGGTTTGTTAGTAAGAAAGATGAGAACCAAGGCGGTTTTCCTCTTGAAAACACAGTAACAACTTATCATAATGCTTTTTCTAAGTATCCTAGTAATGCAGACAGTGTTGGTGTTGGTATGATTACTAATGGCAGCGGTGAACTCACTTTTGACCCAGAGTATGTAAGAGATGCGGGACTTGGTAATAGTCTTTCTCCTAGAGGTCACTACGTATTTGCTCTTGATTTCTTTAACAGAACAACAAGACTAGCTGACCCAGATAATGATGGAGCCCCTAGTACAACCCTTACATCTATAGGTGTTGTGAACCTTTCAGGAACTCCTTCTTACAATCCTAATGTTCCTACAGGTGGTGGTAATACAAACCCCAACTTTGACCCTTATCCTTTTGAACCTTTTGAAATAGGAGATTTTCCATAGTGGCTGTTACTGCCCCAACAACTAATACTAAGAATCCTAATTGCTGTGCTTCAGCTTTTGGGAGATTCTTTTATGCTGTAGATAGTACTCTTATGTATTCTCAAGTAATTGTTAGTTCTTCTCAATCAGGTAATTGTTATCAAAACAACGACCCAACGAGTGAGACTATTCCTGATTTACTTGATACAGATGGGGGTATTATCCCTCTTGAAGATAGTATTTCTATTAAAGCTATTACCCCTTTCAGAAGTGGTATATTAGTCTTTGCTACTAATGGTGTGTGGTATATTTATAATGCTGATGGAGGTTTTAAAGCCACAGGATTCAACATATCAAAAGTAACAGAGAGGGGTATTGCAACTCAAAGGAGTATCGTAGAAGCTGAAGGGAGTGTGTATTATTTCAGTGGTAATGGTATTATGCAAATACAAAGTTCTGAGTTCCAAGTACTCAACGCAACAGACATAACATCTCAAACAATACGTTCTTATTACTTATCTAAATTCTCAGGTAAAGTAACTAATGGTATTTATGATGAAGCCAATAAACAAGTTGTGTGGTGGACAGCAGGAACCTTAAGTGAAGGTCTTATTCTTGATTTAGAGTTACAGGCTTTCTATCCTCAACGTGTACTACATCCTACGTACTCATCCGGTAGGGCAATTAGAATTAATAACGCTGTGTTGTTTTCGTATGCAGCTCCTAATGCAACGGCTATTGTTTATAGTGTAGCCCAACCTAACAGCACAACCTTTGCAGACTTTGGAACAGATATACCAGCTTATCTTGTATCAGGATGGGAGACATTGGGTAAGTTTGCTAATAAGAAAAGTATCCAACAAGCTAAGGTATTCTTTAGTAAAACAGAAACAGAGATAACATCTTTTACAGATGGTGCCTATGTATTTGATAAGCCAAGCAGTTGTTTGTTTCAAGCTAGATGGGACTTCGATGATTCAGATGTATACGGTAAGTGGGTAGGTAAGACACCTCTCAGTGGTGGTACAGGTAAGAAGATGCAGTTATATAAACCCCTACAAAGAGGTTTTATTCCAGATGCTTATCCTTATGCATTCAATACAGGAGAAAGATTGCTTAATAAGAAATTTAATATCAGAGGAAACGGTGATGCAGTTCAATTTGTATTTGAAGCAGAAACAGCTAAGGATATGAAGCTATTGGGCTACAGCGTTAACTACACAATGAGAGGTAGAATGTGATTGATAATCCACTTGCTGCTTTAGAAGGTAAAGATTACTTAGACAAAGTATATACACTCCAAGAATTAATGTTAGCTCAACCAGAAGATTTACAGATAGATTTAGAGCCATTACATTACTTTGCAGATGGTATGTATTTACGTTCTTTGTTTATTCCTGAAGGTGTTGTTGTAGTAGGGGAAGTGCATAGGCATCCTCATTTTACAATCCTTGCAGAAGGTAAGAGTGCTATAGTAAGTCAAGATGGAAGGATGGAAGTGGAGGCTCCTTTTGTATTTGTGAGCACACCGTTTGCTAAAAGGTCTGTGTATGCTATTACTGAATGTACTTGGATTACTGTACACAAGAATCCTGATAATGAAACACATATCGAAACATTAGAAAATCAGCACGTTATAAAAGACGAGCAAGAATTATTGGAGTTTAGAAAATGACTTTTGGAATAAGTGCTGCTACTTATGCGGCTGTTGCGGCTGTTGCTACAGTAGGCTCTCTTGTGGTTGGAGAGAAGGGGCGTAGTGCCCAGAAGAAAGCTAACAGGATTCAAGAGAAGGTCAGACAAACAAAAGACGCTCGTTCACGTATTGCTCAAATAAGAGAGGCGCGTATGGCTCAAGCCCAGATAATACAAGGTGGTGCTAATCAGGGGGTTATAGGGAGTAGTGCTGTTCAGGGGGGTTACAGCTCCGTAGGTAGCAGTGCAGAGAATAACATTCAATTTATTAATCAAGTGGATACTATGCAACAAGCTGTTAATAGGAGAATGGAAAGTGCTAATAATTGGAGTGGGGTAGCTAGTGGTTTAGGTACTATTGCTTCAATTACAGGCTCAGTAGCGGGTGGTATGCAATCAAGCGCAGCAGGTACACCTCAAGCTACTACTACCGCACCAATAGCCGTAATGCCAAGAGTGGGGCCACGATAATGGCTGAACCTACAGTACAAGAACAAAAAGAACTCATTGCTTTTCAAGAAAAAGGTGTAGCTAGTAATTCTGCTCCTTTACAAAAGGAAGATGTTGATACACTTAATATGATGGATAAGCAAAAGGTAGATGCTGAAGCTAAGGTTGAGTCCAAGATTCAAGAAATGAAAGACAAAGGAACAACTAAAGAAGAGTTCTTAGCTACTGCTAAGGATTCAGGTGAAGACTATGTTGTTAACCAAGACCTCATAAATAGAATAGCTGGTGAATTACCTTCTCAAGAAAAAGCACTTTTAAGGGAAAGTGCTGTATTACCTGAAAGAGAAAAGGGTTTAAAGAGACCTGATAACTTAAAGTTAAATTATGACAACGTAGATATAGCGTCTGCTACAGATTTTGAAAGTGAAGATATTGAAATGGGTTTCTTAGAGGCTCCAGATATTTCTTTGAATAGAACAAGCACAAGCATAAAAGAGTTATCTTCTATGAGTGCTATTATAACAGGGGAAGACCCCATTGCTACAGAAGAAATCCTTAAATCAGGGGATGACTCTCCTGTAGAAGTTGCTATGGAACAGATACAACAAGAACTGGATTCTTTTTCTACGGATTATACTACACAACAAATAGCTGATGCTCAAACGCCTGAAGCTGTTATTGGTATTCTTGAGAAATTAAGAAGTGAAGGAAAGACAACGGTAAATTTGGGTACGTTGAGAACATATACAATTAGTAAAATGGAAGGTGTTGCTGCTGAACAAATGGGGTATGTATCTCAGAACATAAATAGAAACATAGTCCTTGCTCAAGAAATACAAAAAAGAACAAACGAAATTAATGCTTCTACTTCTTTCTTAGATGCTTTAGGTGACTTTAGTGAATATTTTTCACCTTCGGCTACTTATAGCGAACAAGTAATAAAGTACAAAGAAAGTGTACCTGAGATATTAGAACGAATACAGAATGCACCTCCTGCCAAACAAGAAGAAATATTTTATGCTGCTTTGGATGGGTGGACAGAGCAAGAAACTGCTCTTATTGGAAACAACAATTCATTTATGACAATAGGGCAACTATCTGCTTTTAGAGAATCTATTCTTGAAGGTGGATTGGACTTAATAAATAATACAACCAATGCAGAGAAAGGCCAGTATGCTGAAAGTGCTTTAGATGGAGTTCTAGCTTTAACTGGCTACAAAGGTGTTAAGGGTTTATTTAGTTTTTTAAGTAAGAAGATATTTGCTCAAGATGATGTAATTAGCGACCCTAAGTTAATGGCACAAATGTTTGACCCAAATATTCCTAGTAAAAATACTATTGGAGAAAACCAAGCTTTCTGGAATAAAGAGACAGAATTTGTTGATAGAAGAAAAGCCTTAGCGGAAGCGGCTGCTACTAAAGATACAAGGTTGTTTAAGAAAACACTAGATGCAGAAAAACAATCTCTTGTTAACCGCTCTACCTCTATACTTGAAGCAGGAGATAACAATAAGAAAGCAAGAGCCCTTGCTAAAGAAAAGAAAATTAAGTTCAAGAGTGCTTTAAAAGAGATTCAAGCTGAGCAAGATAGGTTGCTAGCTGAGATTCAAAGTAGGCAGGATGTAGTTGATGCTCAATTTTATAAGTTTGAGGAAGCTGCTGCTGCGGAAAGTGAGCTCTCACGTATAAGACAATTTCTTTCTGATGGGAGAATGAGTAAAGAAGACCTTTTAGAGCCAACAGGTAATGTAGAAGTTAAACTTGGCACAAGAACAGATTCACATATTATTGATACGGAGTACTTAATAAAACCTTTAAATAAACTAGAAATTGAAAAGGAAGGGGGTTTAAAAAAAGTAGTTGAAGTAACAGGTATGACAAAAGAACAGATTGCATCCAGACAAATATTTACTCCTACAGGGGATGTAAGTATAGGTCTTCCTAATATGTTGGATAGTATTGTAGAATTGAATGAACTAATCCTTGTAGATAAAGATTTAATTAATCTAGGTATGTCAAGAGCTCGCGATTTAGAAAAACAAGCAGGCACATCCTTAACTCCTATACATAGCGCCACAGGATTTAAAGCTAATGATTTAGAAGATAGTGCGGGTACATTTACTTTCTTAATGGGAGATGGGGCTAAAGGTGGCTTTAAAACGGCTGATGAGGCTTTTAATGCTCAACGTATAGGATTGGCAGGGGTCGATGCTAAAGTCGTTCAGAAGGACGGTGTGTGGTACTCAGAGGCTACTATCGTACACAAGTTTGACCCATCAAGAGATGTAGGTGGTTTATACTTACACCCTGATAGATACATGGGTATAGTAGGGCGGAGTCTTCTTGACCCTCTTAGAGTTCTAGGTGGTGATATTCTTAAAGGTCTCTTTGCTTTAAAAGGTAAGAACCGAAGTATCGTACAGAAGATGGAAAATAGATACAAAACAGTACAGAAGTTGGATGTTAATCAAGGTGTCTCTCTTGCTAAAGTTCTTGAAAAAGGGGATATGGATGAGGCTGAATGGGGTTCTTTTATAGCTTTTAAAAAGGCTACTGGTGAATCAAGCCAAGAGGTCTACGAAGCTTACAGGACTGTTCGTAATCTTTATAGTGATGTATTTGAAATACGTAATAAAACTTATCATCAGAAACTATCTAGTGCTAATGTTAAATTTATAAATGATGGTGTGGATGGAAACTTGGGTACAATTCTTGACCCTAACACTTTAACTAAAAAAGTAACAACAAAAGGTGTTACAAAAGTAAAAGGCGACCAAGTTTGGGATATAGAAACTAAGAAGCTAGTAGAAGCTACGCCTAATGATGGATTCAACTACGTAAAACTGACTAACCCTATTGATGGGGGTGAAGGTATAGGTAAATGGGATATTGCAAGAGTAAAACCTGAGTCTATTTCTAAACTACCAGAAAGAATACTTAATAAAAGAGATGGGCACATAGACAGATTTTACAGAGATACTGGTTGGGTTGTTAAGAAAACAGCAACAACAAAAGTAAATGGTGTTGAAAAAGAAACAACAGAAGTAACTCATATCTTTGGTACAGAAAAAGAAGCCAGAGCTTTAGAGAATGCAGAGGAAGGTATATCTGCTTCTAGGGCGAGAGAGAATGATGAGCTTGATGGTTTATTTGGTCAAGATAACAGTGTTCAATTCTCCTACGGAAGCTCTCATACTAAGAAAAGAGGGGAGCAGTTAAGAGGGAGTGATGGAATTAAAGCTCCTATTCTTAATGTTTTTGAAAGTCTAGGTAGAAGCATTAATAGTACTCAGGGTTCTCTTGATTTTAATATGCTTAAAAGTGTTGAAACAAGGTTCTATAATGAGTTCGGTGATATGTTTACAGAAAAGTCTGCTACCTCTTTTAATGCTGTAGCTAGGACTATGTTAAGTGAATCAGGAAGTGAGGTTTCTAAAAAGAGATTAAATGAATTTAAAAACTGGCATTCTTATATTGTAGGCTTGAGGTCTCATGCTAATGGTGAGTTATTTAAGAGTGCCGATGAGTGGTTATCTCCTGTCTTTGACCCAATACTAAAAGTTGCGGGTAAAGGGACAGATACACAGGCTGCTGTTAATTCTTTTAAGAGTCTAACTTCACAGTTATATGTAGTACTTAATCCTTTATTTCAAATACCGCAAAACCTCTTAGTAGCTGCTTATATAACAGCAACTAAAGGGGCAGCAGGAGGAAAAGCCTCTATACAATTCCCTGCGCTTCTTGCAGCTAAATCAAGTGGTAACTACAAAGCTTTGGCTAAATTAACAGGGGGGGATGAGGCGCTTGCTAGACAATTGGTAGAAGAACTGGATAACAACGGACTCATAGATGCTGTTGGTAGAAGTAATGATATACTAGATATGTCGAGAGGCGGTGGGGGTCTAGGTAGTGCGGGGCAGATTACTAAGACTAAAGAAGGCGTTACTAAAGCAAAGAATGTTGTAAAGAGGGGATTATCGGCTTTAAACAGAAACACTACAGGTCTTGCTTATGATGCGTCTAAGGGAGGTCAGGAGTACACTATTTCTGCTATGAATATAATGAGCTATCTTGCTGAGTTTAATGTGGTAATGGCTAAGAAAGGGGCTAAGTTCAATGGTAAAGCTAAAGCTGAGATAACATTCCAAGCTCAGAAAGGGACTCAAACACAGAACTCCCTTAATAAGTTTGAGTGGCAAGATAGTAGTAGAGCTCTCTCAGTTCCCCTGCAATTCTTTCAGCACATTGCTAAAATATATCTTGATTTAGTTTTAGACCCTCAATATAAACTTGTAACAAGTGCTATTAATACAGCAAGGACAGGAAAACTGAGTAAAGGTAAAAGTATAGGGTTGGATGAAGGTGCTTATTCTCGTACATACTCTCAAGCTTTAGCTACAACACTCCTAACAACATCTCTCTTTGGTATGCAAGGGATGTTTGGACAGAAGATGGGCGGTGCTGTGGAGGATAAGATACGTACAGCTTTCCCTGAATTGAATGATGTTCCTATATTTGAAATAATGATGAATGGTGTTATTAATGAAACCTTTAATGGAATACTCAAATCAGAAGGAATAGATGGAGGTATAAATGCAACGGCTACTATTGGCCCTGCTGCTCTTATTGATATGGCACATGAGTTCTTAATTAAAGATTTTCCTTATGTAAACCTAGCGGGAGTTTCAGGTGCTACAGCAGGTACTCTTTTTGAGAGTGCTTCTAGTATTATGGCTATTATGAAAGTACCTGAGATGGATACATTTACTAAAATAACATCTATGGCAAGTGAAATAGCTGAACCAATATCAGGATTAAAGAACATAGAGAAAGCTGTAATTGGGTATTTGTTTCAGACGTTCCCTTATACAAGTACTCTTTCTAGTAATTTAAGAATAGAGAAAAGTGAAGCAGCTATGATGATTATGAATATACAACCTGCTCTTGTATCTGATTTCTTTGCTAGGTCTAGTTTCGAATCTAAAACAGGTGCTTTCTTTAATGCTTTTAATGATGAGGGTGTAGCTAAGAACACAGCTAACGCAATGATACAGGCTATGACAAGAGAAATGGCTTATGAGAAGCTGATGGGTAGGTTTGATGCAGGCACTCCTGAGAGACTACTGGAGAAGTGGAGTGGCTATGCACAGTCAGCAACTAACCCTAACTTCGAGGATGTGGTTAAAAAGGCATTTAAAGATGGAGCTTTAACAAAAGGAACTCCTGTTTATGATGAGTACTTAGCTCCTTATTGGGAGTCAACGCAAATAGGAACTAGAGCAGAAGGTATGAGATTGTTGGGTAATAAGATACAGAGCCCAGAAGCTAAGAGAGCTTGGGATGCTGCTATGGAAACAGCAGTAGATGCTGATAGTATGAATGAAATATTAAAGGAAAGAAATAATGACTGAGTTTACTAAAGATATAAAAACCCTAACAAAAGAAGCTAGCTCTACTCCTCAGTTACAAACCAATACAGGGAGTCTAGGTACAGATGTTCTTAGTGCTGTTGGTTTTGGATTAGATTTATACAGGAAGAATAAAGCTCAAACAAATTTAACTCAAGCTAAAGAAGCACAAGCAGATTACCAAACCCTTGTTGCAGAAAACAGCTTAAAGTTGAGAGACTTTAATAATGCTATGGGAATTAAAGGTCAGAATATAAAGCCAGCTAATTTTCTTTCGCGACAAACTAAGTTAATACGGAGTTTTGGAGACCAAAATATGCAAGCTGCTGCCATTAAGGGGGCGGGTGACTTAAAAGCACAGAGTGCAGAAAGCATTATAGATGATATAGAGAGCGAGGCTATACTTCAGGCTAAGAACGAACAGTTGGCAATAGAAGATAGACAAAAAAGAGAAGTTGAAGGTATAGAGAATGGAACCCGTATTGGTATGGGCATGAGTAATGTTTTAAATATGACAGATGAGGAGTTAAGAAACATTAAACTTCAGGCTACTATATATGATGCTAAGAAGAAAGGTAGATTAGCGGAAGCTGCTGAGTTCAGGGATGGGTTAGATACAGAACAAAAGAAACGAGCCTTTGATAATGAAACCTTTCAATCAAACGTAGCAGATGATTTAGGTATGATTGTAGCTGCACAGATGGATGATTTAGTCCTTCAGGCGGGTGGTATTACAATGACTACTGCTCCTCAAGCTGTAGAATCTTTAGTTGTTATGAAGTCCCAAGTAACAATGAATGTAAATAATGCTATAACAGCAGCCAATAAAGCAGGAAAAACAATATCAATTGAAACTAAGAAGGCTTTAATAGCTAACGCAGAAGCAGATATTGATAGAATGATTGATATTTATTCAAGTGAAGATAAGTTAAAGACCCTTAATAATCAAGTTGAACTTGCAGGTACATCCGCAATAGTTAAGATGGTTACTACTGGTTCTCCTTTACAGAAAAAAGCTGGTACGGCTGTATTACAATCTAAGTGGCTCCCTGTTCCAGCAGACACTAGCTCTATAAGAGAAGCTACAAAGTTTGTTGCTGCTATTCAATCTGATAATATTGATATTGCTAATGCGGAAGCTTTAAAGAATAGCATGAGAATACTACCTTTAACTCTTACTTCAAGTGGTAAAGTTACAGATGAACAAAGGGAGTTTAATGAAGTTCAATTATTTAACTTACTCAATCAAAACGTATCTAAACAAAAGGCTTTAAACAAAGCGGGTGTACTGGATGCTGTTACTAAAGGGATTGTAGCTCAAGGTACTGGTATCGTTGGCCCTGAGTCAGGTGCAGAGATTGCGGATAGCCTCTACAGGGAATTAGCTCCTGCAATCTCAGGTAACATTGCCAAGTTGATGAGAAACAGTACTTCGGATGTAGGGGGGAGTGACTTCCGTATAACAGATACAGATGTGAGAAAGAACTTCACACTAAACATTAAAACAATGCAGTTAGAGAAGACTAACCCTCTTTCTAGGAATAATAAACAAGTAGACCAAGTTAATACTCTTACAAAGAATGCTTTAGAAAGTTTTAAGATAATAGGAATGAGTAATGATTATATAGATAGTTTTAAAGAGGATGTTCTTAGGAGCTTTAGAG
>Ga0208032_1001401_pt1 | contig 10388 bp, 11 predicted proteins | sample MalvirAntarct_66_FD_184254 | JGI IMG/M metagenome (GOLD analysis project Ga0208032, IMG submission 184254) | Marine viral communities from the Global Malaspina Expedition - Malaspina viral metaG Antarct_66 (SPAdes) (version 2) | ecosystem: Environmental > Aquatic > Marine > Oceanic | place: West... | reverse complement strand
TGCGCATTCTGGAAACGCGGGAATTCACGCCCCTGGGGTCCGCCGTGGCAAAACGGGCGGATATCCGAATTCTGTCAGCCTCCAATGAAAAGCTGGACGCCGCTGTGGCTGCGGGGAACTTTCGGGGAAGACCTGTTGTATCGGTTGAACACCGTCACCCTGACCCTGCCGCCGTTGCGGGAGCGCCGGTCAGATATTCCGATGCTGTTTTCCTATTTCATGGAACAATACGCCGCGTTGTATGAAATCGATCCCCCAGACCTTGGCACCGATGATCTGGCCGCACTGCTGGCCCATGACTGGCCAGGCAATGTGCGAGAACTGCGCCACGCTGCAGAACGCCGAATCCTGGCCGCCAGACGGGGGCGGGGATCGGTGGTTGAAGCCATCCGACCCGATGGCGATTCCGCCGAAGTCCCCGATACCCTGCGCGAGGCTGTTGCCGCCTTTGAACGTCAATTGATCGGTCAGGCCATCAAAACCCATAAGGGCCGCATGGACGCGGTTGCCGAAGCCCTGGGCATCGGTCGCCGAACCCTGAATGAAAAGATCGTCAAGCTGGGCCTGAAGAAAGACGATCTGCTGACCTAGCGCACGCTATGTGGGTGCTTGGCCCTCTAGATGACCCGCTTTTTTGCCGTAATCACCCGCGTATTGATGCCGTTCCAGCCCAATTCCCCCGAAAGGCGCGCATACTCAATCTTGGGACAGCGATTCATCACCACCTTGATACCCGCAGATTCAGCCTTCTCCGCCGCCTCATAATTGATCACCCCCAATTGCATCCAGATCACCTTGGGCCGCGGCTTCAGGCTCAGCGCCTCATCAACGACGCCCGCAACCTGGTCGGATCTGCGAAAGACCTGGACCACATCAATGGGCACGTCCACGCCAGACAAGCTGGCGATCACGGTTTCCCCCAAAAGGGTCTCTCCGGCAGAGTTCGGATTGATCGGAATGACACGGAACCCTTTCTGGATCAGATACTTCATCGCGAAATAGCTGGGCCGATTCCAATTCGTGCTGGCCCCCACCACGGCATAGACCTGACTTTCCCGCAGAATATCGCGGATATAGGCGTCAGAATAATAGTCTGTGGCATGATCGAATTGAAGCGCGGTTGCTGCGGTCATCATTCATGTGTCCATAACGGGGGGCGTTTGTTGATGAAGGCGTCTATGCCTTCCTTGCTGTCGCTGTAACTCATGTTTTCCACCATCACACCACCTGTATAGGTATAGGCCTCTTCCAGCGACATTTCGATCTGGCGGTGAAAGGCTTCTTTGCCGGTTTTGAGGACCTTGTGGGATTTCGATGCGATCACATCCGCCAGGGCCCTGGTTTCCACTGCCAGGGCATCTTCTGGGACGGCGCGGTTGATCAAGCCGATGGAGACGGCCTTTTCGGCGGAAATCAATTCCCCGGTCAGCAACATCTCCATCGCCTGCTTGCGATGCACGGCCCGACTGAGCGCGACCATGGGGGTGGAGCAGAAAAGCCCGATATTGACGCCCGGCGTGCCAAACTTGGCGGTATCTGAGGCAATCGCCAGATCACAGGTGGCAACAACCTGACAGCCAGCCGCCGTCGCGATCCCCTGCACTTTCGCAATCACCGGCTGGCGCAGACGGGTGATCGCCAGCATCATCTGGGAGCATGTCTTGAACGTCTGTTCGCGAAACGCCTGACTTGGATTGGCCTGTAATTCTTTCAGATCGTGCCCCCCGGAAAAGCCACGCCCGGCCCCTTCCAGCACGACAACCGCGATGGCCGGGTCCTGATCAATTTTTGCCAGAGCCTCCAGCACCGCATTCATCAAGCCAAGAGACAGCGCATTATAGGCTTTGGGCCGGTTCAACGTCAGCGTCGCGACAGCACCGTCATCCTGGCGCAGAACCAAAGGGTCTTCCGTTGGCATTCTCAGCACTCCCAACCTAAAGGATCATTGCGACAGCATCCCTGATCAGTGCAGCTTGTTCAAGTCGCGTGGCGTTGCTACCAAAAGGGATAAAACACCATTCAGGGATCAAACATATGCCATCGGACAAACTTACCCAGGCTCAATTAGATCACATCCTCAATACGGATGCCCCCTTCTCCGCCCATTATGGCTTTATCGTTGAAGAATTCGACAAGGGCACGGCCACAATCCGGCTGCCCTATGACACGCGCCATATTCGCCCCGGTGGCACGATCAGCGGCCCTGCCATGTTCGCCCTGGCCGATTTCGGGATGTATGTCGCGGTTATGGGCGCAATTGGGCCCGTCGCGCTGGCGGTCACAACCAACATGACCATCGATTTTCTGCGCAAACCGGCAGAGCGTGACCTGATCGCGGATGTCCGCCTGATCAAACTGGGTAAGCGCCTTGCAATCGGCCGGGTGGAGATCCGCGCGGAGGGCGAAGACGATATGTGTGCCCATGTAACCGGCACTTTTTCCATCCCGCCGCAATGACTCTGATCGGTCCAAAATGCGATTTTTTCCGCAAAAACAGTCACTTTTTATGAGGTATCATAATACCGTTAAGTTAATTAATTGAAATATAACGATTATTTTTAATATAGGCCGAAAAACAGGCATTGACGTTCCCCCGGACAGGGGCTATCAACCGCCGTCCCTGACGTGGGTTGGGAAACAGACGAAACGGCCAAGGCAGCGCCCCATGCGCGACCGGCCCTTAAGAATGGCAGGCAGCAATGATGAAAACTTATTCGATGAAGCCGGCGGAGGTCCAAAAGACCTGGTTCGTCATCGACGCACAGGACATGGTCCTGGGCCGTATGGCTTCTGAAATCGCAAAAATTCTGCGCGGCAAGCACAAGGCGGGTTACACCCCCCATGTCGATTGCGGCGACAATGTCATCGTCATCAATGCGGAAAAGGTGAAACTCACCGGCCGCAAACTGGCAGACAAGACCTATTACTGGCACACCGGCTATCCGGGCGGGATCAAAAGCCGCACGGCTGGTCAGCTGCTCGCCGGTCGCTTCCCGGAACGGGTTGTCGAAAAGGCGGTTGAGCGCATGGTGCCCCGGGGTCCTCTGGGCCGCGTGCAAATGAAGAACCTGCGTGTTTATGCCGGGACCGATCACCCGCATGAAGCACAGCAGCCGGTGGCGCTGGATCTTGCAGCCCGTAACCCGAAGAACAAGCGGAGCCAGTAATCATGGCCGATGAACAGCAAACACTGACCGATCTGTCCCAACTGGGCACCGCCACGGGCGTGACCAGCGCGGCTGTTGCACAAGCAACCACCGCCCCGGCAGAACCTCAAAAAGATGAATTCGGCCGCGCCTATGCGACCGGTCGTCGTAAAAACGCCATTGCCCGCGTCTGGATCAAGCCAGGGTCCGGCAAGGTCACCGTCAACGGCAAGGATCAGGTCACCTATTTCGGTCGCCCGGTTCTGCGCATGGTACTCAAGCAGCCTTTCGAAGAAGCCGAACGCGTCGACCAGTTCGACGTGATGTGCACCGTGAATGGTGGCGGCCTCTCCGGTCAGGCAGGCGCCCTGCGTCACGGCATCAGCCGCGCGCTGGTCAATTTCGAGCCCGCTCTGCGCGGCCCTCTGAAAGCCGCAGGCTTCCTGACCCGCGACAGCCGTAAGGTCGAACGTAAGAAATACGGTCGCGCGAAAGCCCGTAAGAGCTTCCAGTTCTCGAAGCGCTAATCGGCGATCTTATCGTACCGAATGGAAAGCGGCCTTCCCGAAACGGAAGGCCGCTTTTTTTGTTTTAATCTGCCTTGTAGAAATCTGTCACAAATGTTTCGGTAATTTTTTCCGACCTCAGAAGTCAAAGGTAATGCTTAGGTTAAATTTTTCTGCAGCAGCTTCTGCAATAAATCACTAAACACAATCTTGTTCACGGGCCTTTACTAAGCATGGAAAACATTTGGGGCATTTTGTAGAATTACAACAAGATGAAACTAAACAGGGCTATCGTTGAAAAAGTATCAGTTTATCTGCTTTCTAGCTCATGTGGTCATTGCCAAATAAATCAAAATCCCAGAAATTTGCGAAGCTAGGTGATCCAAGGTGAGAAGCTCTTCAATCCCCTAATCCCTTGGATTAAAGATGAATGATTTTCACGTCATCCCACTTGTCTTTTAGATATTCTGCAACAAGCCGCCTGTGACAGTGATGTGGTGTATCTTCACTACAAAGCAGACACCCGCCGTCAAAATTGTTCCGATCAAGTTTCTCGACCTGTCTTTGCGCCAATAGCTTTAAGAACATACCTTCGTATTCCTCCCAAGGCATTTCTTTTCGTTTTTTGTAGTTGTCGAGGATGTCTTTAGTAGGCGCTAATTCAGGCATATGCTCGTAGGCCATCCCACATAGTTGATCTGCAAAAAACTCAAGATCATCTCGTTTTGCAAAACCTGCAAGCTGCGAAACATTATTCAAGCGAACATCAATAATTTTTTTTGCATCAGAACTCTTTAGTCGATCAAAAAACTTCCTAGCAGAAGTTTTTGTAAAACCAATTGTAAATATTTTTATCATTGTATTGCCCCATCCTGGGAAATTTCCATCTCCTCAGCGTATGCAATCTTTTCTTCCTGACGTTCGAAGGCTTTTTCTATGAGTTCACTGTCAGAAAGAAAAAGGTCGCTTTGATGCATTTTGAATTGCTTGACCAGCCTTTCAATCGCGGAGGATTGAGACTCTGTTGATCCATCACTGAGGATATGAACAACATAAAAGCCTTCTTTCTCTAAGCTCCGTGAGACTAGAACGGTTCTGTGACAATCAAGGGGGTCTTTTTCTGCACACATGAGTGCCATTCTGTACCCACGTTCAACGCCTAAACGAACACGGTTTATTCCTGAGCGGAATAAGTCGGTGTTTGCCAATCGATCGAACTGAACTTTGCCATTGATATAACAGGAACGGTCGGAACTCCGAGCGCCGAACTCTTCACCGAGAAAGACGTACTTAATATCGTGCTCTCGTAGTGAAATGGCAAGAGTTTCCCTATTAAATTGGGGATTGAATCGGCTATAAGGAGACGATCTTACATCCACGACCACGCTGACACCATTCTGTTGCAATATCTCAATAAAATGCTCAATCGTGTGAGTCGAGTGCCCTACTGTATATACTGCATTCTTCATATCTAAAATCGCCACCCTGATCCGCATCTTCTCATTCGTCTATTAAGATCTAATAAGACCGTATCTCATCAAGAAAATCCGGGAAGGTATAAATCCCGTTTACTTGAAGCCAATATCCGTCTCTATCTTCTGATTTAAATCGGCGACCAACGCCGATCCTGAGGTAAACCTCTTTCTGGGACTGTATGAATTTTTGAAGTTCGCTTAGTTTTCCATCTTCTTGGTGCTTCTTAGCATAATCAAAGAAACCTCTATCGGTGATAGAAAGATAGCGAAACGAATGACCTGTGCTATCAGTAAGTGACGCCCTTATTTTTCCAGGCTTAAATTTATCTTCGTGAATTTGAAGGGCCGATTGTGGAATTTTAATGGTAATAATTGAACAGGTAGCTTGTTGTCCCACAGGGATATGCTTTTGACCATCGGCAAACTGAATACCAAATCCAGTAGCAACCGAATTAGATAATGTTCGCTCCAGAATCACTTTGAATTGATTTTTCGACGCTGGTTTAACATATCTCAAGTTTTCGTGTGAAGCGTCCTCAATATGCGGATTTTTAGCATCATCCTTAAGTCTAATGTCACCATCCAATATCGCTCCGGGATGAATATTTAATTCCTGGACCCTCTTGTTCAATAAGTATGGCATCGGTCTAAGGCACTGACCAGTGGCCATATCGATCACAGCAGTGCAGACTTCTTTTGGTGTAGAAAATCTGGTTAAATCAGTGACAATGTATCGGCTCATATTTCTACCTCCAGAAGTGATCCCATTCTGGTGACATTTTAACGCTAACCTCATCTTTTTGTCACGCTGCCCGAAACCAGTCGGGTGCTTTATCCTGGTAGGTGGCAACAGGCGCTGGTCTTGAATACAGATATCCCTGTGCCAGATCGGCCCCTGCCTTTTTAACAAACTCTGCTTCGCCTTGTGTTTCAATGCCTTCAGCGATGACTTTGATGCCTTGATCCTTGGCGATATTGATCAGGTTTCTGACAATCGATTGCTTGAACATGTCGGTGTCGATATCGCGTATCAGCTCCATATCAAGCTTCACGAAATCCGGGTTGAATGTGTGCAGCAGGTTCAAACCGGACCAGCCAGATCCAATGTCATCCAGGGCGCACATGAACCCGGCACGGCGATAGAAGTTCAGAATGCCCTTAAGATGATCAGTATCGGTAATGCGCTCCGTTTCGGTTATTTCAAAAACGATATCAGAGGGCTTTAACCCAAGGTCATTGATGGCCGCAGCCGTGGTGCGCAGGCAATAGGCCGGGTCATAAACGCTGCTGGGATTAAAATTTACAAAGATTTTTCCCAGATACCCTGCCTTCGCAGCCGTCTCCACCGCAGTTGCCCGCGCGATCAGGTCGATTGAAAACAGGACATCTGCGTCTCCGGCAACACGAAACACATAATCCGGTGGAATAATCGCACCATTCTGGTCGCGCATCCGCAAAAGGGCTTCCATCCCAAAGGGCGTATCCAAATCCTGAAAATCATAGATCGGCTGATACCAGGTTTCGACCTGACCATCACAGACCTTTTCAATGATCCAGCTTCCTTTGATACGGTTTACAAAAACATCACCATTGACCACACGCCCGATATCAAGTGCGCTGGGATCTTTTCCATCGGTCGTCAAGACACGAACATTCTTCAACTCGTGCTGGGTCATATTGCCATACAGAGCCACAACGAAAGCATTGCATTCCGATGCGGAAAGCGTCAGGGAAATGCATCGATCACCAAGCTTTTCCACCTGTATGCCCTTGCGGTCACACAAATTGGCCAATTTATCAAAACTGTCCTGAGTTGGCACATGAAACCACAGTCGTGTCGTATCAAACACCAATGGCTCTACATGTTCACAGTCCGGACAACGCATCGTTGACAAACCATACTTTTCGAAAGGCATTGTCATATTCATATCCTTATGGAATGAGTTAATTCTTAATATCTTTCAAAGCATTACGATTTTGGTTACGTGGCAGATCATGCCGATTTCGTTTTAAAAAAGACACGATTTCTGACGCACCAAATGAGGTCTGAAAGTAAGAATAGCCCCCGGATCTGCACACTAGATCTTATCTGCCAAAGTCTCGCTGAGGGCATCAAACACGATGCGGATGCGGCGATTGGTGCGCAATTCCCGATGGGCGACCAGCCAGATGGGAACCGCCATTGGGGCCAGCCTGGGAAAGGCACGCTCGATCCCCTGAACCCGGTCTGCGACTTCTTCGGGCATCACCCCTAATCCCAGACCATTCTGCACCATTGCCCACGCTACCGCTTCGGTCTGGCAGGTGATGCGCAACGCACCCTGATCGGCCAGAGATGGCATATTCAGGCCCATATCCACCAATCGGTCGATCAGGGTATTGCTGCGTTCATATCCGATGAAGGACACCTGTGTCAGATCATCCTGTGGGCCGGGCCGACCGATCTGATCCAGATAGGCCGTCGTCGCATACAGGCGCATGGAAACATTGCGGATGAACTTCGCAATCAGATCGCCCTGGGTGGGGCGGACATGCCGTATGGCGATATCCGCCTCCCGATGCTTCAAATCCTGCACATCGGTTGACGCGATGATCTCCACCGTGATTCCGGGGGCTGATTGGCGCAGCATTTTCAAGGCCGGTGGCAGCAGGTTGGCCGCCAGACCATCGGTGGCCGTGATACAGACATGCCCCTCAACGCTTTGGGCATGGCCAGAGGCGGTCAGGGAAATTTGTGTCGCCGCCTCCCCCATTGCCTGCACATGATCCAGCAGTTCCCGACCCGATGCCGTTAAGGTCAAGCGGCGTCCTGTCCGCTCAAACAGGGCCACGTCAAAATGCTGCTCCAGCGCCGCGACCTGTCGGCCCAATGTAGGCTGGGTCAATCCAAGTGCGCGACTGGCTGCAGAGAATGACCCTTCCTGAGCCGTGACCAGAAAGGCCCTGGCCAGATTCCAGTCGAATGTGATCGATGTCCATTTCATGCATTTATGCATAGCATATAGACACAATACGGCAATTCCCTATTTATTTTGCATAGGCTATACCCCGCCGCAGCAAACACAAACGCGAAGGGATGTGGGATATGATTTGGTTGATATCCGGTATAGGGCTGTGGATCTTTGCGCATCTGTATCAGCGGGTCCTCCCCGCCCACCGCGCCGCCTTGATCGAACGCTGGGGAGTAAAGCGGGTAAAGATCGCCATCGCCCTAGTCATTCTGATCAGCATTATCTTGATGACGATTGGCTATCTGCAATCGGAACTGATTTATCTGTATGCCCTGCCGGTATGGGTTTGGCATTTGAACAATGCAATGATGTTGATTGCGCTGTTTCTGATGGAAATTGGCCGCGTGCGCGGCGTGGTGCGCAGCAAGATACGGCACCCGATGTTGGTCGCTGTCATTCTGTGGTCCATTGCACATCTGCTGGTGAACGGGGATCTGCCCTCTGTCCTTCTATTTGGCGGTCTAGGCCTTTGGGCACTGGGTGAAATGGCATTGATCAACATCACTGAGGGGGCCTGGAAGCGCCCAGAACCCGGAAAGTGGATCAATGACCTGAAGATCCTAGCCGTTGCCAGTGTGATCTATGGCGTGGTTGTCGGTATTCACTATGGCTTGGATCACCCGGTCATCGCCCTTCTGTGGTGATCCGGGTTGGTGCGCGCACTTCTGAAGACCTAGAAGAATACAGCGTCCCTGCCGCCATCCTCTGGACAAGTAAGGGTTAGAAGGCTACTTACTCTGGCCCGGCTGATGGCTGGATCGGTTTGTGTTTCTAAGGATAATGACCATGGCAAGTGCCAACGACATTCGCGCCAAGTTTCTGGACTATTTCGGCCAGAATGGACACCGCATCGTAGACAGCTCACCCCTGGTGCCGCTGAATGATCCGACATTGATGTTCACCAATGCCGGTATGGTGCAGTTCAAGAATGTCTTCACCGGTCAGGAACATCGTGACTATGTCCGCGCGACCACCTCGCAAAAATGCGTGCGTGCCGGCGGCAAGCATAACGACCTGGAAAATGTCGGCTATACCGCCCGCCACCACACCTTCTTTGAGATGCTGGGCAATTTCTCCTTCGGGGATTATTTCAAGGATACAGCGATCGAATTGGCCTGGAATCTGGTGACCAAGGAATACGGCCTGCCGAAAGACAAGCTGCTGGTGACGGTCTATTCTGAAGACGATCAGGCCTTTGATCTGTGGAAGAAAATTGCTGGCCTGCCGGAAAGCAAAATCATCCGCATCCCGACCTCAGATAATTTCTGGCAGATGGGCGATACCGGCCCTTGTGGCCCCTGTTCCGAGATCTTCTTTGACCATGGCGACAAGATTCCAGGCGGCCCTCCCGGCAGCCCGGACGAAGACGGCGACCGGTTCATTGAAATCTGGAATCTGGTCTTCATGCAATATGAGCAGATCGAGCCCGGCAATCGCATTGCGCTTCCCAAACCCTCCATCGATACCGGCATGGGGCTGGAGCGGATTGCTGCGGTGCTGCAAGGCAAGCACAACAATTACGACATCGATACGATGCGCGCCATCATTCTGGCCGTGGCAGAAGCGACAGGCGTTGATCCAGATGGCCCGCAAAGCGCCAGCCACAAGGTGATCGCAGACCATTTGCGCGCCGCCTCTTTCCTGATCGCCGATGGCGTGCTGCCCTCCAATGAAGGGCGCGGTTATGTGCTGCGCCGGATCATGCGCCGTGGGATGCGTCACGCCCATATGCTGGGCGCGCAAGAACCGCTGATGTATCGATTGGTCCCGGTTCTGGTGAAACAGATGGGCGGTCATTTTGAAGAATTACGCCGCGCAGAGGCCTTGATTACAGAAACGCTAAAACTTGAAGAGTCGCGTTTTAAGAACACGTTAGATCGCGGCCTTAAACTTCTTGATGAAGAATTGGCAGATGTTCCAGAACAGGGCGAACTGTCCGGTCGTGTGGCCTTTACCCTGTATGACACCTATGGATTCCCGCTGGACCTGACCAAGGACATTCTGCGCGGTCAGGGCCGCAGCGTGGACGAGGCTGAATACACCGCCGCGATGGAAGAACAAAAGGCCAAGGCCCGCAAGGCCTGGTCCGGGTCCGGCGATGCCGCAACAGAAAGCGTCTGGTTCGACCTGCGCGACCAATTGGGGGCCACGGAATTCTTCGGTTATGAAACTGAAAAGGCTGAGGGCGTGATCACCGCCCTGGTCAAGGATGGCAAACCCGTCGATACTCTGGAAAAGGGAGATCAGGCG
>Ga0208032_1001396_pt1 | contig 10427 bp, 6 predicted proteins | sample MalvirAntarct_66_FD_184254 | JGI IMG/M metagenome (GOLD analysis project Ga0208032, IMG submission 184254) | Marine viral communities from the Global Malaspina Expedition - Malaspina viral metaG Antarct_66 (SPAdes) (version 2) | ecosystem: Environmental > Aquatic > Marine > Oceanic | place: West... | reverse complement strand
TGACCAATGGCAGAATACCTAATGATATTCTTTTTCTTGCTGAACAGCTCGAAGAGAACAAAATGATTGTTGAAGACATGAAGAAAATCAACAAGGTCGTACTAGAAGAATTGAGCAAATATAATATAAATTTAGAGGATAAATAATGTCTACATCGAAATTAATACTAGAGATAGTGCAGCTTTTTAAACAGATGGATAAAAAGGAAGCACAGAAAGAACTGATTGAAATACTCAAAAAGATACAGAAGGGAGAGCAATGGAAGCACTAGAATACGAATCAATCTACGGATATTGCAGGGTATCGTCTGATGAGCAAGCTAAGAACGGAACTTCACTTGGCGAGCAGAAGAAGACGATTACCAAGATGTCACTCTACCTTTTTGACAAAGAACCTGATGGTTTTTACATAGACGATGGTGTCAGTGGTACTTTAGACTTTGACAATAGACCACAAGGCAAAGAGCTTACAAGAAACCTAGAACCTAATGATGTGGTGCTAGTCGCCAAGCTGGACAGGTTAATTCGTAGATTAAGCGTGCTTTGTCATATCAGGGATGATTTTAATGAACTAAACATACATTTGTTTGCTCATGACATTCTTGGTGGTGCTGAGTCTATAAGTACCTCTAGGTCTCCGAATGTAAACATGTTTGTCAATATGATGGGTACCTTTGCAGAATGGGATAAGGAAGAAACAGCTAGAAAGTTGTATCAAGGCAAGATGGCATGTGTAGAACAAGGCAGACATATAGGCGGTGGAGTTCCTTTTGGTTATGAGTTAATCAAAGAAGGAAAGCACAGATACCTCAAAGAGATACCTGAACAGCAACAAATCATCCAATATGTGGACAGGTCACTCGAAAGACACAAGAAAAGTGGCAGGAAAACGCCTTGGCGTAGCATTTCTAAGCAAATTGGTTCTTTATACAAGATAGATATACCACCTTGGAAAGTTTCGAGAATTGCTCTTAGAAAGCTTAAAGATAGGGCAAGTGTGTGATATATTTGACCCATGTTAAATAAAGATGGCACATACCCACATGATGTAGGTTCTATTGAGCCAATACCCATAAACGAAAGAACGCCTATACTCGATGTACTTCCATCACAAATAAAAAGTGCAGTTCAGGGTATAGGTGGTTTACTTAACGACCCTCTTATGGCGATGCCCGGTGGCTTCGCTAGGATGCCATTAAAGAAATTAATGCAAGAATTAGCAAAGAGAGAAACTCTTTACAAGAAACATGGTGACACATTCCAAAGAGCTTACAAAGTTCAGCAGAGTGCAAGAAGAGATGGCTACCTTCCAGACATTGATGGAAGCCAAAAAATAATGAATAATGCTAATAACATGGGCAAGAAAATTAAATCAGAAATGGACGAGCTAACACAACTTATAAAAAACCATGGCAACTCTTGATAATATAAATATATTCGCAAACGGTGGTCCTGCTGAGAATACTATTGAAGATGATTATCAAAAGCTTGTAGCTGTAATTAATGGACCCGGAGTTATGGGTACACCACCCACGTTTGAAGAATTTGTTGCTATGCGACAAAAAATCCAAGCAGCAGATGTAGCTAGAGAAACCATGCTTAGTCAGCTTGGTGAAGGCAATGTTAAACAAGCCTACGAAGAAGGTTTTACTCAACTTCCGTTGGCAGAGCAAATGGCTGCTTATGTTTTCCCACCAACAGGCGTGCCGATTGAAGCTTACGAGACGGGTTACTTTACTGACAAAGCCGGATTCGAAATGAAAAACCTACCAGAGTTTGCACTGGATGTTTTAAATCCATTCAAAAACATAGCACAAAAACTGCCATTTAAAGCCGAAGACCCTGTGAGTGCAGTGCTAGCTCCGCTATCAGCATTGGGTATGGCAGGTGGTATTGGTGAATTAGCCAATATACCTAAAGCAGCAATTCTAATGGGAAGAAGATTGGGTGCATTGCCTGAACCTATAAAATTAGGCTTGAGCATAACTAATTCACCAAGACGAGATATAACAGGAACATTAGGTGGTGAAATGAACGCACCAATTATACAAGCAGCAAATACTACTGGTGGCGGTGGTGGTGGAATAGGTGGATTAACTATTCCCAATCAAGAACCGACTAGAGATTTAGCAGGTTATAAATCTAATACACTAGAAGAAGCTAAATCTGTATCTGCAGAAATGTCGCCAAAAGCTTTATTGCAATACATAAAAAGCAACAAAAGAACCAATCCATCTAGTAACAAAACAGGCACAGCATTAAAACAAACAGAAATAAACGAAATAGATTTTGAAACTTTTGAAGCACAATACCCTAACAAGGATTACACCAACGAAGACATACTTAAATACATAGACGACAACAGGGTACAACTTTATCGTGTATCAAGAAGAGAAGATAACCCTACTTACAAAGACACTAAAGGAGAAGACATAGAACTTTATCTTGATGAACCTATGACCTCTGAAATAAGAGCCGAACAGATAAGTGAACTCACGGGTGATTTTGGTTCTTTCTTTAGAGAACAAAAAGAATTTATTACTAGTAATTTTCCTGATGGAATTAATGCACAAAATTTTAAAGATTTTGCACAAAGGCAAGACAAGCTTAATGAAACAGCGTCTTTTAATAGAGGTGCATCATATTTGGTAGATGAATTTCTTGTAAACAACGACTTTAAAATCAACCCTTTTGCAGCACTCGGAAAACCTCAGTACGATGTATACACACCAGCTGGGACCTTAGTAACTGAAAGAAGCACCATACCTGATGATGCTGCTGATTTTGCAGACCTTTTAGATGCCGGCTTTACGTTTAAGCCTAAAATTTTAACTGAAGATTTAGGAGATGAATTTTTCGAATCTGCTGCAGATAGTGTAATAAAGCAGGAATATGATTTAGGTGATGGCGTAGAAGCCTATAGGTATGTCAGCGACAACAATCAATTTGATGTCACGGGCAATGCAAGTAGTGGGTTTAACGTAAGAGTAAATGGTGGAATTGACGATGATAATTTTGGCAGATATCTGAGCTTTGACGAAGCAAGGCTACAAATTGGTCAGTACGAGGGAACAAATGTAACTAAATTTGATGACCCAAGCTCAGAAGACTATTTAATAGATTTGGTACCTGATGATGTAATTTCGGGCAATGCAACGATACCTACCAAATATGAAGGTTACGATGGTTACAAACTACCTATGGGCGGAGCTGTTGATTACGAAGAACATACTCTCCATCTTGCAAATCCGAAAACACCAACAAGATACACGGGTAATGACGGAACAAAACATTTCGGTGGCGGTGACGAGTTGCTTCATTATCGAACTACCATCAGAACCGATGAAAATGGCAAAAAGGTATTGTTTGTAGAAGAAATACAATCAGACTTACACTCTACTGCTCGTAGTAATAAAACAGATGCTACTTATGAGTTGTCGGAAAAAGTAATAGACCAAACAAGAAACAAAGTAAACTCTATTGAACCTTCTCGTTTTGTCCAATTATCTGGCAGAATGGTAATCAAGTTTGACAAAGACATGCCACAATTCAACAACATCTCACCTAGCAAGAACCCAAATTATTTAAATCCCAGACAAATTAAAAATACGGGTGACGTTATTAGAGAAAAAAATGGACTCAAGTTGGATGGTGTTGGTCCACAAGAAGTAATAGCAAGATTTCTTGTAGACGAATACGGAAAAGAAAAAATACTTGCACTTGTTGACGCAATAGAGCCTATTAGTAGTTCAGGCAAACTCCCCGACTTTCCATACAAAAAAGACTGGGTGGATGCTGCTGTGAAAGATGCTATTAAGCTTGGTGCAGAACTTGGAGTTGACCGAGTTTCCTTTACCAACGCCATCACACAAATACAAAGAAACAATAAAAATTTAAATTATGTGCAAGACACCATAATTACAAGAACACCTACACGACAAGAAATACTTGCTAGTCCGTATTTTGCTAGAGTTTTTGCTCAGGACAAAAAAATGTATTATGACGATTATTTGAATTCAGAGTATGGCTTTCCCATAAATACACATAACACAAATCTTCCTATTCCAACCATGGATGAATATCTTGCTCGCCCTTCCATGGGTGGTAACTCAGAAACAAATCTTGATACCATTAAAGAAATAACTTACAAGCAGATAGCTCGTGTTGAAGGGGTAGGACAATACAGATACGGAGTTGAAGATGTTGGCTATAGACTTGAAGGAGATGAAATATTAAACCCATCAAGAACACAAATGGAAGGCGATGATTACGTTGAACAAAGAATGAATAATCGCATGCTCCAAAGCGATGAAGAGTTACTTGCAGAAATACCTGAAAAGTACAAAGAGCAAGTTATGAAAGATTTAGCCTCAGGCAAGCAAGAAATAACCTTAAACATTGATGATATAGACGGCAGTGGTAAAAAGTTTTTAGAAATATACAAAAACGAAATACCAAGAGGTATCAATAAAGTATTAAAAGACTTAAAAGTAAAAGATGCGAAACCAGACATTAGTAATATTTTGTATGGCAACGGTGAAAGAAGAAGAGAAGAATTGTTTGAAACCTACAAATCAGACGAATTACAAGACTTAATCAAATACTTGAAAGAATCAGGTGATAGCGACACTGCTACACTTTTGGGTGATAATTATGATTTATACTTGCACCCATCAATCGGCATAGATTTAACCGATGAAATGAAAAAGAAAATAATTACTGAAGGCTTTGCATCTATGTACATGGGTGGTAAAGTATCAAAAAGCAATTCAATGGATAGACCCATTGTTGGCAACAGGCGAGAAATGTAATGGCAGTAGATTATTTAAAAGATTATCTTGGCGTTGACCCCAACGACTATTCTGCTATGGAACAAGGTATAGCAGGAATATCGCCACTAGCAGCCAACCAATCTATTATTCCACAAACAGCGTCAATGCCAAGAGCATCGATTATGAGTGAGGGAGACTTTGCAAATGCAACAGCTCCTTTGATGAATAGAGTTTACGGCAGAGAACAAGAAGCAAGAGGCAGAGCAGAAGGATTATCCAACGAGTTACAAGCATTGAAAGCAGAAATGGCTCAGACTTCAGAAGCCGAGGTGGAAAAAAGAGCTGCATTAGAAAGACAGATGCAAGAAACCATGCAAAGAGAAAATGATGCTAAAAGAGAACTAGAAAGGCAGATGCAAAACTTTTCTCAAGAAAGAGATACATCAAGAACTACTGCAGAAGATTTAGCAAGTCAACTACAAGGCGTACAAGCAAATTTACAAGAAATAACACAAGCAAGAGATACAGCAGTGCAAGATTATCAAGATGCACTAGCTCAACAAGATGTTATTAGACAACAAGCCTCTGAAAATGAAGCAATACAGCTAGAAGAACAAAGAAACAGCCTATTAGCAGAACGAGAAGGCATCGTAACCACCTTAGAGCAAGACTTTGGCGTGCAAAGGTCTGAATTAGAGTCCTTAGTAGGCGATTTAGAGGGTAAAGTAGGTGAATTAGAGTCTGTAAGAGGTAGTTTACAGGGTGAAATAGACAACTTATCCGGTCAAATGCAGTCATTAGAGCTTGAAAAACAAGATGCATTGGCTCAACAAGACACTATTAGAGCAGAATCAGCCCAAGCACAACAAGAGGCATTGGCACAACAAGCAGAGCAATTTACTGGTGAAAGAACTACTTTAGAGCAACAAATAGCAGATTTACAAGCTCAAATATCACAACCACCAACAGGACAATTACCACCCGGACAAGCTCCTCCCGGAGAGACCCCACCCGGACCACCTCCCGGAATGATAAACTATGAAGACTTTTTAGCGCAGGGTGGGTCTGCAGAAGATTACCAGAAATACCTTAATAAATTTTTATTTTCTTCTGATAATTTAAGTTATCAAATGGACGGCTTACAAAACCCATCTCAAGAAGCAATAGATGCTGTACAAAATAGTCTAGCAACAGGAGTTCCTGCTATAACTAATCAAGGCGTGCAAGACATGCTTGACAAGGCTCCAATGCCACCTAAAAGAGACCAATTATTTATAGACGATGGTCCAAAGAACAGAGATGATTTCAAAAGAATTGGTGACCCAAGAGAAATACCAAAAAGACCTCCTTTCATAGCTGAACTTCCACCTAAAGATATAGGAGTTCCACTTAGAGATATAGGAGTTCCTAAAACTCCTGTTGGTCCTGCAGTTGGTGGCGGTCCTGTTGAGAGATTTCCTATCTCAGTTGGCGTTCCCGGAACTGATATGTTTAAGCAATACCCAATACCCGGTCGTCCTAAAGTTGGCGGTCCCGTAATACCACCTCGAGACCAATTATTTATAGACGATGGTCCACCTCTTAGAAGAGCAAATGGTGGCTCTATTAATGCAGCCTTGGCAGAGTTAAGAAACAAAATTAGGTAATGGCACAAAGGTTAAACGGTTGGGGTCGAAGTACATGGGGTGACTTGGCTTTCGGTGAAGGTGATTTACCAGTCAATTTAACAGCACCCGGTGCAGCAACATCAGGATTTAGTAGCGTAGGCGTTAATGCTCAAGCAGTAGCAGTAGTACCAAGCGTTGTTGCAACACTAGGAAGCGGTATATCCGTCTTAGTAGACGGTGAAGCTAATATAAACCCAACAGGCGTAGCAGCAACATCTGCTCTTGGTGCTATATCATTAGTAACAAACAACAACTTATCACTAGTAGGATTCCAAGCACAAACAGCAGTTGGCTCGGTAATTACTGACGCTGAGGCAGTTGTAACTTTAGAAACAATAACAGGATTAAATTCCACATTAGGATTAGTGCAGGTCTATAGTCTCATTGACACATCGCAAGCGCCAAATTATAGTATCATTACAGATACACAAAGCCCTAATTGGGAAGAAGTAGCTTAAATGGAGTAAATAAATGGCAACTTATGTAAATGATTTAAGATTAAAAGAAATAGCAACAGGTGATGAGGCAGGTACTTGGGGAACAAGTACAAATACCAACCTTGAGTTAATTGGTAACGCATTAGGATTTGGCACAGAAGCCATAACTACCAATGCGGATACCCACGCCTCTACAGTAGCAGATGGTTCTGCTGATGCAGCAAGAGCCATGTATATTAAATATACAGGTACTTTAGATTCAGCTTGTACTATTACTATTGGACCTAACACAATGAAGAGGGTTCACTTTATCGAAAATGGTACAAGTGGTTCTCAAAACATAATTATTTCCCAAGGCAGTGGAGCTAACATCACTATTCCCCCGGGAGATACAAAAGCAGTTTATTTAGATGGAGCAGGAAGTGGTGCAGCAGTAGTTGACGCTTTTGCTAGTCTTAGCGTAGTAGATTTAAAAGTACAAGATGATTTAACAGTAACCGATGATATGACTGTTGGTGGCACATTAGGTGTTACAGGCGTTTTAACAGCAACTTCTTTAGATATTTCTGGAGCCATAGACGTAGACGGAACAACTAACCTTGACGTAGTAGATATAGACGGAGCTGTTGATATGGCTTCTACACTACAAGTTGACGGAGCTATTACAGGTTCTTCAACAATAGTTGGCACTAGATTTAATGGCGTAGGTATATCTTCTAATATCACTAACTTTAGTGAAGGTATTTTAATTAGTAATGATGCAGGTACAGGTACTTTAAATGCTGCTTCTAATAATACAGGTTTAGGTTTTGAAGTTTTTGATGACCTAACAACTGGTGATGGTAATACAGGAGTAGGTCGTAAAGCACTTACTACATTAACAACAGGTTCAAATAATACAGCTGTTGGATTAAATGCCATGTTAGTGAATACGTCAGGTGCTTCTAATGTTGCAATAGGTAGAAATGCACTAGTTGCTAATACCACAGCGTCTAATAACAATGCACTAGGAAGTGGAGCAATGGCTGTTAATACAACAGGTTCAGCTTGTAATGCTTTTGGTTTAGATGCACTTGGAGCAAATACAACAGCAAATCATAATACTGCTATGGGTTCTAGTGCTTTAGGTGCTAATACCACAGGAGCAAATAATACATCGATTGGTAGTAATTCTTTATTAGCAAACACTACAGGTGCGGATAATGTAGCACTTGGTATGCAATCATTAAAAACTAATACTACAGCTAGTTTTAACACAGCAGTGGGTAAAAACTCAATGGAAGCTAACACTACTGGAGCTTCTAATACAGCCGTTGGAAGAGAAGCATTAGCCTCTAACACTACTGCTAGTAATAATACAGCAGTCGGTAAAGATTCTTTACTAGTAAACACTACAGGTTCTGCAAACGTAGCAGTTGGTACTTTATCTTTAGATGCAAATACTACAGGAGAAGCAAATACAGCTTTGGGTAAAAGTTCATTAAGTGCCAATACCACAGCTTCAAATAACACAGCTGTTGGAGCAGATGCTTTATTAGCAAACACTACAGGTACTGAAAATACAGCAGTTGGTACTTTTGCATTAGATGCTTCAACAACAGGTAATGAAAACACCGCAGTTGGTGCTTCTGCATTAAGTGCTAACACCACAGCAGCTAACAATACAGCAGTAGGTCGTATGGCATTACGAGTTAATACTACAGGTGCTGCTAATACTGCTTTAGGTCATCAAGCTATGATTTCTAATACTACAGCTGCTAACAATACAGCAGTTGGTAAATCAGCTTTAGGAACAAACACTACAGGTCATTCAAATAATGCAGTTGGTGCTACAGCTCTAGACGCTAATACAACGGGTAATGGTAATAACGCCTTTGGATATGCAGCTTTAGGAGCAAATACAACTGCTGATGCTAATGTAGCTTTTGGACATGAAACATTATTCGTTAATACTACAGGTGCTTCAAATGTAGCAATCGGTGCAGAAGCTTTAAAAGCAAATACCACAGCATCAAATAACACAGCAATGGGTAGAAATGCCCTAACAGCAAACACCACAGGTGATGTAAATGTCGCAGTTGGTGCTTTATCTTTGGATGCTAATACCACAGGTTCAAATAATGTTGGTGTGGGGGTTCATTCTTTAGGTAGTAATACAACAGCTAGTAACAACACAGCAGTTGGTCATAGCGTTATGATATCAAACACTACAGGTTCTGAAAACACCGCAGTTGGTAGATTATCGTTAGATGCAAATACAACAGGTGATGATAATGTTGCTATAGGTAATTCAGCACTTGGAGCAAATACAACAGCTAGTAGTAACACAGCAGTTGGTTCTGCTGCTTTATTAGTAAACACTACAGGAAACGAAAATACTGCAATTGGTATAAGTGCTTTAGCAGCAAATACTACAGGTGCAAACAATGTATCTATGGGTGGAAATTCTATGACAGCAAACACTACAGGTGCAGATAATGTAGCTGTTGGTAGAAGTGCTTTAAGAGATAACACCACAGCAGCTAACAACACCGCAGTAGGTAGAGCAGCATTGGCAGTAAACACAACAGTTTCAAATCTTACAGCTATCGGCATGTCTGCTTTAACAGCAAACACTACTGGAACTAACGGAGTAGCCGTAGGTAAAGATGCACTACAAGCTAATACTACTGGAGATAATAATACTGCTGTAGGTTTAGAAGCTGCACAAACAAATACAACTGGTGATGCTTTAACTGCCGTGGGTACTGGAGCTTTAGCAAGTAACACTACAGGTTCAAATAACACATCCGTTGGTAGAAGTGCTTTAGGAGCAAACACTACTGGAAATGAAAATACTGCTGTTGGAAAACAGGCTTTAACAGCAAACACTACTGGAACTAATAATGTTGCCGTAGGCTCTTTAGCACTAGGAGCAAATACAACTGGTGCTTCAAATACAGGATTAGGTAGAGCTGCACTAGAAGTTAATACTACAGGTGCTCAAAATACTGCAGTTGGACATCAAGCGTTAGATAGTAATACTACAGCTACTGGTAATACAGGAGTTGGTTATGCTTCTTTAGCAGCTAATACAACAGGAGATAGAAACACAGCACTTGGTTGGTCAGCTATGGCTACTAATGTTGACGGAGATAGGTCGGTAGCTGTAGGTTATGCAGCACTACAAAGTCAAGAACCAGCATCAAATGTAGATATGTATAACACAGCAGTTGGATATGCAGCAGGTAATGCAATTAGTACAGGAGTTAGAAATACTTCTGTAGGTGGATTGGCTTTAGATGCTTTAACAACAGAAAATGATAATACAGCTATTGGTTATGCTGCTTTATCAACAGAAGTTGGTGGTTTTAGAAATACAGCAGTTGGCTCACAAGCAGGTGGTACACAAAACGGTGGTACTAATAATACGTTAGTAGGTTATGTAGCAGGTGGAGCAATTACAACTGGTGATGCTAATACCTTTATAGGTTCTGATTGTGGTGATGCAAATACAACAGCATCTAATAATACGGGTGTTGGTCAAGCAGCTTTAGGTGCAAACACTACAGG
>Ga0208032_1001392_pt1 | contig 10440 bp, 11 predicted proteins | sample MalvirAntarct_66_FD_184254 | JGI IMG/M metagenome (GOLD analysis project Ga0208032, IMG submission 184254) | Marine viral communities from the Global Malaspina Expedition - Malaspina viral metaG Antarct_66 (SPAdes) (version 2) | ecosystem: Environmental > Aquatic > Marine > Oceanic | place: West... | reverse complement strand
TACATCTTCGTGCCTTTAACAAGAAACTAAAAGGACTCTATTACTTGCGAACTTCCGCAGGTGCTAAGGCTGATACTGTCAGCTTCAAGCCCACCCGTGTAGCTCTCAAAGACTACGCTGTGGATGATGATGAGTGCCTAAGCTGCCAAGGATAACAATGAGCTTACTAACACAATCAGCAGCATACAAACCTTTCGCTAACCCTAGCTTTGTCAACCAAGCAATTGAACATGACAAGCTTCACTGGGGTGAGTGGGAGTGTGACCTTAATGAAGATGTAGCTCAGTGGAAGTCTGGAAAGATTAGCCCACCTGAGAAGAACTTCATCACCCAAATCCTTCGTCTATTTACACAGTCAGATGTGATAGTCGGGGGTAGCTATGTTGACGTGTTCCTGCCACGTATTAAAAACAACGAAGCTAGGATGATGATGCTGTCATTCGCCCACCGAGAGACTATCCACATGCGCTCGTATGCGCTGCTCAATGACACCCTTGGATTCCCTGAAGCTGAGTACACAGCCTTCCTTGAATACGATGCGATGTCTGAGAAGATTGAGTTCATGCAGGACTTTGACCCTGATACTAAAGCTGGCCTAGCAAAAGCTCTTGCCCAGACTGTGTGCAATGAGGGCATGTCTCTGTTCTCTGCATTCGTGATGCTCCTTAACTTCCAGCGATTTGGAAAGTTGAAAGGCATGTGCGAGATAGTTGAATGGTCTATCCGTGATGAGACTATCCATGTTGCAGGTATGACTGAGATATTCCGCACGTTCATTAAAGAAAATCCAGAGGTAGTGACAGATGAATTCAAGTTGGGTATCTACGAGATGTACCGCACTGCGGTGTCACTTGAGGATAAGGTTATTGATTTGGCGTTTGAACTGGGTCCTATGGAAGGTCTCACTGCAAGCGAAGTTAAGGAATATATTAGGTTCATCGCAGACAGGCGATTGGTAAACCTAGGATTAAAGCCCAATTGGGATATTCAAGAGAACCCACTGCCTTGGCTAGATTGGGTATTAAATGGCGACAGCTTCAAGAATTTCTTTGAAGGTCGCGTAACGGACTACTCAGCAGATGGTATGTCTGGTGACTCATGGGGATGGTAAACATGTCTCGACAAGTACGTAAGCAAAAACCTAAGCGAGAGATTAAAGAGAAGTTCGAAGAAGAACGCTCACCTCGTACTGCACTTCAACCTAAGAACAAGATGCAAGCCCGTTACATTGAGGCGATTAACAACTTCACCCAGACCATCAGCTTAGGCTGCGCTGGTACAGGTAAGACGTACATCGCTAGCACAATGGCAGCACACTTATACATGAAGGGAACTATCGATAAGATAATCCTGACACGTCCTAATGTGCCTTCCTCTAGGTCACTAGGTTCATTTCCTGGCACTCTAGAAGAGAAGATGGCTCCGTGGACTACTCCTGTGGTTGAAGTGCTTAGGAACTGCATGGGGGGTGCTTATGAAAATGCCATAAGACGGGGTGCAATCATTGTTGCTCCGTTTGAAACCATGCGTGGTTCATCATTCAGTGATGCCTTTGTAATTATGGACGAAGCTCAGAACACCACACCTGAAGAGATGAAGATGTTCACCACCCGTATTGGTGAGAACTGCCGCATAGTAATCAATGGTGACATTAAACAATCTGATATTAAGTCAGCCAGTGGCTTGTCCACAATCATTGACCTAGCTCAACGCTATAACCTACCAGTGCCTGTGATTGAGTTTACCATTGATGATGTTGTACGTAGTTCAGAATGTAAAATGTGGATAGAAGCCTTTGACAAATCTGGTCAGTAAATATAATTGCATTATAAGGAAGTCTAATGACTATTGACAAATTCCCCATTGTCACTGAGGAGTTAATAACAGCTCTACGGGAATTCTTCCCAATCACTGAGAGAACACTGGCTCAATCACATAGTGAAATCCAGAAGACTCTAGGTATGTATGACCTGATTAATTTTCTTGAATACGTCAATGACGTACAAACTAACCCCGACTCGGAGTAATAAATATGTGTTTTGGTTCTACACCTAAAGCTAATCCACCACCACCACCACCAGCTGACCTAGCTCCAGCCATGCCTCGCATTGGTGAAGGTGATACTGATAGCAAGCGCTCTCAATACAACAAGAAGAAGAAAGGTACATCTAGCTTGCGGATTGACTCCCAAGTAGGTGGTACTGCTCCTACTGGCATTAACATTCCAAAGAAGTAAATCTATATGACAGCTATACGCCAACGCTATGAGCGATTGGAAGCGGCTCGTCAACCTTTCCTTGATAGAGCTAGGGATGCTAGTAAGTTAACCATCCCTTCTCTTCTACCTCCTGATGGGCATTCAGCACATTCAAAGTTATACACACCGTTCCAAGGTATTGGCGCACGTGGTGTAAACAACTTATCTTCAAAGATGTTGCTGGCTCTACTTCCTCCAAACTCACCGTTCTTCCGCTTAACTGTGGATGACTTTAAGTTACAGGAACTAGCCCAAGAAGAAGGCGCAAGGGCAGAAGTTGAAGAAGCGTTATCCAAAATTGAACGTGCTGTAATGTCAGAGATTGAAGCTTCTTCAACTCGTATTGCCGCATTTGAAGCTATTAAACACCTGTTAGTTGCAGGTAATGTACTTCTATATCAGCCTGATAAAGGTGGTATGCGAGTATTCCATTTGGACCGCTACGTTCTTAAACGTGACCCAATGGGTAACCCACTAGAAATAATTACTAAAGAAGATGTGTCACCTAGTGCTTTGCCTGAAGAGATACGTGACTTGCTAGAAACGTCTGATGAAGACACTAGCCAAGATGAACCTGTAGCTCTGTTCACACATGTCATCCGTAGGGATGGTAAGTGGAACGTATCACAAGAGGTCTCTGGTATTCCCGTACCTGATGCAACTGGTACTTACCCTTTAGATAAATCCCCTTGGATTCCATTACGACTAAGCCGCATTGATGGTGAGTCTTATGGTCGTGGTTATGTAGAAGAATATCAAGGTGACTTAAATTCACTTGAGACTCTTACACAAGCTATCGTTGAAGCCGCAGCCGCTAGTGCCAAGGTACTATTCTTAGTACGCCCTAATGGTACGACACGTGCGCGAGTCCTAGCAGAAGCCCCTAATGGTGCTATCCGTGAAGGTGACGCTAACGATGTAAGCACACTGCAAGTCCAGAAGTCTGGCGATATGCAGATAGCTTTCCAATCCTCGCAGGAAATCAAAGAGCGTTTGTCCTTTGCCTTCCTTATGAATTCCTCAGTCCAGCGTAAAGCTGAACGAGTGACAGCTGAAGAGATTCGCTACATGGCTTCCGAATTGGAAGATGCCCTTGGTGGTATCTATTCAATCTTGAGTCAGGAATTCCAACTCCCATTAGTAAACCGCCTATTACTCCAGATGCAAAAGCAGAAGAAAGTTCCGCAATTGCCGAAGGGTTTGGTGTCTCCAACAATCGTTACTGGACTTGAGGCTTTAGGCCGAGGCCATGACTTAAATAAATTAGCTGCAATGCTTGAACATCTAGCTCCCCTAGGCCCTGAAGCAATTCAGAAGTATATGAACATTGGTGACTACATTACCCGTGTTGGTACTTCCCTAGGTATGGATATGGATGGCTTGATTAAATCTGAAGAAGAGATGCAACAAGAAGAACAGCAGGCGATGATGATGCAAACTGGACAACAGTTAGCCCCTCAAGCATTCGATGCTATGAAAGAGTATACGCAAGCACCACAAGGAAATGAATAAACAACATGGTAGATTCTGTCACTATTGCCCAAGGCGAACAAGAGCCTGACCAAGCGCACATTGATGCGATGGTAGCTAAAGCCAGCGGTGATGCACCCCAGACCCCAGAGAACCCAGAGTCCGATACGGATGAAAGGCCTGAGTGGTTACCAGAGAAGTTTAAGACTCCAGAAGATATGGCTAAGTCTTATGCTGCACTTGAAAAGAAGATGTCAGGCGGTACAGAATCAGAAGCAGTTGCTGCTGATGAAACACCTGCTGAAATTCCAACCAACGATGATGCTAAAGAAGCTGCCACTAACGCAGGTTTAGACTTCGATGCTCTGCAAACAGAGTACGGTTCGAATGGTGGACTATCTGATGAAACCTACGAGGCCATCAATAAGTCTGGCATCCCACGTGATGTAGTTGATTCATACATCGCTGGTCAAGAAGCACTAGCCACCCGTGTACGTACTGACATGTTCAGTACCGTAGGCGGTGAAGAGACTTATGGCGAGATGATGTCGTGGGCTTCAAACAGTCTTGATAAGGCTGAAGTCAATGCGTACAACGCTGTCATGGGAACCTCTGACCCTAATCAAATTCAACTAGCCGTTCGCGGTTTACACGCTAAATACCAAGCAGAAAATGGAAGTAACCCTTCTCTAATCTCTGGTGAGACTACTGCAAATGCAGGGACAAAGTTCGAAAGCGTGGCACAGGTTACCGAAGCAATGCGTAACCCTAAATACAAGACTGACCCTGCATTCCGCAAGCAAGTCGAAGCTAAGTTAGCGCGTTCTAGCGTTATCTAGCTGTACATCCTCTACAAGCTCACAGCTAAACCACTGACAAATACAATGCCCTCGAGGGGGACAACACTGTGGAAGTCACGGAAAGGCCGAAGCCTCAAGAGAACACAAACTTGAAACTTCAATACTTTTCTAAGGACTATTAAAATGAGTAACGCAACTGTATCACGTCTAGGCCAAGTTAATGGCGCAGGCGCAACTGACGCACTATTTCTAAAGCTATTCGCTGGTGAAGTAATCACACAATTTGAAGAAAAGAACGTAATGGCTCCATTACATTCTGTTCGCACAATCACTAACGGCAAGTCTGCATCATTCCCAGTTATGGGTACTGCAACTGCTTCTTACCACGCAGTTGGTACTGAAATCTTAGGCGGTTCTATCAAGGCAGCAGAGAAAGTAATCTCTGTCGATGATTTGTTAGTAGCCCCAGCTTTCATTGCAAACATTGATGAAGCTAAGAATCACTATGACGTTCGTTCTACCTATACTAAAGAATTAGGTAACGTACTAGCTAACACCTATGACAAGAACATCTTGCGCGTAGTTGTACAAGCTGCACGTGGTGGTGCAACTATCACTGGTACTAACGGCGGTACTGTAATCACTAAGGCCAACTTCACTACTTCTGCGAACATCGTAGCTGCTTTGTTTGGTGCTGCTGAACAGATGGACGGTGATGACATCCCAGAAGACGAGCGTTACGCTGTTGTATCTCCTGCGATTTACTACAAGCTAGCTCAAGACACCACAGTTCTAAACAAGGATTGGGGCGGTTCTGGTGCTTATGCAGATGGTAAAGTATTACGTGTAGCTGGTATCACCATTGTTAAGTCTAACCACTTACCTACCGGTAGCCAATCAGCAGTTACAGGTGAGAGCAACACTTACCACGCTGACTTCACTAAGACTAAGGCTGTGGTATTCCATAAGTCTGCTGTCGCTACAGTTAAGTTAATGGACCTAGGCCTAGAGTCTGAGTACGACATCCGTCGTCAAGGCACTTTATTCGTTGCTAAGTATGCAATGGGTCACGGTATCTTGCGTCCAGAAGCTGCTATTGAACTAGCACTTCCGTAGGCATTAAGTACGTTTCTAACTTATAGAATCACAATTGGGGAACTTCGGTTCCCCTTTTTTTCATTTTTAAGGATTCACTACTATGTCTCTAAGACCTACAACTGAGCTTGAAGCAGTTAACACCATGCTCAATACCATTGGTGAAGCGCCAGTAAACACCTTGGTCAACATGACCTCAGTAGATGCCATAACAGCACTCTCTGTGTTGCAAAATGTTAACCGTGGAATCCAAGCACAAGGTTGGTTCTTCAATTCTGAGTATTCCTATCCAATAGTCCCTGACTCAAATAACGACTTAGCATTACCTACTAACTTAATGTCCATTGACTCCTCATTAGAATCATCTTCTTATGACCTAGTTCAACGTGGCACTCGGGCGTATGACCGTAAAAACCATACTTACGCATTCACCGAAACAGTGAAATGTGACCTAATTCTCCTACTGTCCTTTGAAGAAATACCAGAGGCAGCTCGTTATTACATAACTCTCCGCGCAGCTCGTATTCTCCAAGACCGCTTACTAGGCTCTGACTCTCTACATGGTATGAACCGTGAAGATGAGTATCACGCCTTAACCACCTTGCGTCTTATGGAATCTGAAAATGCTGACTATAACATCCTGACAGGCAACTCTGACGTTTCCCGTATATTAATGAGGTAAGACATGGCACTTGTAAGTAGCTCACTACCTAACCTCGCTAACGGGGTATCACAGCAAGCCCCTAGCGTTCGCTTGGATTCTCAAGCAGAAGAACAGGTGAATGCATTTAGTTCAGTTATCAGTGGTTTGCGTAAACGACCACCTACACAAAATCTAGCTACTTTGGTGACCAATGCCTCAGCCACAGGTAACTACTTTATTCACACCATTAACCGAGATGTCACAGAGCGCTACATTGTGGTTGCTGACAATACCGTTCTTAGAGTTTTCGGTTTTGATGGAACTGAGTACACAGTCAGTACCCCTTCAGGTTACTCTTACCTGTCTAGTGGAAATCCTTTAACTGAATTTAAGTCTGTAACGATTGCTGACTTCACCTTTATATTAAATAAATCAGTGACTACTACAGTCACAGCTAGTACAGCAACACCAACCCACCCTGAAGCTATAGTCCATTGTAAGCAAGGTAACTATGCAACTGACTACAAGATATTCCTAGATGATGTAGAGAAAGCAACCTATACAACTAGTGACACAGTTAAAGCTGACCTAAAGACAAACAACATTGCTAACCAATTAGCTACTCGGCTAGTGGCTAACTGTGGTTCAGGTTATACAATTACTTGGGATGGCTCCGCTATCCGCATACAACGTACAGATGGTAGTGACTTCACTCTACGTACTGAAGATTCCTATGGTAACCAAGCACTGATTGGAGCTAAAGGCTCTATCCAGAGATTCTCTGACTTACCTAGACGTGCCTTCAATGGTGTGAAGATGAAGGTCGTTGGTGAAGAGACTTCTGAAGCTGATAACTACTACGTTGAATACGAAGCTGGTGATGGCGCTGAAGGTATCTGGAAGGAAACCATCGCTGATGGCATGGACTCTACCTTAGATAACGCTAAGATGCCTTGGAAGTTAACACGTAATGCAGACAGTACCTTTACCTTTGAACCTAACGAATGGAGCAACCGCTCTGTAGGTGATGACATATCATCTTCTGACCCATCCTTTGTAGGTAAGAAACTTAATGACATCTTCTTCCATCGTAATCGCTTAGGTGTGATAGCTGATGAGAATGTTATCTTTAGCCGTTCAGGTAGTTACTTTGATTTCTACCCTGAGACTGTAACTACTGTACTAGCAACTGACCCTATTGATGTAGCAGTTAGCCACACCAAGGTGTCCATACTCCGTCACGCTATACCCTTTAACGAGACCCTTCTACTTTTCTCTGACCAAACCCAGTTCATGTTGAGTGCAGGCGATGCCTTGACTCCATCAACTGTGTCTATTAACCAGACAACTGAGTATGAATCTAGTCTACAAGCTGAACCTATAGGTGCTGGTGAGTACGTGTACTTCGCCACTAATCGAGAAGGTTTCACTGGTGTGCGAGAATTCTTCGTGCAGGCAGATACGTCAAGTAACATCGCTATAGATGCAACACTTAACGTCCCTCGTTATATTAAAGGAAACGCTACGTCAATTGTGTCCAACACTAACGAAGACATGATATTCGTATTAACTGATGGTGTTCACACACTGCCTACTTGTTATGTTTATAAGTACCTAAGACGTGATAACCAGGCATTACAGATGTCTTGGTCTAAGTGGGAATTCCCACATGCTAACCGTATCTTGAATATGTCAGTCATTGAGTCCACAGCCTATTGGGTCATCCAACGTGGAACAACAATTATGTTGGAGAAGATGCAGCTGCAAGAGTCTCCAGAAGTAACAGCCACAGGTCAGATGGTATACCTCGATGGGCTAAAAGCTGGTACTACACTTTTGGCTAACCAAGTGGCTGTGACTGTAGGTTCTGAAGCCTTTGTAGGTTACCCCTATACGATGGCCTATACGTTCTCAACGCAGTACAAGAGAGATAGAGGAGCAGGGGGAAGCCAACTTACAGATACTTCAGGACGCTTACAGTTAAGGCAATTCAAATTACTGTACCAGAACACAGGTAAGTTCTCTGTTTCCACAGACACCCAAGGCACCATACATAGCTATGTCTATTCAGGCCCTGCTTTGGGACTTCTGAATTTAGGCACAGTTGAAGAGTCCTCTGGTGAGTTTGAGTTTCCAGTCCTATCCAAGAATGACCGAGTATCAATCACAGTCACTAACGACACACCTTACCCTAGCGCCTTCCAATCAGCTGAATGGACAGGTTACTACACTACGAAATCACGGAGAATTTAATGGTAGCTACAGTACGTTTAGCAACCATTGATGATTGCAATAAGCTAGGTCCTCGCTTGAGGGCCGCTGATAAACTCGAGCTTAAAGCTTCGTGTGGTTATGGGCCTATAACGGCCTTGACCTTATCAATCCATGCTTCAGATGAGGCATGGGTAGCCGTTGATGAAGAGGGTGTTGCCATCCTAATGTTCGGTGTAGTGAACGCAGGCCAGGATTTTGTAGGAGTGCCTTGGATGCTAGGTAGCGATGGTATCTATCAACACACTAGGCAACTCCAATCCCAGTGCCGCCAATGGTTAGATGTAATCCATGAAGATTACTCACTGCTATATAACTATGTCCATGCAGAGAATCCTAAAGCTATCCGCTGGCTTCAATGGATGGGCTTCACAATTGTTCAACTCATTCCTGAATTTGGAGTGGGTAAACAACCATTCTATGAATTCGTAAAGGTGAAATAACATGTGTCCTCCAACGGTCCTATCAGCGATGTCTTCAATGATTAAGTTTGCTGGGCAGCAAGATGCAGCAAATGCACAAAACAAAGCAGCACGTGCTAACTACATGCAGCAAATCACGCAGAAGTCCTTAGCAACTATGCAAGAACATACTGCATCTTCCGACAAACTATTCCAAGACACTATCAAAGCACGTGAGGCGCAAGCTGGCTACGAGGCTTCAGTGGAAGGAATGGGTGGTTCTATTGTTGGTCGCCTTATCCGCGACAAGAAAGCAGTGGAAGCACGTAACAAGAACAACATCGATACCAACTTTGAATACAAACTTCAGCAAACTCAATATGAGCTTGAGGGCTTGCGAGTCCAAGCTGATGGTCGTAGCAAGTCTGGACCTAGTTTACTAGGGACAGGGTTAGAAATTGGCGGTGCTTTTTATGATGAAGGTCACTTTGACTCTTCACTACCAGAAAAATACAGAAAATACTAAGGAATTAAAATGGCGACTAATACTGGCATCGAGGTGACAGCACTACGCCCTGCGGCTTCGGCAGGGGACTTTTACACCCGACCTGAAGCATATGACCCTGCTATGGCGAATGGTCTTGCGAGACTTGCAGGAGAAGCGAGTAAAAAGCAAAACGCAGATGCTAAAATAAGGGCTGAAGAAGCTGCATTAACTGAGTCTTTGGATTCAGGAAATGTTAAAGCACTCCATGATAGAGAGGCTTACGCACAAGAATCTCCAGCGTTCATGGCTTACCTTAGTGAAATACGTGCTAAGAATCATACAAGTGCTATGGTCTCAAAGCTACAAAGCGATTGGCTGGCCCAACGTGCTGGATTTGACGACACTGGTGCTGACTTTGAAGGCTTCCTTCGTGAGAATATGGCACAAATTGTAGAGGATTTTAAAGGTAACCGATACATGATGGCAGGTGCTTCTGGTGTCATCGCTGAAGCTACTCATAACATACGCGCTCAGAACCGTCAGTATGTAGACAATCGAACACGTGAGAGCTTGATAGTTGAATTCTCCAATGAGACAGGGACTACAGCTTTAGCGTTAGCTAGCGGCACTATGACTTATGATGTTGCCTCTGCAAAACTAGAGCAAAGCATCCAAAACATAGCCTCAGTTGGCGGTATGACTATTGGAAAAGCCAGTGAGCAATCCTTTAAAGAACTTGTGGCTTTCTCTGCTACAGCAGAAGGTGGTAGTTCTGATGTCCTTAAACTTATCAACTCACACCCCTACATCACTGGACCTGATGGTAATAAACCTACACGCCTTGAAGGTATTATCATGGTCGATAATGCTATTCAGACTCGTTCTAATAATGCTTATCAGGAAAGTGAGAGAGCCTTTGTTCAAGCAGAAAGAGCGAAGGAACAGACTAGAGAAGACACAGCTACCACTATACAGACTATGTTGATTAAGGACCCTACTGCTCAGATACCTAATGC
>Ga0208032_1001385_pt1 | contig 10507 bp, 23 predicted proteins | sample MalvirAntarct_66_FD_184254 | JGI IMG/M metagenome (GOLD analysis project Ga0208032, IMG submission 184254) | Marine viral communities from the Global Malaspina Expedition - Malaspina viral metaG Antarct_66 (SPAdes) (version 2) | ecosystem: Environmental > Aquatic > Marine > Oceanic | place: West... | reverse complement strand
TTACAGGAAAATCCAATTATTTTACCCGTCCCCACCCAGTTTTACATACGTTTTTTCTTATATATCGGCGTTTTTTTTATCACCTTTACCCCATATATTTACGCTTTTACCGTATCGTTTAAGATTTTACAAGCATAATACGATCATCATTGGATAATATATATGTAATCAAGCAGACAATAAACTAAGACTAATTGTCGTATGACATATCGTCACTGACATTGTGTCATGACATAAGACATTAACTATAAATTAAACCAATAAACAATTATACACCTATAAACAAAAACTATTATGAGAAAATTCAAACACACATTACTACTAAGATTTACACAACTAAGAACATTCGTTAAGAATATTGAAATACAGGGTTTAGACGAAACTACTTGGTAATACAAACTAAATACGAATACAAACGGATAATAATAATGTAACTAAAAATAAATAACTATGCAATACATACTAACTTGTCAGAACGGCAAACAAATCGATATGACTTCTTACATACAACTTCAACTCGAAGGCGATATAACTAGAAGTGATGTACAACAAAGAATTGAATTCTATAAATCTACAAACCTTTAATAACTAATGGTGACTATCCGAACCAGATTAATACACAAACTGGATAGACAAGACATAATGGTTGATGTGAGTTCGATTCTCACGATGTTTACTAAAATATAATACTATGACTGAAAAATTTACAGATTATCCAGCTGACCAAATTGCAGCTAAACTAAAACAAATTGACGAGTTCGAGGCTAAGTATGGTCCTAAAGCTACAAGTAAATCTTGGCGTAAATGGTGTACTGATTACAACCATAGAAAACAAGAATGGACGTTCCGTCAAAACTTAGCAAAAACTATTGCTTAATGGAAGTGCTAATAATAAATGGTCGTAGATACTTAATTAACACCTCTACACCTGACGGCGGAGATTCTATATGTGAATGGCTACTAAAGCAATTTAAAGACGAACCAGTGCTCGATTGGGACACGCCAAAGTTATCTGATTTTACAAACAAAATACGATAAGTATTGGATAATAATAATGTAACTAAAAAATAATACTATGAAAAACTTTAAAAAAATTAACTCAACAACAATTATGCTTGACAGCAAAAAGTATAAAGGCTATGCTGTTGGCGACTTACCTAAAAGATTTGCATTCATTTACAATGCAGAAAATGATCAAGACGGCATTGCTGAATTCTTCAATTACCAAGGTTTAACTTATGTTGAACATAATCCTTCAATCTGGTCTTATGTCTAATCCAACTAACATGAAAGAGTTATGCCTCTATTCAAAACAACAACAACAAAACCGTGGGCGCGAGCATAGGCGTGTTCATTCACATCAAAAGTGTAGCGGACTGACAAATGACGAGTGGACTGGTCTCGTTACAAGCCAAAAATCTTCGTTCCGCAAAGGTAAGTCATTCGCTTACACTGGTCGATGGAGAGATTATTCAATTAAATTATAACTTATGAGCAAAATGAAACAACTAGACGAAATCGCACAAGGTATTGCGGACGTCACTAAAGAACTGATGTATGATTCAATTGACTGGCAACTGTCAGATTTTAATCAAGACGGCGATGACTACAACGCTATTCATTCTGAAGTAATGAGATTAGCAATTGAAAAAATGTATTTACAAACGTAATACGAAGCTAATCGGATAATATAAATGTAACTAATAAAATAAATAAACTATGTATTGTAAATGCGGCAAAAATGTACATCCTGTACGACTTGAACTAGGCTATAAAACTTGTATGCCATGCAGCACAACCAAAACCTATTCATATGTTCCTATAATCGAACATAAAACCGGCAACACAATACAAATCGTCAGCCAAGAAGTAAGTGCATCCGTGCATCGTGCTTGGCGACGTAAATAACCGGGGGTGACTTGGTATTGACGTGATAGAAAGCCTATATGGAACTATTGCGGAAGAGAGTTCGAATCTCTCCACCTCCACTGAAAAATTACAAACAGAATACGACAACCAACGGATAATATTAATGTAACTAAATAACAAACTTATGAACAAATTAAATCTTTACGAACAACTAAAGCCTGAATACAAAACAAGTATCAGCGAAAAATTTAAAACTAGAGAGCATTCACATGATGCACTAATAAGAGCTCTTAGTGATGAATATTACTTCACTGAAGTAAAATATGGCGATGCTTTTGATATTATGGACTCATGCGATTTAGATTTTCTAGGCGATGCTTTTAACAAAGAATCACAATGGTAATGTGCGAATGGACACTTGCAGATATTAAGAATAGAGCAAGTAATAAAGCTTTTGCTAAAGTTACAATACTAAAATTAGATATTGAAGACTACAAACGAAGCTTAAAACAAGGAACTTACGGCGGTATTACATATAAAGAAGCTGAACAAGTACTCGAAGGCTACAAAACAGAGCTACAAGTATGGAATTATATAACAGAATTAATAGAAAAACAATAAAAATGAGTAAAAAACTAATAACAGATGAACTTATCGAACAAAAAATGATAAGCTATGGCTTCGGCGAAACAAATTCTCACGACGAAGAATATGTAAGAGAATTAATACTAAAACATTATGATGCTGAGCTAACAGATCAGTGGCAACAAAATTGCGATTACTATATCTATGAAGAATCTACAGCCGATGGCTACAGTGTATTTGTAGCTTGCTACGACACTAGCTCTATAAGCGTAAACGAAGATATACATTACTACGACAGCGATCTTAGCAATAAACTACAAGATGCTATCAAAGATGGCGGTGAAATATACATTGACGACTATCATCAAGACTTTATTGATGACGCTATGCGGGAATTATATTTATATTTAGCCGAAAGATTTCACGAGCAAGCAATTGACGAGCTTGAAGATGAAGGTTACAAACAAAATACGGCGGTAGCTGGATAATAATAGTAATAATAATAATTAAAACAATAACTTATGAACAAATTAATTTTACCATTTCAGACTGTAGAAGTTAACTCTACAGCAATTTCAACTGCTCAATATGAGTATGATAAATACAGATTAACACTAACATTCAATAATGGCACAGCCTATAACTACAATGATGTACCAAACTTCGTATTCGAAGGCTTACGCGTTTCCACATCTAAAGGCAAGTTTATTAACAGAAACGTTTTAGGCAATTACAATTACAAATTAGCGTAAATGACTGAAAGCGAAATGAATAAAATAGCTGAAATGGTGGTCGATAAGATTATTGCCCGCCAAAAAGCTTATGACGAAGAATTTAAAGCTGAAATACAAGGCATGGTTGACGACAATGACAATATAGAATTCGGAACTATTACAGAAGACGAAATTATTTCAGAAGAATTAATTAAACTTAAAAACAGACTTTTACAACTCGAAGACAACGAAGATTACGAAGCAGCTGGAATAGTTGCTAACAAAATTAAACACTTAAAAAACAAATACAATTTATGATTAAACCAATGCTAGCACAAAAAGTTAATACAAAACCTATTGACTGGACTAACAAAGTCTTTGTGCAACCAAAACTAGACGGCGTACGCTGTATCTTTACTAAAGATGGCGCTTACTCACGTAACCACAAGCAATTCAAAAATGTTAATCACTTACAAGATGATTTAAAAGATTTCTTTAAAAAATACCCTGATATTACTCTTGACGGCGAGCTGTATAATCACGATCTAAAAGATGATTTCGAAAAAATCATATCATTAGTCAGAAAACAAAAACCAACTGACGAGGATCGCTCTGAAGCATCTAATCTTGTACAGTATCACGTATATGATGTCATTACAGAGTTGAACCCTACGTATCAAACTAGATACAACATGCTAGCAAACACTCTGCCTATAGCTAAGTCAATGACTTTAATTAAAAATACTGTTGTTGAAAGCTTAGAAGAAGCTAAAATGTTACACGCTGTGCATTTGGCTCAAGGCTACGAAGGCTCAATGCTAAGACTTAATGCTTTTTACGAACAAAAACGTTCTTACAATTTACAAAAATTCAAAGACTTTGTAGATACCGAAGCAACCATAGTTGGCTATGAAGCTGGCAAAGGCAAGTTTGAAGGTCTTATCGGCAAATTCTTAATGCAAGACGATGATGGTAATGAATTCGGTTGCCCTATCGGTAAAGGCTATGATTTTGCAGATCGCAAATATATATTAAATAACATTCATAACTATATTGGCGAGCGTGCTACATTTACTTACTTTCAACGTACTAAAGCCGGAAGCTACAGACACCCACTATTTAAAACACTTAGAAACTATGAGTAAACTAATATGGAAGTTGTATAACAACAACATGATCAGTGAAGAGGTTGTACACCAGCTTCTTGATTGTCATTATAACAGAATCAATAACAAATAGCGACAATAGCTATTATAATATAATAATAACAGGCTTATGTCATACACTAGAAACCTTGATTATTTAGTCAAGAGACGTATTATATATCGTAGAGCTCCAATTGAAGACGAACCAACAGAAGTTTTTGATTGGGGTAATTACTACGAAAATGGTACACACGAATGCTACGAATTGTTTCGAAGCAAAGCTAAAATAACAACTTTTAAGTCACTTAAATGGCACATGTACGTGTTATGGTATTTAAATCCACAAGTAGACCCAGATGAGTTTGAAGGCTTAGTTAAGTATATATGTAATAAACGAACAGGCTTTATTACATTCACCCCTAGCTCTGCGGTAATTAATTCTATAATTTATGATGTTAGCATGATGGATTTAGAAAAGCCACCACCAAATAAACTGCGTAAAATTATATTTAAAGAATTTAGCGGCTTAACAACTGAAGAAAAATTTAAAATAGTGGGCCAAATGGTTGGTCGATCAAAATCAGTTACAGAATCTGATATATATCAATGTATGTTAGATTTGCATGATGAAAACAGATTTATAACTATATTAGGCTTAGCTAGAATATTAAGTTGTTCACCAAGAACAATACACAGAAACATGAGTATGGAACTTAAAAAAGAAAAAGAATTACTAAACAAAGAAATATGAAACAAGACTTTAATGAATGGATGGCAAATATAAAAAATATACACTATGCAGACAACGAACAAATGTTAAATGCTTTTGAAAAACTAGATAACTATGAAGAAATATAATGTACAAAATTATATAAGGCTTAAAGAAGATATTAAAGCGTCAATGCCCGCTGAAAAACTTATTTATTCTGATTACACTAGAGATGAGCTTATTATTAAATTTATGCCTCTTGTAGAAAATTTGGCGCGTAAGTTTTCAACTACTCAACAAGCTTCTGGTGTATTAAGTATAAATGATTTGCTTCAAATAGGTTATGAAGGCTTAATTAAAGCTGTTGATAAACTTAAGGATGAAATTTTAAATGAATCAGAAGACATTGAAAAAACGTTAAAATCATTTTTTAGCAAAAGAATTAAGGGTAACATTCGACGTAAAATTGACATGATGCGAGGTGACATAAGAATACCAGAACACAAGCTAACTGAAATACGTAACAATCCTAAAGATAAAATTATGGTTGCTATGTTTTTTAATAGTGTGTTTTTAAGTATTGATGCTCAAGTTACAAATGATGATGACGAAAATATGATGCATCAAGTTGAAGATAAATCCGAGCCTTATAACATTCAATTAATGAATGTGTATTTAAAAAGTTTAATGCAAAAACATTTAACAGGTAATGAATACGAAGTGCTGAGGCTGTCATACGGTTTAGACTGTGACAAACACTCGGCTAAAGAAATTGCAAGCATCTTAAACATTGAAGGTGTTAGCTCTTATGTAAGAATATCAGAGCTTAAAAAACAAGCTGTACAAAAGCTGATTGATAATGTTGATCATTCGCAAGTACTTGATATACTATAGATTAACCACGTAAAACAATAAAGCAATGCGTAATTATATTAATAACAAACCACACACCATATGACCTTAAATGAGAAACTGGCAACGATCCAGACAAAGTTTAAATCGAAGAAAAGTAGATTTAATTCATTCGGCAAATACAACTTCAGATCAGCCGAAGACATCCTAGAAGCAACAAAACCTTATCTCTTAGAGTTAGGAGTTAGCGTAACAATTAACGAACGTTTAATTGAAAGCGAACCATTCCCTATTTTGGAATCAACAGCTACTATTAGCGATACAGCTGATATTATAACAGCTACCGCAATAGTTGGCGTTGATTTAGCTCAGAAGGGTATGCAAATGCCTCAGAAGTTCGGTTCTGCATCTAGTTATGGAAAGAAGTATGCTTTAGGAAATCTATTTTTAATAGACGACACAGCAGACAGTGATGCAACAAACAATCACGACAAAGGTAATGTAGCCAAACCTAAATTAGAAGGAGCTGCACTAACAAAAGCAAAAGCTTTTATTAAATCAGGCGGAAGCATGGAAGCAATCAAGAAGAAATATGATATTCCAGCTAATGTATTAAATACTTTATAATGGAAAGAAAAGATGAGTTAAACAAGTTGAGAGAAGATGAGCATTATTACGGTAAGTTTGGCAAGCAATTTCTAAGCAACTCAGATATTTCAACTCTATTAACAAATCCTTTATCGCTTGGTACTCCTATGGAAAATAGACCTGCCTTTTTAATTGGCGGCTATTTTCATACGGCTATACTAGAACCTGAAAAGCTTAAGAACTTTAAGATTATAGAAGCTACAACTAGGAATACTAAAGCGTATAAAGAGATCTCAGATGGCGAAATATGTTTATTGCAACACGAAGTAGATAAAACAGAATTACTAATAGACAAAATGATGTCTAATGAAGTATGTAAAAGTTTAATACGTGGCGAGAATGTAGAATATGAAGTCCCTGGGATTGCTGAAATATTTGGCGTTAATTGGAAAGGCAAAGCAGACATTATTAATCATGATGAAAAATTAATTATTGATTTAAAAACTACTGCAGACATTTCTAAATTCAAGTATTCAGCTTCTAAGTACAATTACAACAGTCAAGCTTATATATATCAAAAGTTGTTTGGTTATGAAATGATCTTTATGGTTATTGACAAAAACACGCATCAAATAGGTATATATGATTGTTCTGATCAATTCTTATCTTACGGAGAAGATAAAGTTCAGCAAGCAGTAGAACAATACAAATTATTTTTTAACAATCCGGATTTCAAACCGGAAAACTATTTTATTAACAAAACACTCTAAATTATGGCAAGTATTATTAAAGGAAGTATCAACTTAAATGAAATCCCTAAGGATAAAATTTATGTTGGCAAGAAAGGTAAGTATTTACCAATTACAATCACAATTAACGACGAAGTAGATAACTACGGAAATCAAGGTCCTGTTGTTGTTGAGCAATCTAAAGAAGAGCGCGAGGCTAAAGTAGCTAAAGTTTATCTTGGAAATATAAAGGTTGTATGGACAAATGGAGACAATGTTGCAGCAGCTCCTCGCACTGACCAACCTCAGCAAGCAGCGGCACCTCAACCAGTAGATGACGATTTACCATTTTAATTAAATTAACTTAATGCAGACAACAGAGATCAATGGATTTTTGATTGATGAATTCAATCAACATAAGCTTGAAGAAGGAAAGAAGCAGGGTATATGCCCTAACTGTTCTCCTGATAGAAAACCCAAGAATCAAAAAGCAAAGTGTGCTTCTTACGATTGGGAACGTGGTCTCGGTACTTGTCATAATTGTAATACATCATTTCAATTGCATACGTATCAACGTAAAGGCGCTAGTGAAAAGGTATATGTAAGACCAACTGTTAAGGTTGATGTTGAGCGACCTGAGTTTGTTAGCGACAAAGTAATTGAATGGTTTAAAACTAGAGGAATATCTCGGCAAACCTTATTCGATCTTCGGATCGATGAGGGTCCTGAGTATATGCCACAGACCGGTAAAACCGAGAACGTTATAAAGTTTAATTACTTCATGGGCGATCAACTTATTAATATTAAGTATCGCGATGGACGAAAGAACTTTAAATTATATAAGGGTGCTGAAAAAGTATTCTATAATATAAACAGTATAATAGGTTATGAGTACTGTGTTATTGTTGAAGGAGAAATGGATGTGTTAGCGCTGCATGAAGCAGGTATACCTAATGCAATATCAGTTCCTAACGGTGCCACACTTAATACAAACAACCTTGAATACTTAGACGCTTGTATTGATTACTTTGAAGACAAAGATAAGATTATACTAGCATGTGATTCAGATGAAGCAGGACAAGCCTTACAAGCCGAATTAGTCAGAAGATTAGGCTCTGAGGTGTGCTACTTAGCGTCGTTTGAAGATTGCAAAGATGCAAATGAATATTTACAAAAGTATGGAAAAGAAAAACTATCAGAGCGTATTTCAGGAGCAAGACCAGTACCGCTGGAGAATGTTACAACGTTCAGGGATATCGAAGATGAAGTCACGGACTTTGTTCGTAATGGTTTTAAGCCTGGCTTTCAAATTGGTTTACAAAACTTTGATGATATATTTTCGACGTACACTGGTCAGTTTATTACTGTTACTGGCATACCCTCTTCAGGCAAGTCGGATTTTGTGGATCAAATGGTTGTCGGATACAATGCTAACTATGGTTGGAAAACAGCTTTCGCATCTCCGGAAAATCAACCAACATATTTACACGCTCATAAATTAATGCGTAAAACCTGGCAAGGTATGCCAACAGCATTAGATATTGATACAGATCGCTGGAATCAAATAGCAGATCATTGCAATAGTAATTACTTTCATATTGATATGGAACGTTACACGCTTGATTCTGTATTGCGCAAAGGAGCAGAACTAGTTAAACGTAAAGGTATTAAATGCTTAGTTATTGATCCTTTTAATAAGGTTAGAGATGTTGGCGGATCAGATGATGTAAATAGATACACTATGGAATACTTAAGCAAGATAGAAATCTTTGCTAAAAAGTATGATGTATTAGTGTTTATTGTTGCACACCCTACTAAAATGTATAAAACGCAAGACGGCAAAATTGAAGAGCCTACAATGTACAACATTAAAGGTGGCGGTGAATGGTACGATGCATCTTATCACGGCATATTAGTTCACAGAGATTACGAGCAACAAACTGTTAAAGCTAAAGTTTTAAAAGTTAAGTTTCAAAATCTTGGTGAGAACGGTGCTGAAGCTCATTTTAAATGGGAGCCGAAGTCAGGTTGTTTTATACCTCACGAGCAAATTAATGTAGCTGGCGAGAAAATGCCATGGGAATAAATGGGTAGCGGATCTAAAGCTAAGAAAGGGCAAATCAATATGGGTGAACCTCCTATGGATAAGAAGCTATGGGAAGCTTATAGATGGTGTGTAAAAAATAAAATAGCAATATCGCCTAGAGCTTATTCTACAACTCAATGGTATGTTGATATAAATAACAAAGATAAAACACACACCAGTCCTGACACATACGGCAAAACGGAAATTTGGAACAAAATATTTGAATATTGTAAATACTATTATGACAAACATAGAAAATGAATATAAAAAGCTTATGGAAACAATCCTTCACAAAGGGTTGGATAAAGCAGATCGAACAGGCACAGGGACGAAGTCTGTCTTCGGAGCAACGATTAGACATGATATGTCAATGGGATTCCCTTTGCTTACAGGAAAACGAGTTAGCTTCAAAGCAGCAAGAACAGAATTGCTTTGGATTTTACAAGGAAGAACAGATCTTAAATACTTAGAAGATAATGGTGTTAAGTATTGGCGGCCAGATTATGAGCGCTCAGGCAGAACAGATGAAACGTTAGGCCCTGTATATGGCAAACAATGGCGTGATTTTGGAGGCGTAGATCAGCTTTGGCAACTTGTATATAACATTAAGCATAATCCAAGCTCAAGACGTTTAATGGTCAGCGCATGGAATCCTGCTGAAATGAAAGATATGGTATTGCCTCCCTGTCATTACGCTTTTCAAGTTTATATAAATGATGGCAAGCTAGATCTTATGTGGCAACAAAGATCAGCAGATGTTTTTCTTGGTCTGCCATACGATATTGCTATGTATGGCTTATTGCTCGAGTTGTTAGCTAAAGGCTCTAATATGCAGCCTGGACAGCTAATAGGACAGCTCGGTGATTGTCATTTATACAACAATCATCTAGATCAAGCTGAAATATACTTAAGTAGATCAAAGCGAGCTTTGCCTAAACTATTTGTACTAGATGGCGTAAAGCTTGATAAAGAAATCCAAAGTCAAGTTTGTATACCTCAACTAAATGAAATTAAATTAATTAACTACAACCCTTATCCTGCAATTAAAGCAGAATTAAGTGTTGGCAAATAAACAAAACATATGTATTATTTATACCACATACCGGGTAAAAAGATCGGCGTTACACGTGATCTTAATACACGGGTTACCCTTATACAAGGTTATAAGGAGAATGAATATGAAGTTCTTGAACAGTCAAACGATATAGATTATATATCAGACCGTGAAATAG
>Ga0208032_1001384_pt1 | contig 10522 bp, 17 predicted proteins | sample MalvirAntarct_66_FD_184254 | JGI IMG/M metagenome (GOLD analysis project Ga0208032, IMG submission 184254) | Marine viral communities from the Global Malaspina Expedition - Malaspina viral metaG Antarct_66 (SPAdes) (version 2) | ecosystem: Environmental > Aquatic > Marine > Oceanic | place: West... | reverse complement strand
ATCATCAATAAAGTAATTCAAGAAAACACCACTAAAAAATCCTAATCTAGATTTTGTTATTATAAAAATTTTATTTATATTTACCATATGAAAGTATTGATATGGATATACGAGGACCAAATAGAAAACCTAAACAAAGGAGAGACAATAGAGTATTTCCAACGAGAACCAGGAGTTTTTGAAAACGTAATACAAGTAAGTGTTGATGGTGACACCTATCAGAAATTAAAAGATAATAAATGAAAGTAATGTTGTGGGCAAATAAGAAAGATGTGGTTTTGGGTAAAATAAACCCTAATGATTACTATACAGAAGACCGACTACCAGTTGGTGAGTACGTACAAGTTTCTATAACAGTAGACGAATTTGTTAGACTAAAAGATAATAAAAAATAAAATGAATTCGATTAATGAAAATAAATTATTGTTTTTTGACGTAGAAACTTGTGGGTCGTATAGTAGTGTGGAGGAGATGGAAGAAAAAAATATAATTCTCTATAATTTATGGTCTAAGATTGGTGAGTCTTATTTTAAAAGACACTACCCTGAAGACGAAAGAATGTCTAATGGTGAGTTGTATAAAAAATATGCTGGTTTATTACCTGAGTTTGGGAGGGTGGTTTGTGTTAGTGCTGGATTTATAAATGGTGGTGAAAGAAAAATACAATCATTTTTTAAAGGGTCAGAAACTGATATACTAAAAGAAGTGACAGACCTTTTTAATAAGATACACAAATTAGGATTCTCCCTGTGTGGACACAATATTAAAAATTTTGATTTACCTTATCTGGGTAAAAGAATGTTCATTAATAAGGTTAAACCTTCGGATATTATGCCTTCACACGATACTAAACCTTGGGAAATAAAAGCTTTAGACACAAAAGAACTTTGGAACTTTGGTTCTTATAAAGGTTTATCGTCACTACATTTAATATGTGGTGTATTAGGGTTAGACACACCTAAAGACGGGAAAGTGGATGGCTCTAACATACATAAAAGTTATTATTCTGATAATAACATTGGTGAGATAAAGGAATACTGTGAAAAAGATGTACACGCTATAATGGACATCATCAACCACATACAATCCCTTTAAATTCTTTCCAACTAACTTATATTTATATAGAAACACATTTAAACATGGCTTTTAACTTTCAGGATATATTAACAAACTTAATTATTGAGGATAGTCGTTACGACGTCCTAATGAAAAAATACACCGAACCAAAAAAGAAGGGTAAGAAAGCCCAAATGGATAAAGGTCTATTAATGGACTTAATGCAAGCCGACCCCACTACTAAAGGTGATTTTGAGGGTGATAGGGATACTAGAGATGTTACTAAAGTGGGAGCTTACACTAATTGGTTAGTTAAACAATGGGTAGGGTTAGCACAGGAAGCAGACAAAGAATATGCTTATGGTAGTCCAGACTGGGGTGTTGCGTTAGAAAGACTACAGAGGTTATTTATGGAGGACTTATACAAGACCACAGAAGACTTAGAAAAATTTAATTACCTTAAGAAGACAAAAAGATATAAAGGACAAAAAGATATCGGACAGATAAAGACAATAAGTGATTTGTACGATAATGTTAAAGACTATAAGATTAGTAAAGATGAACTAACAAAAACCAAAGCAGAAAGATTAAGGGACGATGTTGAAAAAGTTTATGAAGACGATAAATGGAGGATACTAGTACCAAAGTCAAAAGAAGCTTCATGTCACTATGGGGGTGGTGATACTAGATGGTGTACAGCATCAAAATCATCTAACTACTACGACCATTATAATAAACAAGGACCACTGTATATGATGATGTATAAAGAAGATGCTGGAAAGTCACCTTCAGAAAATAGAAGTCATCAGTTCCATTTTGAAAGTAATTCATTTTATAACGCAGAAGATAGAAGTATTGAGTTGGGACCATTCTTTGCGACCTATCCAGAACTTAAACCATTCTTTAAAGAAAAATTTGCTAAATTCTTAAATAAAGATTTTGGGAAACAAGTACAATTAAGGTATCCTAACGATACAATGTCTAAGTATATAGCTATTTATGGTTTTGATGAGTTTTTTGAGGCTTTACCAGACACATTAGAAAGGTTAGATGTCGAAGTAAGCAACTCAAGAAATACTTCCTCAGACAAAACACCAGCATTTAGATTACCAGACGACATATCAAGATTTAAAAATCTAGAAATGTTACACATAGAAGGTATGTTATCCGAATTACCAGACGAAATAAGTAAACTAACAGACCTACAATTTATCTCGATACCAAACAATCCAAACTTAACACACATACCAGAATCTATTGCTGACTTACCTAATTTACAAGTACTAAATGTTAAAAATAATAACAAAATGATTATACCACATAAAATTATGACAAAAGTAGCTTGTGGGGACCTAGTATTAATCAAAACACAAGCCGACCAATCATTCGGGATTGGTGAATGTGGTAATGGTGACAAAGTGGTGGTTGGTTATGTGGACAACCAGGGAGACTACAAAACTGAAAAAGAAGCAAAAGAGTCACTCATCTAAAAAAAGTTACCAACGCTCCTTGTCTAATTACAAAATTTACTTTATACTTATACTGAATTAAAAATGCGGGTGTAGCTTAATGAAAGCGACATACATTCCAGTAGGTAGATGGTGATTCGTTTCACCCACCCGCTCTAATATTTAAAAACAACTATGGCAAAATTAAGAAAGTACGGAACAACGACTAGAACTGAAAGAAGACGAGAGGCTGAGGTAAGACAAGAATCCTATAGTGCCTTAACACCACAAGAAAAATTAAATAAACTACCACCTACTGGGTCGAAGAAACAAAGAGCAAAATTAGAACACCTAGTAAAATTTGGTAGAAAACTTAACGAATCAGCAACACCGTCTAAAACAAAAAAAATGAAAGACGCTAAACCATCTAGAAAAGAAAGGTGGGAAGAAAAACAAAAAGAAAATTAAAATATGAAAAAAGAATTGTACGAAATGTTAAAAACATCTGCAGAAGCAGATAAGAGTAAAGCAATCTTAACTTTAAACCTTTTAGGTGAAAATGCTGTTGGTATTGGTGACCACTCCACAGGTGACTTTTACAGTAATGCTGAAGAAGCACTTTCGGCACTAGGTGACGCTGATGACAGACTTGACACACTATTTACTTACTTCGAAGAAAAGTAAAAAACTCCTAATAGGGGGGTTGACAGGACCATATTTTTAATATACATTTATATCTAGTTATAAACTTTAGAAAATTTAACCATAATGAATTTAATCGACGCCATACAACAAAAAGACACAACGACTGAAAATGGGATGACCACAAACTCATCCTCACTCAATCATTGTGTTAATCTATTTTTTCAAATAGGAGCGATGCGTGGTGCGAGCAAAGACAGACTTCACGCCAAGGTTTCGAAAGCTTTTAATGAAGACCCTCTCACAACAATTAGGATTATTTTTTGGACACGTGATGTCCGTGGTGGAGCTGGTGAGAGACAAATCTTCAGAGATTGTTTATTATGGTTATGTGAAAATCACAGAGAAGTGTTACATAAGAACATTCACTTAATTAGTGAATACGGTAGATGGGATGATGTATTAACTCTAGTAGGTACCCAGAATTGTTGGGATTCCGCACTAGATTTGATTAAGGCAGCTTTAGAGAAGGAAGACGGACTATGTGCAAAATGGATGCCTAGAAAAGGTACCAAGGCTAACATTATACGTAGATACCTTAGAGTCTCACCAAAATCGTACCGTAAGTTATTAGTAGGACTTACAAATGTGGTTGAAACCAAGATGTGTGCAAAGGATTGGTCAAGTATCGAGTATTCGAAACTTCCGTCCCTAGCCTCGTCAAGGTATCAAAAATCTTTCATGAAGAATGACGAAGAGAGGTATGAGGAGTACAAAAGAGCTTTAGTTGATGGTAAAACTACAATCAACGCTGGAGCTGTATACCCTTATGACATCACTAAATCCATCAAATTTGGTGGGGAAAGGGATGTTGCACAAGCACAATGGGAGTCTCTTCCAAATTACATGGAAGGTATTAGTGAAAGAGTGTTACCAGTAGTTGATACTTCAGGTTCAATGACAAATCCAGCAGGGAATAACGGTAACGTTACTTGTATGGATGTTTCAACATCATTGGGTCTGTATATCTCAGAGAGAAACGAAGGTGTCTTCAAAAACGCATTTATAACATTCTCTTCTAAACCAAAACTACAATTACTTGAAGGTTCATTAGCCGATAGGTTAACTCAACTGGAAAGAGCAGACTGGGGAATGAATACTGATTTACAAGCAACGTTTAATTTAATCTTAGACCAAGCGGTAATACACAATGTTCCAGAATCCGAGATGCCAACCAAAGTTCTTATCCTTTCGGATATGGAGTTTGACCAAGCAACTAGTGGACAATGGGATAGTGTAACAGAATGGAACCCAACTGCACAAAGAATGATTAAAGGGATGTATGAGGAAGCTGGTTACAAAATGCCAGGGATTGTTTATTGGAATATCCAAAGTAGACAAGACAAGGTACCAACTAGTTTCGACGAGATGGGAACGGCATTAGTATCAGGATTCTCACCCTCAATCATGAAAAGTATATTAAGTTGTCAGGATATGACGCCTTATAATATGATGATGGAGACTATCGGGTCCGCTCGATATGAATCTATTAAGGTCTAATGGGTAGACCAAAGAATCTCTTCGGCAACTAAAAACAAAACCAAGAGAGAGAGGTGGATATTATTCCCCACCTTGACGATAAAATAAACTAGGAATAAAAAAATGATTCTGACTACCCAAAGGATTTAAACTTGTTCGCGGGAAACCGCTTATATATATGAAAGGAAGATTACCGCAATCTTAACAATTAAATATAATAAATTGAAACCCCTTCCTGAGAATCCTCGTATCGAAAGACACGGGGATTTTTCTTTTAAAGAAAATTTTTGTATATTTATAGTATATGAGGAAAATGTTAACAATATTACTGATACTCCTTAGTATCAACACTTATTCACAGTGTGTGTCGAATCAATCATTTCTAATTTCTACACCTGGACCATACTCCCCTGGGGATGTTGTCGCTGTGGATTATACGTTAGGTTCGTTTACACAACTAAATTCTAATTGGATAATTGCCTTTCAAATTAACTTAGGGGTGGGGTGGACTAACTTAATACCGTTAATAACTCCAGTTGGTGGAGGAACACAACCTGGAAATTGGGTGTGGGACGTACAAAATACATTCCCAAGTGGATTAAATTTTGGACCTGGATGGAGATTTAACAATACAGGAGTTTTTCCAGATTGGGGAAGTAGCTCAACAGGGCCATTTACAATGAGGTTTAGGGTGACAGTAGGACCAACATGTACACCAGACGACCTATCAATCTCAATAAATGTAATAGGTGACTGTCTTACAGGTGGTTGGAATAACGGGGCATGTTGTACTGACCCAGCATTTAACATATACAATGGAGTAGTATTGCCGTACTTAATAAATACATCAAGTATTTATCATTATTAATAATAACGAGATACATAAACAAAAAAAACAAACATTATGAAAAAATTACTTACAGTTCTATTAGTTTGCGTAGGGTTAGTAACTTACGGACAAACAACAATCAACCCAGACACAGTATGTGCTAACGCTACAGGAGAGCAATACTTTGTAACTAACACACCTACATCCACATACAATTGGACAGTAACTGGTGGTGGTGGGATACTACAAACAGGACAAGGAACAGACTTAATCACAGTAGATTGGGGTGGGGTGTCTGGACTATATCTAAACGCTATTGGTGTAGTAGAATCAAACGCAGCAGGATGTCCTGGATTACCTGTACTACTTGACATTTTTGTGTTGGACCTATCAAGTAACGTTATAGGGCCTTTTTGTCCTGGTGACCCATCTGCAACATTAGTTGGTAATCCAGCTGGGGGAGTATGGGCTGGTACTGGTGTAACAGGTAACAACTTTGACCCCTCAACAGCAGGTGTTGGAAACTACGTACTAACTTACTCAATGGCAGGGTGTAATACAACTATTAATGTTGTTGTAAATAATGGACCAGTAACAGGACCAATACAACACTTTTAATATGAAGTGGTTAGTATACATATTACTACCACTACAATTATTCGCACAAGAAACTTATACGAATTGTGGTGATATGGTACCTCAGGAATATCAAGTAAGTTACGATATGGATAAAACATACTATTGGGATATTTCCCAAGGTCAAATAATATACGACCAAGGTAATTCAATTACAGTACAATGGCCTGACTCTATAGGTACTTACATAATGTCTGTTTATACTACAAGGTTTGGGTGTGAAGGTGACACTTCATATCATGAAGTTATTGTAGAAGATTGTCCTTACTTACAAATATTTGTACCTAACTCTTTCACACCAAATGAAGACAACCACAATGAAACTTTTTATGTATACGGTGCTGATGGTGATAAGATAGAATCTATGATGATTTTTAATAGATGGGGTCATAGGGTATATGAAACTACAAATAACACTCCTTGGGACGGTAAGGGGTGTCAGACAGGGGTTTACGGGTACTCAATTAGAACCCATAACCAACATTACACAGGACAAATCAATCTAGTTAGGTGATAGTGGGTATGTAAGATTTTTATTGTAGATTGTCTTGTTTTCTCGTGAATAAACTGGACAAATCGACACATATATTATATAATTAAGACACATAAATAAAATAAAAAAACAAAATGAAAAAATTCATCAGCAACATCAACCAACACATCAATCTAATACCTCTAGCGTTAAACTTATTATTGGTTATGTTAATAACGATTATAATGGCATTACCAGCAAGAGCACAAATGATTCCTTGTGACTCACTATCGTATTCAACAGTGATAGATAGCACAACCTGGAACACATTAATGGTAACTGGAAATGCAGATGGTGTAATTAATATAGTAGATTCTATAGATTGGAATTTTTCAGCGTGTAATGCGTTAACTTGTTATATACCACAAGGTAACGACCCATACTCATTTCCACTTATAACCCCACAAGACACTGTTAAATTATGTTACGATGCTTTTATATATTTTGACTCCATGACTTATATTTGTAATTATTGTGATTCATTAGTATATGATTTCATGACTGATACATGGGTGTTAATGAATATGGGTAATCCAGTAGGGATTGAAGAGTTAATGAAGAACGAAGGAGCTTACAGGACCACCTACGACTTAATGGGTAGAAAAGTTATTAACCCAACCAAAGGAGTGATGTACATTAGAAACAATAAGAAATTTATTATCTTAAAGTAACCCATTAAAAACAAAATATAATTAAACCGAAAACTAAAAACTTTCGGTTTTTTTTGTATCTTTGTGTTGTGAATATATTCTACTTACATAAAGACCCCGAAACCTGTTCAAAGTACCATGTGGATAAACATGTGGTTAAGATGATTTTAGAGACCGCACAGTTACTTTCTACCACTCACTGGGTATCAGGTGGTGAAGGGCCTTACAGACAAACGCATAAAAACCACCCATCAGCAATCTGGGCTAGAAGTAATAAGTCAAACTATACTTGGTTATGTGAGTTAGGTATGGGGTTATGTAAAGAGTATACCCATCGGTATGGTAAGACACATAAAACACAACAACACATAGAGTGGTTATCTACTAACATCCCTAACATACCAGACGGTGAATTCACCCAACCAACTTTAGCAATGCCAGAACAATATAAGACTGAGGACCATGTTGAGTCATATCGACTTTATTATGTTAAAGATAAATCACATTTACATTCCTGGAAGAAAAGGGAAACCCCAGAATTTATATAACCCAAGGTAAATTAAAAACTTAACAATAACTTAATATAACAACTACCACTTTTTAACTAAAATCACTTATTTATTAGTATGGAAACAACACAACCAAAAATAGACATTAGCCCAATCTTATACGTACTTCTAATGGTGACAGTATTCTGGCTTTCCATGTAAAACCAACCAACGATTTTCACACTATATATTTTGGCCATCCTTTTAAATTTACCTATCTTTGTAGTATGAGTAAATTATTAGATGCGTTATTAAAAGAACAAGAAAGGTTAAAAGCCTCAGGTTGGAAACCTAAGTTCAGAGGTGATACCGGAATCAACGTTTGCCAAGTTATAGTAGATAACAATATCGAACCACGTAATGAATGGGATAAAGCATTTGTAGAAACCTTTAAAGAACTAAAATAATAGACATGACAGATAAATTTATAGAAAACGGAATAATTAATTCATACAATGTGATGGTGGGTGAAAAGACCATGGATGAGATTGTAGAAAAAACAGAACTACCAATATTCTTTATTAACCCAGAAGAAGAGTACGATAATGAAGACTTAGATACTATGATTGATTATTTTATTACAACAGAGGAATATGAAAAATGTTCAGTACTAACCAAACTAAAAAAACAATAATATGAAAAAAACAATTCTAATGTTATTGGTGGGTGTAAGTTCGTTTATCGTTAACGCACAGGACACAACTACCAGTACCAACCAACAAACAAAGAAAGTCACCACCACTAACAATATGTTTGGTGTCGAATTAGGTGTACCAATCGAGGGTAGAGGTCTAATCAATACAAACGTTACAATACCACAAAGGATAGCATCAGAATATCATATTGTGCATTATCTATCTGTGGGTTATTCGTTTTTAACGGATAAAAAAGATGAATATCTATTTTCATATGGGGTTGGAATACCATTACGGACATTAAAGAAAGGTACACTATATGGGTATTTTATAGACGCTTATCACTACAGACCGGATTTAGTTATTACAGACCCAACTAAGAATAGAGACTTTAGACAGAGAAGAATTAGATTGGCTTATAGGACAAACAAGTTCGAGTTCTCAACAATGTACACACTAAGGCATTCAGCAATCTTTGGTATCGCATACTCATTCAAAAAATAAATAGTGTGAAAGAAATAGACCAAATGTTAAAACAGTGGATACCAGTAAACACAATCATCAGAAAACAACTAAGAGATTTGATAGTGGAGGAAATAAAAAAAGAAAGAACTAAGGAAAGGGTAAAAATATTAATGTGGGACAACCAATTAAAAAATAAACGATGAACAAAAAACTAAAAATAATACAAGAGATGGTGGACGAACTAAAATCCACCAACGCTACAAATGAAAAGATTGTAATCCTTAAAAAATATAAAGACGACAAATATGTTTGTGATATTTTAGAAACGGTATATTCCCCATTCAAACAATTTCATGTAACCAGTAAGACCTGTAAAAAGAATAAGAAATTAATAAACGAACATTACTTAGGTAGTGTTGAGATGTTATTACATAATCTAAGTACCAGGGTTTGGACTGGTCATGACGCAATCTCATACATTAATGGTTTAGTATCCAACTACCCAGAATACGAAGAACTAATATATTCACTTATAGATAAAAACCTAAAGACGAGGACTGGAGCAGACCTAATCAATAAAGCAATCCCAGGATGTGTCCCAACATTTAAGGTAGCACTAGCTAATTCTTATGATAAACAAAAGGATAAAGTGGATTTCACAAAACAAGTGTGGTACGCAAGTCATAAGTTAGATGGCGTACGATGTCTAGCGGTTGTTGACCCCAATGGAAAATGTAACTTCTTCTCAAGAACTGGTAAAACTTTTGATACATTGGATGTTCTTAGAAAAGAAATAGAAGACTTGGGGTTGACCAACGTTGTGTTTGATGGGGAAGTTTGTATTGTGGATAATGAGGGTGTGGAGGACTTCCAAGGTATTATGAAAGAGATAAAAAGGAAGGACCACACAATCCAAAACCCCAAATATAAAGTATTTGACTACCTTACGTTAGAAGAATTTGATACCCAATCAAGTAAACGTAACCTAAGCGATAGACTAACAATATTTAATATGATAAATAATACTTTTATAAAATCAAAATTAAAATGTGTTGACCTATTAGAACAATGGAAGGTTGAGTCAGAAGAACACTTCCAAGAGTTAGCGGAACTAGCAACCAATAATAATTGGGAGGGATTGATGTTACGTAAGGATTGTGGGTATAAAGGGAAAAGAAGTAATGACCTTCTAAAAGTTAAGAAATTCTTCGATGACGAATACGTAGTTAAGTCAATAGAAACAGCTACCCACAGAATAATTGTTGATGGTCTTGAAGTTGAGGAAGAAATGTTAGCGTCAGTTATTATTGAGCATAAAGGGTGTGATGTTGGTGTCGGTTCTGGGTTTGACCAGGAAGAGAGAAGAAAATACTTTAACAACCCAGAACTTATAATAGACAAAACAATTACCGTACAATATTTCGAAGAAACATTAAATCAGGATGGATGTCACTCACTAAGATTTCCGGTGGTAAAACATGTGTATGAAAATGGAAGGTCTGTTTAAAAAACAACCAAACGATTTAATATTATCTACAAGTA
>Ga0208032_1001377_pt1 | contig 10567 bp, 9 predicted proteins | sample MalvirAntarct_66_FD_184254 | JGI IMG/M metagenome (GOLD analysis project Ga0208032, IMG submission 184254) | Marine viral communities from the Global Malaspina Expedition - Malaspina viral metaG Antarct_66 (SPAdes) (version 2) | ecosystem: Environmental > Aquatic > Marine > Oceanic | place: West... | reverse complement strand
TAATATTCCGCATCTGCTCTACCGCATCCCGTATTGCCTTTATGTTTTCATCAATACGACCTAGCATTACAGCCTGTATCTGTGCCTTCTTCTCTACCTCATTGATGCGTATCTCTTGCCTAGCTATCTCACGGGCATTGGTAGTTACGTTTGCATCAAGGGATGACATGTACCATACAAGACCTACCGTCTGTACAAGTATAGCTAGTACAAATGTAGCTGGTACTGACTTAGATAGATGCCATCCTTGCGCCATTAGCAAGCCATTAGGACGCAAGGTACGCAATATGTACCATCGTCATATGTGTTTGAAACGTAGGTTGAAGTTACTTTAGCGATTGTTTTACTGCGAACAATATCCTCGCCTTGTGGTTTAGCTGTGCCATCGCCAGCAGACATAAGCAGATCACCACGGGCTACTGTTGTACCTCTAGCAATACGAATAACCATATCGCCTGTCATAGCTATATTCATGTCATTGAAGTCATCATCATCATCCCAATTAACAAACACCCCTGCAACATTCGCATCACCCTCTGTAGATGATACTGCCATACAATTTAATTGTTCATTATCTTCTGTGTGAGCTTCTACAGCGTCAGATGCTCTACTTACAAGATTACCAGCCCTATCTGATACAGCATCCTGTGCTTCCGCTGCATCATGTGACCAAACAGCCATTGCATTAAGGTTAGTCATTACTGTGCCTTTAACGATGTTTGTATCTTTTGAACCGTCTGTTAGTTGTGACCAACGAGCTAAGTGACCACCATTGTATGAAACAGTTGTACCTGATACTGATATAGTTCCTTCAGTTGTACCAGCTTGATTTAAATTTATAATAGCACCATCATTACCTGTTCTATTAAATGCAACCACAGCAGCACTGGCTCTTACAAAACTACTTCCCCCAGTTGAAAAACCTACACCGGGATCAGTAGCGTTATCCGCCGATTTACCAATTGTAACTACCATTGAATTATGGATACGCATTCTTTCAGTTAGTGCCGACCCGTCATGCGTACCAAAAGTAATAACACCCAATCTACCTGAATGACTTTTATTAACCAAGTTAATCTGGCTAGTTACTAAACTATTACTATTATAACCACCTATGTGGGAAAAATTGTTATCTGTGGCAGTAGGATTAACTAAAAGTAAACTTGCTCCATTTGCAGTTCCTTGGTTTGTGCTTGTGCTACCAGTAGTAAGAGTTAATGCGCCTGACGATAAAGCTGAGCCATTAGTAGCAAGAGTTGCAACAGTTTTACCTACTAGCAGTTCGCCACTACCCTTGACCGTAGCTTTGATACTGCCATTTGTAGCAAGAGCTATTTCCCCTGTACTGCCAGATGCTGTTGCATCAAGTTTAACGCCTTCATCTGCTGCACCTACAGAAAACGTGCTTATCTCTAAACCTCTTCCTGATGTACCTGTAAAAATAGCTTGGCTACTATTTGCAGTGCCATCTACAGTAAGCAAACCATTTGAAGTAATAGCACCATCAACTTGAGTAGCGCCACCTATAGCTACAACGTCCATTGTAGTAGTACCAGTAAACGTCTGGTCAGCTACCTCAAATGGTGTATAGCTTATGATGTCACACACATCGTCTGCGCTGGCAGCTACACCTAGAATAACATCACTACCATTACTAGCTGTGAAGTCAGCAGGGCTTAGGTGAGAGCCATTGAGGTACACATCCACAAACTGGGGGGTGTAACCTGCCGTAGCGAATGAAGTCTGTCCTTCAGTAGCTGTGAAGCTCTCACGGTGCTGCGTAGCCTGTGGTACTGGTACTGATCCTAGATAACCTGCCATTAGTCTGCATCCTCTATTGTTATAGTGCCAGCGTCAACTTGGCGTAGTATCTCTGCGTAGTGTCTGTTGTCTGGGGTTACTGGAACATTCATTAAAACGCCATCTATTACAGCGGATACTGTTATTTCATCTGATAAATATTGTGCTGAAGTAATGTTCATTTTTATAACTCCGCATCTGCTGTAAAGTGACCATTAACTTGATCAAAAGTTTCACCCATATTAGCAGTAAAACCTGTTGAATACGAACTTGCCGCAGCAATATTTCTTGCACCAGATACACCTCCAGCACTCGTCCAATGTCCCGAAGTACCAGCAGTGTCATAAAAAGCAACAGTCGGTGTGGCTCTTTTAGCTACAGCGTAACGAAGAGGAGTTTGTGTATAACCAGCGGCTGTATCACCATTCCCACCTCTAAATTGAATACTCCCTGTTGCCGTAGCAGTAGCCACCGCAGTGCCTTGATCATATGTTTTTTCAAAATACCGTTGGCACTTAGCTAATGTAAAACTTATTTCTTCTTGCTCAAACTCTGTAGCTACTGGACCTACTTCCATCTGTACGCCTGTGAGGAAGAAGTTGTTGGCAGTGTTGCTGAAGAAGCTGTCTATACCGGGCGCACGATTGGCTGCTGTTTGATTAGCAAATGATGCAGTGTTTAATGTACCACCTGTGTAAGTTGTACCTGCATGAAGCCAAAACAGTAAATCCGCACCTATTCCATTATCATCAACAAATGGACTAGAGCCATCATCTACATCAGCAGGAAATGTAAGCTCATGTCTTACCCAATCTGTTGTAGTAGAAAATAACTTAGTACATTGTCTACCATTATCTACATCAAAAACTTCACAACCAAATGTAAATGAAGCATTAGCTTTAACATAAAAACTTACAGTAATTTGTTTAGCACCAATAACACCTTTACCTATGCGTTGTACATTTTGACCTTCAAGTATTTGTTGTATAAGTAGATACTCACCTGCCGCAATAGATGTATCTGCTGTAGTGCAGTCTAGTTTAAGGCAGTTAGCAGAAATACCATTTGGGCCATCCGCTGTCTGGCTCATTGTTAACCGACCAGCACTAGCATCACCTTCTTCAAAAAACCACCTGTCACAAGTAAAATACCCATTGGCAGCACCTAAGCCTGTTACTGACGTAGCTCTCTGTGACACATTCATTGCACCATTGATGATCATGTTACGGCCTACGGCTGGTGCTACGCTGGCGTTTGTTCTAGCTTTGGTCATGTCTGTTTATCCTTGTGCTTCACGCATTGCTTTGTATGCGTTCTTAACTGCGTCAGTCCATGCCGCTGTAGCTATTGCCTGTACACTTGCAGCTTCACCAGAGATGTCTGTGGCTGCGTGTGTCCAATCACCATCAGCATCTACTGATGAAGTAAATGGTTGAAGAACGTGTCTGTGAAACCCACGACTAAGCTCAGTTAATGAACCGTCTGAGTTTTCTTCCATGATCTTCGTAGCCTTGCGAACATTGATACTCCAAGAACGTACAACCTCAATTTTGTCGTACTCAATTACTTTAGTGATGTCACCGTTTGCCATATTTTATCTCCTTGTATGGACTGTCCGTCAGGATTCTTACCCCGATATGTCTATTTTATGAGGATGCAGGATACATCATATACCCTGTGAATCTTCCTTGTTGCCAATTCGCCACATTGCTGTTTGTGTTAGAACCCGCATTACCTATGTTGTCGTATTGAACAGAAATATGGCTTGCCCCTCGTTGCACAAATCCCTTGACTGTGGTAGTGGCAGTGGGTCCAACAGGCACAGCGGATGAGTCTCTAACGAGTAAAACACCAAACCCCGAAAAACTATTTAGGTCATTAGATGCTGCATAAGGTAGGCCATTCAACTGTGCGGTGCCCCCACCACCAGAATAAGAATTTATAGTCATATCAAAAGAAGCGTAAACCATCCTGCCTACTTTTATATAAGAACCATTTGGCCCCGCACTAAACCCCACAGTAGGTGCGGAACTGGTTCTTGTTGGCGCTGGCGTCCATTGGCCTTCTTCATAATCGTCAAGTAGCTCACTTGCATCAGTACCTGCACCATCACCAGTAGCAGTAAAGTTAATGCCGTTACCTGATGCGACTGTGAGGTTTCCGTCTGTAAGTGTAAGGTTGTTTGCTAGTGTAGCAGAACCTGCAAATGTGTGTGCAGTACCTGCAAAGATTGCATTGCCTGTTACGTTTAACTGAGTTGCACTTAAAAATGCCCTTTGAGTACCCCCTGTGCTAAACGCTAAAGTATCTGCTGAGTTTAAAAACATTCCTGTGTTAGGATCGCCACTAAATGCGTGAGTAGGCAAACTAGCTGTACCATTTGCTGCCAATGATGTGCCTGTAACTGTTATACCTGCAGCGGTTGTTTCAAGTTTCTTGACATTATTATGGAGTAGTTCTACGGCACCACCATCTAATGCTTTAATCATATTCTCTGTTCCACCAGCGTTTTGCACTAGGAGATTATTAGAGAGGATTACTAATGGCCCTGTTCCTTGGTCACTGATTGCACTGAAACTATTAGTAGCATCATGGAAAATCTGAAGATCACCCGTTCCCGTGCCTCCAAAGGTAAGTTTTACATCGTCAGGTATTCCAATGCCGCCGTTGGATACAGCTTTAGCGGTAGTGGTCAGGATGCCTGTTACGGCAAGAGTGCCACCAATAGCAGCATCATCAGTAACAGTAAGGTCATCACCTACTGCTAGATCATCGGAGATGGTAGCTGACGTAGTGTTTACACTTACAGCCTGTGTGCCTATATATCCTGCCATTAGCTGTCAATCTCCATATAGCTCATTATCACCGAAACTTTGTCTGCAACTGAGCAGTCAACCTTAATAACGTCACCATCGTTAGCTACAATTTTACCGTCAAGAACAGCCAGCGTAGAACCCACTGGTATAGCTGCATCTTTAATTAAGTGTGCTGTAGTGTTTTGTGTCTGAGATGTCTGTGTAGTTGTACTAACTAAAGTAACAGAAGCAGTAACTTGTGCTGTATGCACGTTAGCCAGTGTTAGTCCTAAGATAACAATCCTAGTACTGCCTTGCACTGTGTATATTACTTCAGGTGTACCTGCAGCATTTGGTGCTAAATTACGTGTAATTGTTTGAAATGTATTAGCCATTGTTTTCTCCTATATCAACCAAGCGCAATGGCAAGGGCTGTGGCTTCGTCTATTGCTGCTGCAACAGTTGCTATTGTACCTGTAACTGCAGGTAAAGTCAAGGTTACATCTGCAGTAGATGCTGGTCCTATTAGTTTTACTGAATTAGTTCCATTGCTTGAATCCTCAAAGAAAGATACAAATCCAGCGGTAGTGCTTCCATTCTTTACAGACAAACCTGTCTCAGCTATTGGGATACCTGTAAAGGTAGCTATTCCGTCTACTTGCAATGTGGACGCCATATCTACTGCGCCATCTATATCTACCACATCTAAATTAGAAGTACCTGCAACATCAATAGCACCACTAATATCTAAGGTGGCTGCATCTAACTCACCAGTTATGGTAAGGTTACGAATACCTGTGTAGTCTTTATTTGAGTCTAGTATCACAGCCTTAGAAGCTACAGCAGTACCAACAGCAGTGCTACCAATGTCTAGTGCGTTTAACTCACCTACGACTGCAGTAATACCATCTAATACGTTTAGTTCTTCTGGTGTACTTGTGACTGCTGTGTTGCTTGCTACCGCCAATACAGGCACAGTACCAGATTGGTTAGGTAAAGTAATTGTTCTATCTGCTGTAGGGTCTACAACTGTAAGTGTAGTTTCGTGAGCATCAGCAGTAGCACCTTCAAATACAACAGCATTGTTAGCACTCATTGTAACTGAGTCTACAGTACTAAGTGTACCAGTTACAGATATATTAGTTGCACTTAAAGTTCCTGTACTAGGATTATAAGTTAAAGTTCCATCAGACTCTAAACCAATGTTACCACCATCTTGATCTGCCCCTGCAGCAAAGATGATTGCATTATTCTCATTAGTACTTTCATTGTCAGTTATTGTAACTGTAGTAGCAACTGCAGCAGTACCTGAGTAACCACTAGAAGTAATTGTACCTAGTGAACTACTAGCATCCTTAAAGGTAATAGTACCACCATCTGCATTAATTTCTACGTCACCTGCTACGTCTAGTATAAAGTCATCAGTAGCTGTGAGTGTATCAGCATCAAGGGTCATCTCATCTACGACTACACCAGCGTTAGCTGTAATTACACCTGTCTGCGTAGTAGTGCCACTAATTTCTACATTGCCGTTAATATCAATCAATGTTGAAGTTAAGTCTATTTCATCATCAGCAGCGATGCTCATATCACCATCAGCAGTTGAACTAATATGTATTGCAGAATCACGGAAAATTAACTTTTTATCTGTACCCATTGTAGAATCAGCATTAGATGCAAACCCTCCGTTAAAGACAGTAGCTGCAGTTGTAGTTAAAACACCTGTAACTAATGCAGTCGTTGCCATGTTAACAGCACCGTCTATGTCTACTACGTCTAGGTTAGTTGTACCATTAACGTCTAGGTCTGTACCAACAAATAACTTCTTAGCTATACCAACACCACCATCAACAATTAAAGCACCTGAAGTTGAGCTAGTTGAATCAGTAGTAAGGTTTAAGTTAACAACACCACTTGTATTAAGAGATGTTACAGTTGCAGCGGCGGCAGCACCAGACCCAAGAATACCGTCTAGTGTACCAGTAAATCCAGTAGCTGTTATCTGGTCAGTTGCAGTAATGCCATCAACAAACAAGTTAGCCCAGCGAACACTGGTTGTACCAAGATCGTCAGTGCTGTCTGTGTCTGAAACAATATTTGAACCACTTGTAATTCCACCCGTTGCTACCTGTGTAGCTGTAGTAGTTAAGACACCTGTTACTAAGGCAGTGGTAGCCATGTTAACCGCACCATCAATATCTACTACATCAAGGTTAGTTATTCCATCAACATCTACATCACCAGAGATGTCTAACGCTGTACCTATAAGTGTTTGCGTCAATGTTAGCTGACCATTAGCAGCAATAGTAATAGCATCTACATCAGATGTAGAACCAATAGTTTTACCATCACCAATAATAATGTCATCTGTAAACGTAGCAATGCCAGTTACACCTAGCGTACCTGCTACCGTAGCGTTCTCATCTACATCAAGAGTATCAATGTGTGCTGTACCATTTATAAATATGTCACGCCACTCTTGGCTTGACGAACCTAAATCAAAAGAACCACCGACACCATTAGGAATAATGCTGGAGTTTACATCTGCACCAAACACAACGTTATCACTAGCTGCGTCACCTAACGTAAGTGTGCCACCATTAAACGTTGTAGTGCCAGTTACTGTAGCATTACCTGCAACTGTAAGATTACCACCTACAGCCAGGTTTCCTGATATATCTGCAGCACCATTTATATCAATAGTAGTGGCTGCGATCTGTATTTCTGTGTCAGCTACGAGATCAAGTTGACCATCAGCAGATGAGTTAATGTATATGGCAGTATCACGAAACTGTAGCTTCTCAGTGGTAGCTACAAGTATATCATCAGAAAACTCAAAGTAGTCTTCATCTTCCATCCACTTCAGTACACCATCATTACTTTCACCATCAAAAGTAATTGTAACGTCTGTGCCTGCTGTACCTGCCCCAAACGTAATTGCATTACCTGCTAGTAGAGTAACTGGACCCCCTTCGCCTGCAGTGCCATCGTGGGAGTGTCCTGTATTAGAAGCAAAAGCAGCTAAAAGTTGATCGTACTCATCGTTGAACAAAGCAGATGTAATAACATCTCCATCTGTAAAGGTTGACTGTCTTGTGTATGTAGCGCCCATTTAACGTCTAGCTCCTAATTGATACTCTAGCTGAAAGCCTTTGAGTGAGTATGGTGCAGATTCACCATCATCGTTTATTCTTAGTACAACAGAAAAACCTGAACCTTCTACTGGCTGTCTAACAAGTGGCTGTGAAGGACCACCAAAAACAAATCTTACTGCACTAGTTGCACTACTAAATAAAGCTGACCCAAATTGTGCAGCTACTTCAGCAGAGTTTAATGTATAAGGCTCAGGTCTGGTAGAGTCTGCATTTTCGTTATCATAACGTACTAGTAACTCAGCAGCAATAGCTGACTCAGGTTTGTAGTTAATAATAACTCTCTGCATATGCTTGCGTATACCAGTGTCACCAAATGATAAGTCTGAACTTCTATACCTTCCTAGTATTGGAGTACCATCAAAGGTATTACCTTTTTCTTGTCTATATATAAAGCCTAAGCCATCGCCGTGAAGCACAATCACATCACCAGCTAATACTATTGTATCTGTAGAGGTAGGTTTTAATCCTCGTATTTCTGAGAACTCATAACCGTCTTGACGCATAACACAAGCGACACCTCGTGTAATACTAGTAGCTTGGCTTTCTTTAGTAAAGAATATTCTATACTGTGTCTTGTCAGCTATTACTACACTTTCAAACTGTGCTGAGTCTCTAATGTTAGCATCAAAGAGAGACTGTACGTTTTTACTAATTGTACCTAGTTCTGTATCACCAATCTTTGCAGTAGCAGCTACAGTACGTAATCCATCAGGGCCAAGAAATACTAAGTCACCTGCAAATTCTTGTATAGTGTCTCCGTTAAGACATCCAATACGTCTAGTAACTGGCGTAATAGCAAACGTAGATGAGCTAACGCCTGTAAGTTTAAATATTCTATTTTCACAAAAAATAAACAACCCATCACGAAAGACCTTAAGTCCTGTAATAGTGTCATCTACTTTTATACTTCCAGCACCATCCCCTGAAGTAAAATTGTCTTCATCAAAAGGTACACTAAATACTATTTCTTGAGGTGTAGTAGACTTACCTGCATAAAACATATGGTCTTTAAATGAAGCTACAAATTTAGATCCTGCTACAGAGCTTTCACTAATATCTGTTGAACTATAGGAACTGTCAAATACTACAGGTGCATTTACTTCATCAACAAATACAATCTTATCAGTACCATTGTAATTAAAACGTTCAAACCTATACTTAGATGCATTAGTTCTACCTGTGTCAATTTCTGTCCAAGGTGAAGAAACAGTTGAATCTACTACATGTGTAGCAGCCGTAGTACTAGAGGTAGCTCTAGTTACGCCTGTAAACTGATTAGGTGTTACAGTAGAACTAACACCTGTGTATGTAAATACTTCATCGTCAATCTGTAAAGAACCACTAGATGCAAAACCAGCTACTGAGTCAGCTTTAATTGTACCTGAACCTGTCATACCTGTAGTTGAAGATATACTTAAAGCTAATTCAGTAGATGCTGCACTAAACATCTTCTCGCCTCTACAAGCTATATTCTTACTTGCAAAGCTTGCGACACCAATTATCTTTTCAGAAGCAGAAGTAGTTTGAGGAACTATTGCATTTACAAACTTACGATAGCCATTAATCCTTCTGTAGCCACCTTCAACGTCTGGCTCAAAGTTCTCTAAGACTAACGCTTCACCTGGTTTCATCATAAAACTAGAGCGATTTAAAACTAAACCACCTTCACAATTAAATGCTGCAGGTTGCGTCTGTGATTGATCAGCCATTAAGATCCAACCCTAGAGTTAAAGGTAGTATTAGATGGTTGATTTATTACAGTAGACCTGATATATTCAAACCTGTTAATAAGTAAGCTTTGCATATTCTTAATGCCTTGCTCAAATCTTTCAAAGTTTAGTTGATACTGTTGTGTTTCACCACGGTACTGATACACAAAAGATGTAGCGCCGTCTACTATGACTGGTGCAAATCTCTCAGGTATAGTTGTGTTGTCTCCGTGAGCGCTTAAATCATCAGGGAATGTATAAAAGTCAAATACTAGTGTGTATTGTTTGTCTGGGTAAGGGTACAACAAATAGTTATTGTCTGGTGTGCGAACTATGTTTCTAGGCACACCTCCGCTTGAGAACTGAGCTATAAAGGCCCCAGTTAAATGTGAGGCTGCTGTTGTATCGTTAGCACCTCTAGTGCATCCAGTTAAGTCATTACCTGAAATAGCCGTGTATGAAATTTCTTCTCCACCTACGTATACTTTACCTGAAGCAGTAAATCCTGTACTTGAAGTTAGTGATACGGTAGTTGCAGAAGATGTTAGTGCTCCATCTAGAGTAGTAGATTCTATATCATCTTCTCGTGTAGCAAAATTATTCTCAATATACTCATTGTAGTTCAATGTAGTTAAACTGTTTCCCTGTGCATTAATATTTGTATCTTTTTTTATTCTAGCTGTATCATAATTAACTTGCTTTGTTCCTGTAGGTAAATCATATCTAGCTTTACCTGCAGAAAGTGTTGAACTATTAGTTGCATGGTTAAAGGAGTAACCGAACTCTTTTTGATTAATGTATCGTATGGCTTCATTAACGGCATTTTTACACTGTGTCTGAACGCCTCTAGAATCAGTGAAGTTTGCAGAGGTAAGCACTACTTCATTCATTCGTGTAATAACATTGTTTGTTAATGTAAGAAAACTTAACGCCATTATATATCCTTAAAGTAAGCTAAAGGGGCCAGTTTCCCAGCCCCTGAAGTTTAGTCTTTATGCGAGTAGGTCACGATCTACTTCTTGAGCAGTCATGTCTCCGACTTCGCTTACGTCCATCAACATGGCAAATACACGTAGTTTACCAGCAGTGAAGGTTGACCCTGAACCTG
>Ga0208032_1001375_pt1 | contig 10574 bp, 4 predicted proteins | sample MalvirAntarct_66_FD_184254 | JGI IMG/M metagenome (GOLD analysis project Ga0208032, IMG submission 184254) | Marine viral communities from the Global Malaspina Expedition - Malaspina viral metaG Antarct_66 (SPAdes) (version 2) | ecosystem: Environmental > Aquatic > Marine > Oceanic | place: West... | reverse complement strand
ATTATATACAATTAATTTAATATTTATTACAATGAGTAAAGGAACAGTAAAATTTTTCAACGATGCTAAAGGCTTCGGTTTTATCGTAGAAGAAGGAAACAACAAAGAACATTTTGTTCACATTTCAGGTTTAATTGACGAAATTCGTGAAGGCGATGAAGTTGAATTCGATCTAACAGAAGGAAAAAAAGGATTAAACGCAGTTAACGTAAAAGTTATCTAATATATAAGCTTTTTTAAATGTAAAGGCCCGCAACGTTGTTGCGGGCCTTTTTGCTTTTAATGGTATTCCAAAAAAAAGCTTGGAACACGGTTCCAAGCTTTTTGTATTTAAAATGTTCGGGTATTTAAAACATCTCTCTTCCAGCAAAATGAAATGCGCTTTCAATAGCTGCATTCTCATCGCTATCACTCCCGTGAACTGCATTTTCTCCAATAGAAGCTGCATATAATTTACGGATGGTTCCTTCAGCTGCATCGGCAGGATTGGTTGCACCAATTAAAGTTCTGAAATCTTCAACCGCATTTTCCTTTTCTAAAACGGCAGCCACAATTGGTCCACGCGTCATGTATTCTACCAATTCGCCGTAAAAAGGTCTTTCGCTGTGTACAGCATAAAACTCTTGTGCATCAGCAGTAGTCATGTGGGTTAGTTTTAATGCTACAATTCTGAAGCCTGAAGCACTGATTTTTTCTAAGATTGCACCGATGTGTCCTTTTTCGACTGCATCTGGCTTAAGCATTGTAAATGTTCTGTTAGTTGCCATATTTGTAATTTAATTAATTCTAATTTATATAATTCTTTAAGTCTTGGAACGCCTAATTTTGGCTCCGTTATGTAATCTACAGCGTATAAACCACTGATAAATTTCGTGCAAAAGTACGGCATTTATCAGTAAAAACCATATTATGGATATTAAAAAATTGTATCTTCGCGGGCTATGACTGATCAAGATATTAAAGAAATTAAGGCACTTTTATCAGCGCCTAAGCACATTGTTATTATACCCCATAAAAACCCTGATGGAGATGCTATGGGGTCCACGTTAGGACTCTACCACTTTCTTACCGAGCAGAAGCATACCGCCACGGTGATTGCCCCTAATGATTATCCTGATTTTTTAAAATGGTTGCCGGGCCAAGAACATGTGGTGATTCATGAATCGGACAAAGTCCGAGCAGAAACTTTAATCGCCGAAGCGGACCTGATATTTACGCTCGATTTTAATGCGCTTCACCGCTCAGGCCAAATGGAAACGCCATTAGCGCATTCGGATGCCCTTAAAATCATGATTGACCATCACCAACAACCTGACGATTATGCTACCTATATGTTTAGTGATGTGACGATGAGTTCCACCTGTCAAATGGTCTATCATTTTATCGCCATGCTAGAGGCCACCGCAGCCATTGAAACCAAAATCGCTACCTGTTTATATGCGGGAATCTTAACGGACACGGGCTCTTTCAGATTCCCATCATCTACAAGCACCACCCATATTGTGGCGGCGGAATTGATTGATAAAGGTGCGGACCATTCAGAAATTTACAACGCCATATACGACACCAATAGTTTTGAGCGTTTACAATTATTGGGGATCGCCCTCAAAAATTTAAAAATTCTGCCAGAATACAGAACTGCTTATATTACGCTCACCCAAGAAGAACTGAACGCCTCAAATTTCAGGAAAGGCGACACGGAAGGTTTTGTCAATTATGGCCTATCAATTAAAGACGTTATTTTTGCGGCCATTTTTATAGAGCATAAACAAGAGGGCATCATAAAGATTTCCTTACGTAGTAAAGGTGATTTTTCTGTGAACGAGTTCTCTCGTGCCAACTTTGGCGGAGGCGGTCATACCAACGCTGCAGGCGGTAAAAGCGACCTCAGTTTAAATGAAACCGTTGAAAAATTTATTAGTATATTGCCTAGCTATAAACACAACTTAAATTTATGATAAGAGCCATTCTTCTCATGTGCACTCTAGCCCTTGCTATCAGTAGTTGCAAATCGCCTGAAGCTAGAAGACCTATATCTCAAAAAACAGGATCTTTTATAAAAATATCTGCGGAGCGCAACAAAAAATTAAACGCTGAAGAGACTGCGAAAATTCAGGATATTATAGAACAGGACACTTCTAGAACATTCATTGCCTCAGAAAGCGGCTTTTGGTATTATTACAATACTAAAGTCGAAAAAGATACCATTACACCAACTTTTGGAGACATCGTCAACTTTGATTATGACGTCAAGGATTTTAATGGGAATGACATTTATTCTAATGAGGACATCCAACCTCGCGATTATGCGATGGATCAGGAAGAACTATTTACAGGACTCCGAGAAGGTTTAAAACTTATGAAACCAGGTGAAACGGTTACCTTTTTATTTCCTTCCCAAAAAGCTTACGGTTACTATGGTGACAAAAATAAAATAGGCACCAACACTCCGGTGATATGCGAAGTGACCGTAAATTCAATAATTCAAAACCAAAACGATTAAACTATGCGATTGATTAAAAAGGCTTTTGGCCTGTTAGCAGTAATGCTCCTTCTTACGGCAACGGCCTGTAAGGACAAATATCCAGATTTAGAAGATGGATTGTACACAGAAATTATCACCAATAAAGGCACGATGGTCCTCCGCTTGGAATACCAAAAAGCCCCGGTAACCGTAGCCAACTTCATCTCATTGGCAGAAGGCACCAATACGCTTGTAGACAGCGCTTATATTGGTAAAAAATATTATGATGGGTTGACCTTTCACAGAATCATTGACGAATTCATGATTCAAGGTGGCGATCCGACTGGTACAGGGAGCGGTAGCCCAGGCTACAAATTCAACAACGAAATTTCAGAAGATCTGAAACACGATAAAGTAGGGACATTATCTATGGCCAATTCTGGTCCAAACACCAACGGCAGCCAATTTTTTATAACCGAAGGTGCAACCCCAAACTTAGATGGAGGTTATAATGTTTTTGGATATATCGTTATGGGAGAAGATGTGTTACACACCTTAGCAGGCGTTGAAACAGCGCCAGGCGATAAACCTGTAGATCCGGTGATCATGGAAGAAGTCAACATCATCAGAAAAGGGAAAGAGGCTAAAAACTTTGATGCTCCAGTAGTATTCAAAGAGCATTTTGCTAAGGCTGAAGAAGAAGAAAAAGAACGACTTGCGCAAGCAGAAGCTGCCCAGAAAGAAAGAGACGAGAAAACTGCAGCCGCTGCGGCTGACATGAAGCCCGCATTAGATACTTATGAAGGAAAAGCGAGCACGCTAGCGTCTGGATTAAAAATGTTTAACATTACTAAAGGTACCGGTGAGAAGCCAAAAACTGGCGATACGGCACAACTGTACTACGAAGGCTACTTTACGGACGGACGTTTATTTGATAGCAACGTTAAAAGTGTAGAGGAAAATTACGGCATGTATAGTGAGCAGAAAGAACAGGATCAGATGTACGGCCCTATGCCAACTAAAATTGGACCAGATGCACCGATGATTGCAGGCTTTAAAGAAGCCGCATCACAAATGCGTGTAGGCGATAAATCCTATTTCTTTTTACCATCGCACTTGGCTTACGGCGAACGCGGTAACCGTGTGATTCCTCCAGGAACCGATTTGATTTTTATCATTGAAATGGTAGGGATTGAGAAGTAACTAATATATTTTTAAGCGTTTAATAACCTGTGATTCCACAGCTGAACTGAAACGCCTTACATAACAAACCGCTCCAACATCTGGGGCGGTTTTTTTATGGCTATCAGGAAAACTTTGCTCTTTGCCTAATTGCGCTAACGCTACGCTGCCTGCGATCTATTAAAAACCTTATAAGCACTGTAGTCTTTCAAGGCATGCCCCGCAATAGGGGTCCGCAAGGCTCATAGGATTATGCCTAAAGATCGGATCATTATCATCATCATCATGAAACCTTAGCAGCCTGACACAACGAAGAACACCTTAGAGGAAACATACCAACGGTCTCCAAGAAAAAACCGTTCCCATCATAAGGATGGAAACGGCTTTTACGATAACATTAGTTGGTTATCTAAATTAGAGTTTTAAAACTTAAGTACTATCTTCTTATTAACAATGCCCGAGTCAGTTTGGATTTTCACCACATAATTACCATCTGGCAAGTTCTTTACCGGAATCTTCATCTCATTGGACATGGTCGTGTTAGTCGCATTCCAAGCTTGCACGGTTTGTCCGATAATATTCACCAAATACACTTGTTTTACGTGAACCTCATTTGGCGTTTGAATAAAGATTTCATCCGTATTCCGTAAAAATTTCACCACGACATTTTTGAAGTCTTCATAAATAATAGACAAGGTTTTGTCATCTTTAAACACTAAATAGAAACGGTTATCATAATCTCCAGCATCTAGAGACATTGTAAAACTGGTATTATTAATCTGATGATAAGTTCCCAATTGAGAATCATATACATATACGTTAATTGCTTCAGTGAAATTCTCTAACTCAGTCAATTTGATTTCAATGGTGCCGTTTTTCGCCAATTGCATTGCAAAAGGGTACTTTTTGGCATCATCAAACTGCCCCACGCCCTGGATGACATATTTTGATTCATTGATAAGCCATAACAAATCGCTTGGTAAAGCATCGTTATTTAAAGCATCATAACCGTAATCTATACCTTCAGAAGCTTCATTATTTGGCGTAAATCCTAACAATAATGGGCGTAAACCTCCTTCAGGAGATTTGAATTTTAAACTAACTCTCTTAATATCATCCTCTACAGGATTAGTATCTATTAAAGAATCTGGTCGGAAAAATACAGAACCGTCATTTATGGAATTTGAAGCGCCTTCTCTTCTAAATACACGTTGGCTATTCCTAAAAATTATTTGACCCTTATTAACTGCAGTCACAAAAAACCCTTGTCCTACAGGTACAAAACGCCCCGGTTTTCTCGTGCCCTTACTCGCTATATTCTGAACGTATCCATCTATCGTTTTACCTGGGGTAACAGCTGTTAGTCCTCCTGTCAAATTAAAAGTTGCATAACCGCCAAGATAGTCTCTAAGTATATGAGTGTTATTCGCTTCATAATGTTCCCAAAAAGATAAACTTCCATCAATAGTTGCAGAACTTCCTAGATTAGCTGTGCTTGGTTGGCCATCAGGATTTATAGTAGGAATATTATCTCTGATAAATTCTATCGCATCAATCGCCGAAGGATATGGGTTGCCTATCAAAGCGTCATTCCCAATACTAATTGGATTCATAATAACGCCATTGTTTGGCTTTCCTACAAAAACATAGTTTTGTGAATCTCCTCCGCCACTGCCTTTCATTGTATAGCCTAAACCAATATTGATATCTGTATTATTGTTTATGCGTTTCCATTCTGAATACTTATTTGATATATTATTGGAATAGGTTGCTAGCCAACGTGTAGTGAGTTGAACTACGTTTCCGTTACTGACAGGATTAGGATTGTGTCCTGCAATCCATGTTATAGGTGTATCAATAATAGGGTTTGATGTTGGTGTAGTTCCTGCACGCAAAACACCTCCTATTGTAAAGGTATTTATACTGAGATTATTGTTAGTTACAGTGGCATTGCTGGGTGACACAGGTGATCCCCAATAATTATAGTTGAATGGATTACCGGTACCTTGTTGGTCTCGCTCAATATAACCTTTACTAGTGGGCTCGAAAAAGCTTTCACTAAATTGTGTTTGGGTAAGACGCTTTTGTACTAATTGCGATTCGCCCACCAAATCAATTTTGCCATCAATCTTTAAATAATGTGTGACCCATAATCCGTTTCCTTGGTTGGTATGATCCTGTACACCCGTACCTGTGATTGTGAGTTTATAATTATTATCTACTATTAACCCTAAGACGGTTGTCAGTCTGTTTCCTGAAGTAACATCTGATGCTGTTCTTACTATATTCCAAGTTTGATCTTTTGCTGGAATAATATTCTGCAGTTTTGAGTTAGGTATTTGTTGTACTACTCCGTTGCGCCAAGTGGCCTGAGTGTCCCACGATCCGTTTCCGCTTGACATGTAAGGGATAGGCGCAGTTTCAAGTTGATTGTCATTCATTCGATTCAATTTACCTGGTATAGGAGTGGCAGAAATATCTTCAATTATACCTGCTAAAACCGAAGTTTGAGATCCAACTCTCATTTGATAATATCCAATTAAATCCGTCCACTGTAAGCCATTTATATTTAGAGGTACAACTACTCCAGAAACAGCATTGCCGTTAGATTTAATTTCTTGGTTCATCATTTCTCTAATCTGAGCTTCAGATATGTTTATCTCCCAAATACGAACTTCATCTATTCCCCCGTTTAATCCACCTCCAAAATAATTAATTGGTGAATTATTTGTTCTGTCCATAGCACCAACTATTGCATTGTTTGAGTTGACTGAAGGAGAAGCTCCAGATTTAAAGGTTTGAACAACAAAACCATCGATATATAAGGTATAGGTATTTGACCCGTTGAATGTAACCACTACATGATACCATTTAGCGGCATTCATAGGTTGGTTAGAGAACATCTCTTTATTATTCCATCTGAAATATAAACGATCATTAATTAAACTAAAATCGTAACCAGTGTTTAGGCTGGAAGCATTTCGTTTAGAGATAATTGTTTGTGTGCCTAAAAAAGCCTTTGGCTTTATCCATGCCTCAATACTAAATGCACCAGAGCTTAAACCATAATTATCAGCAAAACTGATATTATCGTCAACACCATCAAAAATTAAGTTAGTTTCACAATTTGGAATTGTAACGGTCATAGTTGCTGCTGTGTTATCACATGGGGCAACATTTGTAGCTTCCCATTGTAACCTGTAAGTTTCTCCACTTTCTCCTGTAAATTTCGAATTATACAAAGTTGAATCTGAGAAAAAGTAGGTGCCGGATGGCTGATCTGAAGTTACTGTCCATTGCCCGGAAACGTCGTTAGCGGCTAAAGTGACAGTGGTTTCAGAACAATTAGCAGTTATTTGATTAACTCCTGGATTTGCACCTATAGATGGTGTTATTTCAATAGCAACGGTTTCAATAGCTGCATTACAAGTTCCAGATGGCACATTTGATGTAAAAGTAAATGTTATTGTACCAGTATCGTTTTCACTAATAGTATAAATAGGGTTTAAACTATATGGATCATCAAAAATACCAGCACCAGAACTTGTCCAGCCTGATCCTGAATCTCCAACAGTAGCACTACCTGACAAACTAACATCTAAAGAAATAGAGGAATAGGTGTAACAAACAGTTTGAGCCTCAGTATTGATGGTTACAACTGGTGCTTCTTCCACTGTAATTGTTCCAGAAGCTGTTTTACTACCGCAGCTAGCATTGGAGTCAATGGTGTAAGTAAAGGTTCCAAATTCAGTTGGTGTACCATTAATAGCAAACTCTATCCCATTAAATGTATAATCCAACCCTGATGGCAAACCGGTTATGGTTGGAGGCGCCAAGCCACCACCCACATTATAAGTAATTTCATCTAGTGTTGTGTTTTGACATATTGTTTGGTTGTCACTACCTAAATAGGATGTTAAAGTGATAAATGTTGATAACGTTCCAAAAGAAATATCGTCAAGACCAAAATCATTTCCTCCAAATGAGTTTTCATTATTAATTATTTCAATTAAAATAGGTCCAGTTATTTGTGAGGTCCAATTCCCGTAAAAACGATCCCAACCTTTTGTGGGGTAACTCTCTAAATTTAATTGAGAACCAACCTGAACACCATTCACCCTAAAGCGTAATTTAGCATAAGGACCTGCGTTATTTAAACTACGGGCCCATGCAGAAAAATAATATTTAAAATCAGCTTCTACATACACAGTTTGGGACCATACAACGTACTGAGTGCCGTGACCATTCACGGCCATGAAATTACCAGCAGCAGCATCATTAGTATGGTCAGTGCCGTGAAAATTTGTGTGTACATTATTACCATCTGTAGTAATGGAATAACCATTAACATAACTTGGACCAATTGTATCATCATATAATTCCCCTTGACCAGCCGGCACTAAACCAGGCACATCTTCACGAAAGGTGTAATCAGATTGAAACGTAATGTTATTTTTATCAAAGTTTGAAAAACTGCCATCTACTACTAACTCTTGTGCGACTCCTAATGAAGCACTTTCACTACATCCATTTGCGGTTGTTCCGATTACCTGATATTGACCGGCAATGTCCACATATACTGTATTACTTGTTTCACCTGTATTCCACTCCCACTTAGCAATGCTTTGGTTCGCTGAAGCCGACAATTGTACCATATTACTCTCGTCTCTTGATGTATTAGGATTATCAGTTGGGCAATAATTGGCAGTTACAACAATCTCTGGGGAAGGTAAAACGTTAACCTTAATAATTTTGGTACTAGGACAACCAGCGATGTTAGTTGCAGTCAGAGTATAATTTGTAGTTACTAAAGGATTAACGGTAATTTGAAAATTATTTGAAGCTGAAATTTCCGACTCTAATGTTAATCCACCATCATTACCTGTGTCCGCAGTCCAAGCATATTTATAAGAATCACCAGACTCTGTAGCTTGTATTTTTAAATTATCTATATATATGTGAGGTTCGAAAGTTCCATACCAACCAGAATATGAACCATCGTTAACCTTAAAACGAAATTGCAATTGGTCTGGATTATTAAATTGTTGAGATAAGGCAATGTTTTCCATTTGCCAACTTTCCGAGTTAACTCGTACTTCTTTACTTTCCCAATTCGACCAACCGGTTCCATTATGGAATCTGTATTCCACTATTATACTTTTAACATAACCAAATCGTGTGGCTCTCCTATAATTAAACGAGATACTAAAAGATTTGTAATTTGGTAAGTAAGATCCGTCAACATGTAGTCTCCATAAGCCATCATCGGGAAAACCATTATTACGCCTATCATCTCGCCAATTATCCATTTGCATAATTGAACGGCCTGGATTTCCTGCTCCAGTATTAAAAGGGATGTAATTAGAGTTATCTGGGCTAAAGAAATTTGAATTTACGTTCAATGAAGTGCTACTATCAATTAATTGATTATAATCATTACCAGAATTAAAATTATAGTCCACTATGGTTTCGACATTTCCTCCAGCACCTAAAACATTAGCTGTTAAAGTGCTTGATTCTCCGACACAAACAGCATCTTTTGATGCTGTTATTGAAGTTATCACTGGAATTGCCAACACTTCAACACTATTTGTAGTTGTATTACAACCATTCGTATCGGTAAAAGTAAAACTTACATTTCCAGCCACAATACCTGTTATCTCGCCAGTACTTGAGTTGACTGTTGCAATTCCGGGATCATTACTAATCCATGTGCCGCCTGTGTTTTGTGTTAGAATGTTGGTTTCATTAACACAAATTTTTGGAGGTGCATTGACAACAGGTGATGTATTAATGGTAATAGAAAAAGAACTTTTGCACCCATTAAGAGTATACTCAAGTTTTACTATACCCGCCACATTACCAGCATCAACTAGCCCAGTATTAGGATTGACCGACGCATTTGTTCCTGCATTATTTAGTAATGCCCACTTACCCCCTAGGATGTCAGACGTATAAGTTTTCGTGCTGTTTTCGCAAAGCGCTGATGAACCATTAATTACGGGAATAGGATGGACAATAACTGAAACACTGTTACTTTGCTTTGGTATGGTGCAGGTAGATAAACTAGATTGCATTTCCACATATACATCATGAACCCCTACTGATAAAGGCATAAATGGTGTGAAATCTGCATCGAAACTAACTCCTTGGCTGATGCCGTCAACATACCACTCATAAGTTGGTGTGTCCCCACCATCTACAGGGATGGCTGTAAACGTTAAATTTTCACCATAACAAATTTCATTATCCGCATCATCTGATGGAATTGTCACGCTTGAATTTGCTGCTGAATCAATTATTGTAACAACTGCGGTTTTGGAGGCTTCATTTCCTGAAGCATCTTTGACTGTTAATAAAACAGTATTGATTCCTATATCAGCACAGTTAAAAATAGAATTATCGATAGACAACGTTATCGCACCACAGTTATCTGAAGAACCATTATTGATCTGATCAGCAGTTATAGTTGCATCTCCAGTATTACCATCTAATGTTACGGAAATGTTTTGTGTTAATGCAGTTGGTGCAGTCGTATCAGTAATGATAATATCTTGAGTTTGAGTTACGCTGTGACCATTTCCATCATTGAAACTCCAAGTCACTGTTGAAGTACCCTGGGTATTTCTTGTTAAAGAGTCTGTTGTTGTTCCTGTAATTAAACCACCACAGTTATCATTTGCCGTAGGTGCTGCTGGAATAGTTGCAGAACATTGCCCCGTAACATCTGGAAGATTTGCAATAACTGGAACTGGAGGTAGTGTGTCATCAACAATTATATCTTGAGTTTGGGTAACGATTTGACCATTTCCATCATTGAAACTCCAAGTCACTGTTGAAGTACCCTGGGTATTTCTTGTTAAAGAGTCTGTTGTTGTTCCTGTAATTAAACCACCACAGTTATCATTTGCCGTAGGTGCTGCTGGAA
>Ga0208032_1001369_pt1 | contig 10609 bp, 13 predicted proteins | sample MalvirAntarct_66_FD_184254 | JGI IMG/M metagenome (GOLD analysis project Ga0208032, IMG submission 184254) | Marine viral communities from the Global Malaspina Expedition - Malaspina viral metaG Antarct_66 (SPAdes) (version 2) | ecosystem: Environmental > Aquatic > Marine > Oceanic | place: West... | reverse complement strand
ATCCTATGTGGGGTACATAAGTAGCGTATAAGGTAAGCTATGACTTACTCAGGGTGGATTGTCAATAGAGTGAAATAAAGTTAGGGTGCGTTGATGTGTGAGCGTATCAGGTAGGTGTATTGGTATGGATAGGGGGGGTGTGGATTGTTCCTCACCTACTTACCTCATCACAAAATCACATTGGTGCACAACATCAAGTGTAATGTGCATAACCCTGTTGATATGTTGAGTAGCTAGATAGCTATGACCCGAATGACAAAAGCTAGAATATCTGACGCAAAGCAATGGATTAACGAGGGGGTGGGTCTTGAGAATCTATTTGGGTACCCGCGCGTGTCCGTGTATATGTATATATAATCCCCCACTTACATATAACTCAGCAATTTTTACCAGAGATAAATGCTAATTAGGGTTGTTTTAGAGCTTGTTTAAGGGGTTTATTATTCAGCTGTTAAGATCAGATGGGGTGATGAAGGTTTTCGGGTGGGGTGTAGCTAGGGACAACAGCTAACTTATGGTGCAACATATTAGGTTTGTAGGGAATGCAGAAGAACAGCTGTCAAGGCTGTTCGTTATTTAGAATGATTACAGATAAGGTGTATTAGGATGCTTTGAAGAAGTATAGTCCTTGCCGCTTATTTGACGTTGATGAGCGTCGATCTCTACTTAAGTGACGATCTAACTAATCAACAGTTGATTGTTCTGGTGTGTATAAAGAGTATCTTTATCAAGATATCTTTTACATTGAATGTTCTGTGAAGCGAAGTTACGGTTTTTTAAGTTAAGAATCAATATAAATAAGGATGTTATTATTCAGTGTTTACGGTAGGTTCATTACCACACTGCCCTGAACGCCCCTTAAAGGCGTCAGGTTTAGGCAAGCCTAACAATTTCATCAACCAAGGGCAACAGTTAATACGAGTATATATCTTTATTATCTTTGCACCTATGACAGGGATAATTATATTACTAGGCATTGCACTAGTTCTCATTGTAATAAAGAGTGTGCTTAGTTTCGACTTAGAGGTACCTGAACCATTTGCCTGTGGCACTGATGAGGTATGTCATTGTGATGTTTCTAAAGATTGTAAAAAAGAAGTAAGATGAAAATAAAGAAGTACAGAAAGGGCGGTAAGCACGATATGTATAACAAAGGTGGTGTTAGCCCTCAGAAGAAACCTGTATACGGTCCACCAAGACCACCGGGTTACACAGAACCTACAAGCGAAGAGAAAGAAGAGGCTCGTGGTGAGGCTGCGTATGTGAAAAGACGTGCTGAAGCTGATCGTGCATACAACCAAGCAATTAAAGAAGGCGCTAGTGAAGCGCAGGCTATTAAGATTGCTGAGAACTTCTTAAGTCAAGGTGGTAAGATGTACCTAAAGGGAGGTCAAATAAAGCTTGATAAGAATAAGGATGGTAAGATATCTGGTTCTGACTTTAAGATGATGCGTGTAAAGAAGAAAAAGTAATGCCTAAGACAAAGAAAGGAAAACCTAAAAAGAAGGGTCTACGCACCACAAAGATGCTAGGCGGACCCGTTCGTTATAAAGATGGTTGGCAAGATAAGTTTGAAAAACTTATGACCGAGCACAGGGAAAAACTTTCAGAGAGGTATGGCTTTACTCAAGACTACAATCAGGTAGAAACACCTGAAGGCTATCCTTCGTTTTTGGAGTTTATGCAAAACAGAGAATCTGATAACGCATACGAAGATGCTCTTCCTTTAGAGGATTACCAGAACACATATATGCTAGGACCTCTAGCTTACCAGAATTGGAAAGGCAAGCAAGGATCTCCTGACGGAAAGAGTTACAAAACTCCCTACTTGGCTGGATCAACTCTAGAGGTCACAAAAAAAGGAAAGGTAGAAGGGCTTACGCTAGATTCTCAAGGCGTAGATGACTTTGACGCTAAGATGGATAGGTTTGGAAACTATAAAGAGCCACACAGAAGAGAGAAGCTAGACAACACGTTTATAGATAAGGTCAAACAAGGTATAGGTAACGTCTTTCCACCAGCTAATATATTACTTGCTGGAGGAGCATCTACAGGAGGTAAGAATATAGACGAGGCTGCACAGCTCGCATACGGTGTTAAACAGTATAGCGATATATACAAGATTGAAAAAAGACAAAAAGAGATTGAAAACTGGATGATAGAAAATGTCGGAAACGGCACAAACGTTAATAGTAGCGACTTTAGAGATCCAAGCTTAAATCCTTTCTTAGAGGAGTATGATTCAATAACATCGAAAGCCCCTAAACAAGCTAATCAAGCACTACTTGCTGGAACACCGTCAATTTTAGCTGCGCTAACCGGAGATGATACAGATGGATTAGTAGTTCCAACACCCGGCTTTATGTTTAACCCTTTAAACAAGAGGTATAGACAGCAAAAAAAGACAAACAAAAAAGAATTAAAATCCGCTAAAGAAAGATATAATTCAGGTAGAGAGCAGTATACGGTAAGTAAATCCAACAAAGAGTTAACAAAGAACTTAGAGCTGTATCAACAGCAATATGGCGTATCTCCAGCAGTTAAGGAGAACACAATTGGATTAACACCTAAGCGTGATATGTCTAAATTTGTAATACCAACCAACCCTAAACGAGGAGAGAATAGAAATCCTATCTATCTCAAGGATGGTGGTAAAGTAAAAGTTGTTAAATATAAAGATAAGTAATGCCTAATCCAAAACTAATCAAGCGAGCAGACGGAACATACTCTGAGAGGGGATTGTGGGACAACATCAGGGCTAATAGAGGCTCCGGTAAGAAGCCTACTGACGCTATGCTAGAGCAAGAAGCTGAGATAAATAAATCTTATAAAAAAGGTGGCAAAATGAAAGCAAAGAAAACAAAGACACACGAAATGGTGAAAGCTCCTTCAGGTTATCATTGGATGACAGAGAAGGGTCGTCATTATCTTATGGCGCACGAAGGTAATCTTGTCCCTCATAAAGGAGCGGGTCTAGAGGCTAAGTTCCGTATTAAGACGAAACATTAATCTGTTCTTCACCCTCCATCTTACGGTAGAACTTACTTACCATAAGCCTGCCTGTTTGACTTAGGGCATACCTAACTCGGTAGTTCATCTTGAGCTCATCTCTAAACAGATGGTCCTCACGAGTATTTGATGGTGTCAACCTGTCAAAGTGCTTGTATATATATCCCTTCTTCATAAGCGGGTATATCAATCGCTGATACATATTGTGTTTTTGATAAAAGTAAGACTCAGCTATATAGTCTATAGTAAAGAACTCTAGGTCATAGGCAAACACCATAAACCTTATCTCACTTTCCTTTAAGTCATAGTTCTTAGACATATCCCTTATAGCTAGGTTTAAGAACTTTAGGTGGTTTGATTTTATATATCTATCTTTGATTACGGAGAAATCACGGAACATCTTTGATCGTGCTACTTCACTTTTTGGCATAACGTTGAATTTAATATCTTTGTACAAAATTAATATTTATGAGCACGCTCTCAGGCACTAAGATTAAAGATAAGTTTGGTAACCTACTTCACGTCGAAGGAGGCTTAACCTCCTCGACTAAGAATGTAGAAGATGGAACGGGTGACGCATCAGCACTAAAGCTATCACTTACAGCGGTAGAGATAAATGGAACACAGTCGTTTACTGCGCCGCCAACAACGGATAACGCAGAGCTTACAAGCTTGCTTATTAACAGCAGCAATCAGGTAGTAAAGCGTGAGCTTACTTCTAATGCGTTTAGCACAGACCCTATAACGCCTAGTAGAGTTATAGCTAGGCAAGAGCTAGACAGGTCACTAGCAGCTGGTGGTGCCGCTAGTCAAATGGGCTTTGCACCTATAGACGCTGTAAATCCAAATGGATCCTACCAAGTTGGTAGCACAAATCCAATCCAATTTAACGCTGCTAACATTACGGTTAATAACGCTGGTTTGTACCGTATTGATATAAGTTTTCAGTTTAACGCTATTGCTGTTTCTAATACAAACGTTACTACAACGGTGTTGGTAAATGGAACAGCTATCGCTACAGCGCTAAGATCAAAGTCATCAACAGGTCTGTCAATGGTTTCCTTCTACTATGCTAAGTATTTAGCGGCAGGAGATATTATTACAGTTACCAACCTTTCATCATCCGGGAACGTTGTTCTAAAAGCTGGATCTGCTGTAGAGGTATTAAAAATAGCTTAAATTAATTCAATGAAAGAAGAACACAGAGAGTGTATCGAAGAGGTACAAGAGCTAATGCTTGCTATAAATGATACCATTAAAAAGTATGATCTTCAGCAAGACGTTATTGTAGCTCTATCTGTAGCGTTCTTAGATCTAGATAACACAAGCACTACACCAGACAATGAAGAGGTAACAGTTAGTATGAATCTACTGTCCTCTATAACTGTTGACGATGAAGATGAGTTAGAAGATATATTTTCTTATATGCTAGACTCTTATCGCAAAGAACAGGATAACAATCCTAGTAATATTAATTACTGGATTAACCGTATGAATAACGGAGATTTAAATTAAAACAAGATGATACGTAAAATTATTATAGGGATAGACCCCTTGAAGGCTATGGCTTATTATATAGGTCAAAAAGCTGGTGAATCCAAAGTAGATGCCATTGTATTAGATGACGCATACTTACATAGGTACAAGCAAAAAAGATACTTGGTATACATCCAACACCCTAAAGATGGCGTAATGCTGTGGAAGAGTGTAGAAAATGTACCCGTGCTCATTGAGTACGACCTTAATTTTTAATTTAATTTTTTATTATGCGTAGTTTATACGATTTCTTTGTTAAGATCCCTAAGGCTTTTAACGATGAGATAACACTTGGCGATGGAACTATATATGTAGATCCAAAATGGAATGAGTTTGAAAACAGAAAGAGTTGCGCTGAGGTTGTAGCTGTTCCTGAAAAGTATCCTACACCGGTTAAGGTTGGTGATACTATCTACTTCCACCATCACGTAGTCATCTCTAACAATGGAGCTGGACAGTCTATAGGTGATGATGTGTACTATGTACGTTTCGACCCTAAGAACAGTCACACCTCACAGGTGTATGCTTATAAAGATAAAGATACAGGACGCATTGAGCTTATCAGCGAATGGGTATTCCTTAAGCCTGAGGTACAATCTTACGAACAGGTAACTGACAGCGGAATTATCATAGACCTTGAGAAACCGGATTACAACCAATACGGTTATGTTTTATATGACTCTCCTGCAGTGCAACAGCTAGGGCTGAAGACCGGAGATAAGGTGATGATTATGAAGAATGCAGATTACGAAATGGATATAGATGGAGATAAAGTATATCGCACACATATAGATCATATTTACGCCACAGGCTTTTAATGGGACGTAAGAAACAGTTCAGCAGCATTAAGGCGGGTGAAGAGCTGTTGGAGGCTATGGCTGAGGCTATACGTAATATCACCGAAGAAATAAAAAGACCTATCGACTCCGAGCAATCAGGCTCGGGTCGTCGTGCAGAGCTTAAGAGTATAAAAGAATCAGCTCTTGATGCTAAGGAACTAATAACGGAATACCAAAAGCTAGAGACAATGATCAAAGAGCTTAATGAAACTGGCGGTATCGAAGTTGCTAGAGATTTCTCTGGTGGGTTCTCAGAGCAGTACGCTAAGCGTTAATTTAAATTTATAATTAAATGGCGGGTCTAAAAGACATAAAGAGCTATAAAGAAAAAGTAATTAATATTTGCCCTGAAGATACTGAGGGTAATATTGTTGAAATCGCAGAGCTAGCTATACAGTTACCTAAGGTTCCGTTAAAAAAAGACATACTCTATCACGACAAGCCTAAAGAACAGCAACGCTGGGAAAGAGAAGATATGCCTACTGAGCTTTCACGTATAGGTAATATGGATGACTGGTATGAAATGCCTAAGGAGTTTAAAGCTAAGTACGAGTGGTATATCAAAAGAGAGTTTGAGAGACGTAAAAATGGGTTATGGTTTTACAATAACGGTGAACCTATATATATTACCGGCTCTCACTATATGATGCTACAATGGAGTAAGATAGATGCTAGTTTTTATGGCTACTACTTTAAGTTCCAGAGAGATATAAACTATCATATGGAAGCGTGTTTTGTAGACCCGCGATGCGCTGGACAGCTATACACTAAGTGTCGGCGCTCTGGATACACTAATATTGCCGCTAGCAAGGTTGATGATGTAGGTACTTCTACTTACGATGTAACTGTTGGTATAATGTCTAAGACTGGTAAGGATGCTCAGGATAACATCTTTATGAAAAAAGTGGTAGGTATGTACAGGCACTATCCATTTTTCTTTAAGCCTATACAAGATGGTACCACAAACCCACGTACAGAGCTAGCATTCCGTGAGCCATCTAAAAGGATAACAAAGAACAACAAGACTAGCTCCAAAGGCCAAGCCTTAAATAGCGTGATAAACTGGCGTAACACCACGTCAAATGCATATGATGGCGAGAAGCTTAAACTACTGTTTATTGATGAGGGTGGAAAGTTTGAGAGGCCTGAGGACATCCTTGAGGTGTGGCGCATACAACGTACCTGTCTTATGGTTGGTCGTAGGTTTGTAGGTAAAGCTATTATAGGGTCTACAGTTAACCCGCTAGATAAAGGGGGGAGAAACTATCGTGACCTATGGGATATGTCTAACCCTACCGATAGGAATTCCAATGGAAGAACAAAGAGTATGCTGTACAGAATATTTGTACCGGCATATGAAGCGCTAGAAGGTTTCTTTGATGTGTATGGCAACCCTGTCGTTGAGAATCCTGATGAGCCAGTGATGGGTATTGATAAAGATCTAATAGAAATAGGTTCAAAAACTTACTTAAAGAATGAACGCAAGGGATTATCAGGTGATAGTAATGAGCTTAACGAAAGCATACGACAGTTCCCGTTTACCTCTGAAGAAGCCTTTAGAGACTCCACTAAGTCTAGCCTATTTAATATCGCTAAGATATACGAACAGATAGAGTATAATCAAGACTTGTATCCACAACCTGTGGTACGCGGTAACTTTGTTTGGGAGAATGGTAAGCAAGACACTCAGGTTACATTTAGACCTGACGCTAACGGCAGGTTCCGTGTGGCTTGGTTGCCACCCGTAGAGTTGCGTAATAAGGTGGAGCTGCAAAACGGAAAGAAATCTCCGGGTAATGACTGGCTAGGTGTAGGTGGTGTAGATAGTTATGATCTAGATGCAACTGTTGACGGCAGAGGTTCTAAGGGGGCTTACCATTTATTCAATAAATTTAATATGGCGCATCCCTCTAATATGTTTGTATTGGAGTATGCTTCGAGGCCACCACTAGCTCGCATCTTTTATGAGGATGTACTTATGGCAGCTGTATACTATGGGTATAAAATACTAATAGAGAATAACAAGTATGGTATAGCAAGATACTTTGAATCAAGGGGTTACGATGACTATCTAATGGACAGACCGGATCATCTTAAGTCAACAGCTAGAGTTAACGTTAAAACCAAGGGGATACCTTCTAACTCGCAGGATGTTATACAGGCTCACGCACAAGCTATAGAGTCTTTTATACACGACTACGTGGGTATGAATAGTGATGGCGATTATATGCCTATGTATTTTAACAGAACCTTAGAGGATTGGATTAACTTCCGTATAGATAATCGTACACAGTATGATCTTACCATATCTGCAGGATTGGCATTACTGGCCGCTCAGCGTACTAAAAAGAAAAAAGTAAAGACAAACTTTGATAATAAAACATTTTTTCGTAAAGGCAAGCCAATCCAGCGTTAATAAAATCGTTATATTTGCAATTGATAAAGATTCAGCGAAACGATGAATGATTACAATAAATCTACTTTTCCTGATCCGTTAGCAGCTACGGAGGATAAGGTACAGAATGCATATGGACTAGCATATGCTAAAGCTTTAGTTGTTCAATGGGGAGGTATAGACACCGAAGGAAGTCTATACCGTAAGCGATTCAAGGATTTTGAAACGTCCCGACAGTACGCTAACGGTACCCAAGATACATCTATCTACAAACAAATATTAAATTCTCTTGACGCAAACAATGGCGATGGGACTATGATGACTTTGGACTGGACACCAGTGCCTATCATCCCTAAGTTCGCTAAGATTGTTGTCAACAAGATAATATCAGCATACCGATACCCACAAGTTGAGGCTATTGACCCTTTATCGCAAAGCGAGAAGGATATAAAGAAGAAGAAGATTGCACTACGCATTGAGAACAAAGAGATGTTCCAAGAGGCTAAGGATGCAGGTCTTAAAGTAGATATAGATCCAGAAAAGCTACCACAAACTCCAGAGGAGGTAGAGATATTCTTAGATACTAATATAAAAACAGATGCGGAAATAGCGGCTCAGTTAGCAACTAATCTAACATTAAGTTGGAACAACTATGATGAGCGAGTTTACCGTAGAACTGTTGAAGATCTAGTAACTTGTGGAATGGCTGTTACCAAGCGTAGCAACGATCCAAACTACGGCATACAAGAAGATTACGTAGATCCAGCATATTTTATACATAGCTACACAGATGACCCTACGTTTTCTGATATGGTATATGCTGGTCATATAAAGCGCATCTCTATAATGGAGCTAAAGCGTTTAGCTGGCTCACAATTTACAGAGGAGCAGTACCAGAAAATGGGCAAGACTGTAATGAATAAATTCGGTAACAACGCTTCACGCTTTGTAGACCAGAATTACGATCAGCGATCAGGAGGTTATAATTACGGTTACGACGAATATACTCTTGAAATACTGGACTTTGAGTTCTTGTCTGTAGACTCTATGGTTTACGAAAATAAGAAGTCCCGCTTCGGAAACGTAGGTTTCTACTACAAAGGCAACAGCTACGAGACTCCAACAAACAGCGTATACGATAGAGACCCTGTTCAAATGAACAACGCTACAGTGTACGGAGGCATATACATTGCAGGTACAGAATATATCTTTAACTACGGTCAGAAGAACAATGTGCCTAAGAACATACACGATCTCACTAGAGCTCGTATGTCTTATTCTGTAGTAGCTACTAATATCCGTAATATGATCCCTAAGAGTTTAGTCTCTGGCATTATAGGATTTGCAGATCAGCTACAGCTGTCTCACTTAAAAATTCAACAGGCTATTGCTAAGAGTAAACCAGATGGTATCATAATAGATATTGAAGGCTTAGAGAATGTAGATTTAGGACGTGGCGGAGATTTACAACCGTTAGAGATCCAAGACATTTACGAGCAAACTGGTGTATTCTATTACCGCAGCAAAAACGTTGAAGGTGGATTCCAAAATCCACCGGTACAACAGATAGACAACAGAATCAGAAACATCAACGAGCTTATCGCCTTGTATAACCACTACCTACGTATGATCCGTGACGCCACGGGTATCAACGAGGTTATGGATGGAACAACACCTAAGGGTGATGCTTTGGTTGGTGTGAATCAGATTGCTGAGGCTGCAGGTAACAACGCCTTATACGATATAACTAACTCAGCTATGATAATGTACCGGAAGGTGTGCGAAGACATCTTAAAATGTCTTCAAATACTTCCTGAGAAGTCTGTACTGTACAATGTTTACGAGAAAGCTATAGGTAAGACCAATATGAAGGTTCTTAACAGTTTTAAGGATCTACCGATGTACAACTTCGGTATTCAAGTTATGACGGACCTCAACGATAGAGACCGTCAGTATTTAGAGCAAAATATTCAGATTGCATTAGCGCAAAAAGAAATAGATCTAGAAGATGCTATAGCCGTTAGAGGTATTAAGGATGTGGAACAAGCGGAAAGACTTCTTGTCATACGTCGTAAGAAGCGTATAGCAATGCAGCAATCAATGCAGCAGGCAAATATACAAGCTCAGGCTCAGGCCAACGCACAAGCCTCACAGGCAAGCGCTCAGGCAGAGATTCAAAAAGAACAAGCCATAGCTCAGATAGATATGCAGAAAGCTCAGATGGAGTTTGAGATGAAGGCTCAACTAGCACAGCTAGAACACCAGATGCGTATGGAGCTAGAAAATCTAAGGGGTCAGTATGGCATTACTGAGCAACAGATTGAAAGCAATGTTAAAAACAACGCTGAGTCAATGAAGGAAAATCGTAAAGACGACAGAGTAAAAAAGCAGGCGATTGAGCAGTCAAAGCTCATTAGCCAGCGTCAAGGACAACGTGGAGAACTTCCTGATAACTCAATAGACACACTGATATAATAACTATATTTGCAAAGTATTTGGCTCACAGAGCATTGAAACTTGCATAACTTTAAAACTTGATATACAAATGGCTTTCGAAAACGTAAACGCAACCCCAAATTTCCAGCGCCAAGTTCTTGGTCAGAAGGGATTCAGAAAATTAAGAACGGGTAACACCTCTACTGTAGGAGAGTTCTATAGAGCAATCACTGTACTTGCAGACGCAAGCATTACTTTGACTCCAGTGTCTGGTGACGCATTGACAACAGAAGCTGTATCAGCTGGTGTTACTATCTATGGATTATTCAGCAGCATTACTATTGTTAGTGGTGATGTCCTTGCTTATATAGCATAAGCTATGTTAGGACTAGGT
>Ga0208032_1001368_pt1 | contig 10609 bp, 5 predicted proteins | sample MalvirAntarct_66_FD_184254 | JGI IMG/M metagenome (GOLD analysis project Ga0208032, IMG submission 184254) | Marine viral communities from the Global Malaspina Expedition - Malaspina viral metaG Antarct_66 (SPAdes) (version 2) | ecosystem: Environmental > Aquatic > Marine > Oceanic | place: West... | reverse complement strand
GGTTCTTATTATACAACCGCAAGCCGCATCACATGGCCTTACTTTAACCGCTGCTAACACAATAATTTGGTACGCCCCGGTTACAAGTGTAGAGACATACCTCCAAGCCAACGCACGGATTAACCGGCCCGGACAACACAACCCAATGACCGTGGTACACATACGCGGGAGTGGGGTAGAGGATAGGTTGTACCAGATGCTGGGTAGCAACATTGCAAACCACACTAAGATAATTGATTTGTACAGGCAGGAATTGAAAGCTTGACAATGTAAAAGAGGTTGCTAAACTGGTCGTCCCTTTTTAGGAGCTGCCATGAATATAACCGCTGACAACCTTGCCGCTATGTATTTAAAAATGCGAGAGGCAATACAGAACAAAGAAGAAGAGATAAAAGAAATTAAAGAAGAGCAAGAAACTGTTACTGCTAAGCTACTTGCACTGTGTGAGGAGCAGAACACAGACGGTCTTACTACACCTTCTGGCACTATATCTCGCAGAGTCCTGTCTAAATTTTGGACAAGCGATTGGGAAAAGATGTACGAGTTTATTAAAGAACATGATGCCACGCACATACTAGAAAAAAGGATTCATAACGGCAACATGAAAGAATTCTTAGCCGAAAACCCTGACCTTTGCCCCAACGGGTTACAGTCTGATCGCAAATATGTCATCTCTGTACGTAAGCCCCGAGCTAAAAGCTAAATGGATCAACTTGACGACCAGACTGGGGTTTTTGAACCACACAAATTTTTCTGCACCCCGGAAAAGTGTGAGGTGGTCATCCTGAATATAGGTACTCTTGCTAGAAGTTATGTAAAGCATAGTGGTCAAGTTATATGCTGGTCTGCCGATACTAAATTCCCAGCAGACAATGTACCCAGCGATACCAAGCAAGCCGCACGGTGCTTAGACTGCACACAGAGCATAAAGCAAGGGGGCATGTACAAGGGTACGCCTTGTAAGTTTTACACAGTTGTGCAGCTGTATTTACCTGACACTGATACGGTATGTTCTTTACGGCTAGGGGCAGCCAGTTTGTTCTCTCGCCACCCAAGCTACCTTTCGCTTTTTAAGTACATAGATTACTTAGCAGCTAATGATGAAGAGGCAGAAGATATTTTAACGAACATATATTTTGGGGATGAAAGCGGGTTACCCAAGATATATTTTAAACCGGTTCGATCCTTAACTAAGGTAGAGCTACTACGTATAGAGCAGTTGAACCTAGCTGCTTTAGACACTCACAACCCGTTCCAATTAACCATAGAGGAAAACTTTATGAGCGAGTCAAAGATAACTCACTTAATCAACAACGTCATTGCACATTACCCTAGGCTAGATCAGCCCTACCACTTTGACAAAACAGCAGGGGCAAACGGGAAAAGTGTTCCGTGCCCAGCTTCTACTGCCAATGCCCGGTACGAAACTGATTTTTTGTTAACTGAGCCACAAGCAATAGCTTTGTACAACGTGATGCAAAAAGCTTTTACAGAATCCCCACACAGGGATAAGTCATGGCCTGATAAATTAGCGCAGCCGTTTAAGCAGCACGAAGATTACTTTGTGGGCAAATGCAACTTCAAGGCTATGTACAAAAGCGAAGTTACAAAACCACCAGCAGTGTTTGATGCAACAAATACACGCTTGCCTGAGGATTTCTTACTTACTACAGGCAGCATCATCAACGTCTTTGTGGAGCTTGTGCCATTTAACATGACCACCAGCGGTGTCTCGCTACGGCTGAGGGGTGTGCAGGTTATAAAATACGTCCCCTACGTCCCCTCGTCTCCCTTTGAAGCACAGGATGGCTACACGGGTGCAGAAGAGTCTACGGTAGAGTCAGAGCCAGAGACTATGTTTGCGGCGGTTGCGGCGATTGCTGAGGTTGAGGATGACATCCCCGATACAGTGCCAGAGCCAGTTAAGCGCACTACTAAGAAAGTAAAACCCCCCAAAGTAGAGACGGATTTAGCCTCTGTTATTGATAAATGGGCATCGGACAGCTAATGAGCTACGGGTATACGACACGGGTAAGCAACCTTAACAAGCAGGCGAACAGAGCCTCGCTGGGTGTGAAACTAGGTAGGATATGTATCAAGCAAGACATACCTGTTACCGAAGTTGCCGCCCAGTTGGGGGTCAGTAGACAGACAGTTTACAACTGGTTTGTCGGTACACATGTACCACATGCTGACTTAAACGCTGCTGTTAGAAGTTTGATTACGTCCTACAGACAATAGCCTTAACTTTTATTTTTAACCGAGAATACTTGGGGCCAGTGTGCCCCCGGAAAATAATAATATGGATAGCATTGACCTCATACAGCATGTTGTACCACCCGGAGGGTGGTACTGTGCAGTTGGGATTAACCCGCGCATAGAGAACGACCTCAAGCAGGAAATGACAGACAGCTTAGAGGGGTTACGTAGCATATTTGAAAAGTATAGTGCCCAAGATAGGAACGTCTATTTTGCGCTTGCTAAATTTAAATCTAAGGATGGCAAGCGAAAAGCAACAAATGTTGCAACACTAAAAGCATTATGGCTAGACATTGATTGCGGCCCGGATAAACCAACGCAGATAGAACCAAGTACAGGACTCCCCAAAGGATACGCTACACAAGCGGAAGGGTTGGTAGAGCTAAAGAAGTTTCAAGACATACTAGATTTTCCAGACCCTACCATTGTTAACTCAGGTAATGGATGGCACATCTATTGGGCTTTCACAGAAGAAGTGTCAGCAGCTGCATGGAAACCTGTAGCAGCACGGCTTAAAGAAGTATGTGTTAAGCAAAAGTTTCTAGCTGACCCACGCGTGTTCGATGTGTCTCGTGTGCTTCGGCCCCCCGGAACTTTAAACCTTAAGTATGATCCCCCCAGTGCCGTAGTTGTGGAAGAAGTACACCCTCCTGTTAAGTTTGAAACACTACAGGAACTTCTGGGTATTGAAGCAGGCGTAGAGGAGGTTGATACGCATTCTTCTACGCCTCCCTTACTCCCTAACAACTTATCCAAGAACTACGCTAAGAGCTTTGACAGACTGATGACGCGTCCTGATGGGTGCTTACAACTGTGGGACTGCTATGAGAATAGAGCAACCCTCGCAGAGCCACGCTGGTTTAATGCACTTTCTATAGCTCAGCATTGCGATGACCGTGACACTGCTATACAAAAAATATCTCGTGGGCATCCTGATTACAGCGCTTCTGCAGTGGTGAGAAAAGCTAGCTCTATTGAGTGGCCTCACTCCTGCGAAAGTTTTGCAAGCAACAATCCAACGGGTTGTAAAAACTGTAAACACCAAGGGGTTATAAAGAATCCCATTGTTTTAGCAATGAATGTAGAAGCAGATGAGTTGCTAGAAGTTGAGCTTACGCAAGCAGAGGGAGGAACAGTTCCTTTTAAAGTGCCCCCATACCCACCGGGTTACATACGCGGTAAGCCTAACGGTGGTATTTATAAAGAAAACGTGGGGGAAGAATCTGGCCCCCCTAAATTAGTTTATGCCTATGACTTCTACATACTGAAGCGCATGCAAGACCCCGAGCTTGGTCTTGTAGCTGTGTTTCACTTGATAACACCACAAGATGGGTTGCGCGAATTTGTAGTAGCTAACAACAAGCTTACAGATAGCATGTCTGTACGTAGGGAAATTTCTACGCACGGCGTGCTAACTAATTCTTCCGGCTATGTGCTTCTAACAGAATACATCATAGCTTCTCTTATACACCTGCAAGACAACGTGAGGTACGAAACTATGCGAGTACAATTTGGATGGGCCGATAATTTTAGAAAATTTGTTGTGGGAGAACGAGAGATCACTGCAGAGGGGGTATACCATTCTCCTGCTGCAAGTGTAACTGAAGAGCTTGCTCAGTACTTTAAGCCATCTGGCTCCTTGGAAAAGTGGAGTGAGGTGTTTAACTTGTACAACAAAGAAGGCATGGAGGTGCAGGCTTTTGCTGCACTCACCGGGTTTGGCGCACCGCTGCTATCGTTTACGGGGCAGAAGGGAGCACTTATAAACCTGATACACAGTGACTCCGGAGCGGGTAAAACAACGGTGCTTAGGGTAGCCAATAGCGTGTGTGGACACCCTGAGAGTCTGTTAGGCACACCTAATGATACTGCTCCTGCAAAGATAACCAAGTTGGGCCTGCTAAACAGTATTGTAAATACTATGGACGAAATGACCAACTTGTCTGCCAAGGCTATTTCTAGTTTTGCTTATGCTGTGTCGCAAGGTAAAGGCAATGATAAAGCTGACCAAAAAGAAAACAAGTTACGTAGGAACAGCACTAGCTGGCGTACCATCTGCCTTACCTCCTCCAATGCTTCTTTCTACCAAAAGCTGGGCACATTGAAAGATAACCCAGACGGGGAGATGATGCGGATACTAGAGTTTCACGTAGGTTATGTAGACCCAGATATTATTAGCTTAGAAGAGGCGAAAGAAATGTTTGACCATCAGCTGGATGAAAATTATGGGCATGCCATTGTTCCCTTTATGCACCACGTAATACCTAACTTAGAAGCAACAAAGAAATTAGTTCGTGCTACACAGAACAAGATAGACACAGAGCTGAGGCTTACAGGACGCGAACGTAACTGGTCTGCGGTTATATCCGCAAATTTTGCAGCAGGTGTTATAGCCAACGAGCTAGGACTTATAGACTTTGACATGGAGCGTATCTACAAAGTAGTTGCCCCCCTACTGTTAGACATGAAGCACGAAACAACAGCTCCTCTAGGTGTGCCGTCTGCAACCATCGGTGACTTTATTATTAGGCACATCGACAATACTCTTGTGACTAATGGGGCTGTGGATGGGAGGTTCTCTAAGCCTATTGCCCCGGATATGCTGCCACGTGGTGAGCTTGTTATAAGGTTTGAGCAGGATACCAAGCGCATGTTTATCCCGGTACGCAAACTTAGAGAGGATTGCATGGACTCTCAGACAGATTACAAAACGCTTATCAAAGAACTAACAGCCTCTGGTGTGTGCGTAGGGACGGACGGTAAACGCCTATCTAAGGGCATGAAAATAACATCACCCAGTGTGCGGTGCGTTATATTTGACACATCACACCCTGACTTTTTAGACATGGAATCTATTACCGATAGGGGGGAGAAAGACACAGACAATGGAAGTGGAGAAGATAACGTATCAGATACATTGGAAGAAGTTTAAACCGGGCTTTTCTTTTTTTGTACCTGCCCTAGAACCTATTAAAGCCCGTCACATAATTTTGGCAGAGGCAAAGCGGCTAAGGTACAAGGTGACTTCTAAGATTACTATAGAAGATAGCGTGCGCGGTGTACGGGTATGGAGGGTAGCATAGCTACTGTAAGGAGGCCGGGGTTATAACACCCAGCTGGCTTGTCGGAGTTTTATCAGTTATCTTCCGCCCTCGATTCGGGTCAAGCCTATCCTTATTGGCTTCGTTTATAATCTCGGTCATATTTTCTATTTCATATGCAGGGTACTCGTTGTTGAACTGAACCAAGTCTGCCTCGGCTTGGTTTGTTTGCACGGATAGGGTGTCTGCTCTATTTCCGTACATATCTGCTCTTGCAAAGTCCAGCGCTTCTCTTGCTTTGGCTTGGGCTTCTAAGGCAGTTAGCAACTCCATGTTTTTATCTTTAACTGCATTTATTACTTCAACACGCTTCGCATCTATTTCAAACCTCATCTTGTTGTATTGGTACACAAGGTCACGCTCTTGCACTTGTTTCGTACTGGAGAAGCCAAGAGCTTGCGCTACTACCTTGTTCCATGTGAAGTATGCTCGGTCAAACCCGTCTCGGGCTATGAATTCTCTTTTGGGTATCCACCCCTCGTCGCTTAGCTGATAGGCCTTAAGTACCCCACGTCCTATGGCGGGCGTTGCTTTTTGTAGCGCGATGTTCCAGTCCCTACCAGAGTCGGCCAGCACCATTTCTTGTTGTGATTGATACAGACTTATTGCCATACCACCCGTAGGGCCAGCAAGCTTAAAGAACTGTCCCTCTATTGTGTCTTGGGCATCTTCTCTGCGGGTGTCATCTCTAAACAACAATGCATTAAGAGCAACTCTTGGGCCAATGCTTACATCAGTAATTGCAGAAATTGGTCCTACCTCAACGCTTCTAGCCAATAGGTCTGCTTGCCCCGGTGTAAGTTTAAAAAACGTAGCTAAAGAACTTCCCTCGCCAAAGTACTTTGGAATAAAGTAATTCCTGAACCAAAACTCCAAATCTACCGTACTAAAAGGGTTGGAGTAATCTTCCGCTACTCCATCCGTATACCACACTTCTTTTTCTTCCTCATCTGCATCTTCAAAGTCTGGACGAGCTGCATCTCGTGCTGCCGTTATAGCAGCCATAACTCCAGAAAAACTTACTAACCCCAACCCCAACCCGGTTACCCCTGCATACAAAAAAGTCCTAGCTAAAATACCAAAAACTACTTGAGCCGCTTGTTTTCTTGTCCTTCCGTCAGGTAGACCAGCCACAATCCCAATCATGTTTCTAGTAAGTAGGTTTACCATCGCTAAGGGGTAAGTTAGAAATTGCCCGGGCACTCGGTACTTCCGCATCCATTCAGGTTTATTGTAGGAACTGTAATCAAACAAAGCTTCCAGCATTAGATCGTGCGCCTGTCGTGCCGCTGGACCTGCTGCCTCTCCCGCTGACATCCCTTCTCTTTTTAACTTAGCAAAAGATAATTCAAACGCAGACATAAACATTATCTCTCTAGTTGTACGCTCACCGTGATGAAACGCAAAAGAAGAGATCATTAACCCTATGTCCATTGCCCTACGCCCTATTATAGTAAATTTTTTCGCGCGCGAGTCGTTAGCGTTTGCCCTATTAATGACGGATACTTGACTGCGTTCTGTAAGGTCACCGGCATAAGTTTCCATGAAAGTGTTTAAGGAGTCTGCGTAATCGAATGCATATTCCAAGAATTCTTTGTCTGGGCTGTTAGCAAAGTATGCACTGTTACGCATGCTAAGCTGTCCTGCGTCTACCGTTACACTTCCATCTTCGTTGGTTACTAATGTGTTTCTACCAAACTTGTTAAACATGGTAAGCAAGTACCGCTTTTGCACCGCTTGCGTTCTTAAGTACCCAAAGTCACGCTCAAGTATAGTCGTCCCTACAATGTGTATTTGTGTCATGTTAACAACAGCTGAGGCAGGAGCAGTCAGCATGAACACAAACACCGCAGAGGTTCCGAAAGATTGTATGAGGCTCATCATATCTCTAGGGTCTGTACGCATTGTGCTGCTAGTGCGTTCAGCGAAAACGTCTACCCACACTGTGTTCCGTTCTTGCCAAACGCTGTTATCTAATTCAGCGTAAGCTTGCTCTGTTGCTCTCTGCAATTTCCCATTGTATTTGAGCCTAGCTAATTGATTCGCTCGGGATAATTGTGAAGTTACAAAGTTCCGCAATACATCATTGCTAAATCCAGCTATGCCCTTTCTATGTATTAGTCCCCTACGCAAATCTGCAGTAGGCAAAGTCTGTATATACATTTGGTACACGCTATCTTTAAGCGTTTCAACTTCTTTAGCATTTAGCCCCGCTTGTGTTGGCCCACCCGCAGTCGAATCTAGCAAGCCAAATATGTCTTTTAGAAGTTCCCCCGAGCCTTGGTTCTGTTCTACTTCCATGCGAGTAGGGTCTGTAGTGTTGCCCCTTTGAATTACTCCATCTTCTATAAGTGAGTTACGACGGCGTGCCGTTTCTATAGCCGTGGTTGTCCCCCATACCTTTTGGATGTATTGGTCTAAATACAAGTCTCGTTCGCTCATGGTAGCAAAGGTGCGGAATATTCGGAATTCTGATCCTACTTGCCCTTTTCCAGTTTTCTTTATCCCAGCGTAAAAATCCCCGTACCGCATAAGTGGAAAGTACACTTCCATTAAGTTGGACTCGGCAAACATATCGGCTAGCCGCTTTAAGATTTCTTTCTCTTTAGCTTTGTCTTTTAATTTTCTATCTTTTATTTCCTTCACAGTCAGCGATTGGAATTCCGCTAAGTTATCTTTGTACTTTTTGTGCGCCATCTTGTACAGCCGCACGCCTTCTTGTGCGCCGTTACTTTTTTCTTGGAGTCGGTTCCAACCCCCTATCAACACACCATCGACTATAGAGCCTTCGTACCCTTCCCGAATAATATTCTCACGTGTCGTGCCTGCACCCTTAGCAGCGTTTATAGCGCCTTGGCTAGAGGTCGGGTCGTTAGCAACTTTTTTATACTTAGCGCGAAGGTCTTTTAGTGTTTTGTCGTTAGCCAAAGCAGCGGCCATATTAGCGTACTTGGATGGATCAAACTGGTGCAAGGTAGCCCAGTGCATAACCTCTGCTAAAATTATTGCACCATCCTTAAATTTAGAATTAAATTGCTCCCACTTTTTAGTTTCTTTTACTACATCTTTGAGGAACTTTTGTTTGTACTGGGTTACCTCTCGTACAACCTCGTTCATTGCGTAAAGATTCTTAATCTCTCCGCCTTTCTGCTTTAGTATAGTTCCTGTACCCATCGCAGCTATGATCCGTCGCGCTACGTTGGGGCTAATTGTTGCGTTGGCATTATTAAGTAAATTACTAAGCAAAGAAGCGCCTTCAGTTCCACTCTGTACTACCTTTGCTTGTTCCTCCATAGCCGCACCTAAGTTCTGGGTGTTAGACTCTGCCACTTTTTTCGCAACACGTGTTGCTTTATTGCTTACTTGCTTTGCCTTTGCTATCTCATTGGACGAGATTCTTCTGTACACTGCACTTTCTATAAGCAGCTTTTCTGTTAAGTCTGTTAATGCTATGAACGCGCTGTAATCTTTGTCCGCCACATTAAAAATTTGTCTAACTAAATCTAAAAAAGAACTCAATCCATTTTCTAGTGTGCTAAGTTTCCACGATAGTGTGGAGTCTACGGTACTTAAAAATTCTTGTAGCTCTGGTTGAGTTAACCCGTACGCAACAAATTCTCTAATGTCTGTAAATATACTAATGTCTTCCCCGGCTAACTTATCCATAGCAGAGGTGGTATTACCAATGTTCTTGTCAGCTTCGTATTTATTACGCGCTGCAACCATTAGCCCCTGTATCTCTCTCACAATTTTGCGGAGCTTTGGGGATACGGCATTGGGGTTTACTATTGCAGATACCAATGCATCTATAGTGGCAGCGTGTAAAGATTCATGCAGCACTACAGTATTGTTTGTGCCAGTTGTAGCATTGAGATAGATTGTATTTGTTTCACTTACGTAGAGGCCAAGTGCTCCACTAAAAGCTTTCACCAAGTTAGCAGGTAAATCGCTTGCAGTTGTAACGATAACTAGCTCAGTGTTTTCCAAGAATGGTTTTAGCAAACGCGTTAGTGCCGTCTCAAACTCATTACCATTCTCTACGATGCTATCTAAAATAGACATTAAGTTAGGGGCACCCAGAAAAGCAGGGTTTGGTTCAGAATTAGTAGACTCTGCAATTTCTAGCGCTTGAGCGTTGTTACTCTCTTGCTTCGCTTGAATTATTTGGTTTGCTTCTTGAAGTTCAGCCTCTGTAATGGATGGGTTATCGAGCGCCTCTTGTGCTCTCTTAGTAACGGCGGGCTTAGCTTTGTTGCTAGCGTTATTGAGAGTTTCAAGTGCACTGACTATAGCGTCAACCCTCTTGATGCTTAAGTTATTCTTTCGTCCAGCTATGTACTGGTCCCACTCGTTAAGCTGGGTTCTATCCTTAGCCTGTTGAGCTACAACCTCTTGTGAAGCTAAGTCAGCGTCTATTAGCTCCCTAGACTCTGCTAATCTTTTCTCCACTGCTTCGTAGGCTTCTTTAGTCGGTGCTTGCCTTTGACCCCAGAAAGAATCTAAAGGTGTTTCCAAAACCTTTACGTCTCTAAGCCCTGTTCTTCTAAGCTGTGAGGCTTCTTTATCTTTAGCCCGTTTAGCTTTTTGGGCAGCAGCTTTCTGCTTTGCATTTAACGGTTCTTTGACTGGTCTACCTTGTGTTGCTACTTGTATACCTTGTGGCTGGAGCGCTTGATTCGATGCATCCTGCACGCCTTGGACTGAGGGTAGCGAGTTTCTTACCTCAGCTTCGTAGAACGCTGCTGCTTCTTCGCCGTAAGTTTCGGCTATACTCTTTCTTGCTTGAGCAGCCTGTTCATTAAAAGTAGTTGAGCCTGTATCTAGGAATTTATCCACAAAACCCACTACTTCACTTTGAAGGGGGCCGGGTAACTTTGAAGATGCTGTAGTTGTCTCTGTGTCTGCCGCTACTATTGCAGTTGCCGTTGCAAGTATATCTCCCTCACTCATGCGACTTTCCACAAGAGCCTCAATCTCAACTTCTGTTTTGCCTTCGTTCCTAGGGTCTGCCTTTAGTTCTACTATTTCAGCTGCTACCTCTGCCGCGTTTATCTGCCTTATTACTTCTGTTTCCCTCTCTACGGGGGGCAACTCAGCTAACCTGTTTACCTCAGAAGCGGGTATGTTAGGTAACGCCTCCTGTATTTCCCCCTTGGCTATCACTTCGGCCATCACGTTCGGCGCGTCTTGCAATACGGTTTCCACCGCTGAAGATTCTAGTTGAGCATCGGTCTTGTCAGCATTTTCTG
>Ga0208032_1001366_pt1 | contig 10617 bp, 7 predicted proteins | sample MalvirAntarct_66_FD_184254 | JGI IMG/M metagenome (GOLD analysis project Ga0208032, IMG submission 184254) | Marine viral communities from the Global Malaspina Expedition - Malaspina viral metaG Antarct_66 (SPAdes) (version 2) | ecosystem: Environmental > Aquatic > Marine > Oceanic | place: West... | reverse complement strand
AACAACAGCAGCGAAAAAATTGCGACGGAAATGTATCCAGCTTTTAACTCTATTTGGAATCGGCCTCGGCCTTATTCGAAAATGCTAACGCTTCAGATGGGGCGTCCCTTCACCTCCAAAGCTAGCTCGCCATCCATGGCTAGCTCACGTCATTTTCTTCAACGACCTCAAGTTCAGAGTTGAATTTGGGCGTTTTCAATCAAGGGATCTAAATCATTTTTGGACAGAAATCATTTAGTAGCTTTACTTATTAGCTCCATTTGTGGGCCAATGACCTATCCAGAAAATGCATAATAATTAAACTAATTTGAATATTCATATCTGCTATCTCGAAAAAAAACAGCACTAACTAATTTAAAAATATCGAGCTCTTTTCATCAAGCATTAACTACGTGAAAAGAGCTCTTCATATCACTACAACTGCCCACCCACACCTTTGAATTTTTCAACAAATGCAGCAATTTTCTGAAAAACCGTTTGCTTCTGGTTTCGGTACTGTGGGTTCAATGGGCTAAGTTTGGGCAGCGCCTCATTAAGTGCAGTGCCATTTTCAGAGGCGTACTCACGTTTGAGTGATGACGCAATATAACGTTTGGCAGCATCGATATTGAGCTTTTCAGAGGCAATGATGGCATCGGCTTCGCGCTTCTGCTCCGCCTGGGCGAACTTGAAGAAGGCGTCGATAATGCTGGCTTTGTCATTGATCTCATCTAGGTTTGTCTGGTTAATAAAATCAACCACTAAGCTCTCTTTCGCTCTATTGCCAAGGCTACCGCGGATCATACGACGAACTTCTTCAATCAAGCCTTCTTTGCTCTTGTTCTTCTTATTGTGATCAAAAATCAGTTCAAGAATGTAATCGAGGTTGATTTCTTGCGATTTAAGCAAATCAATTTCAAAGACCACATCGTCCCAGTCTACCGTTGACTTATCTTTGTCCTGGCCTTCTTTATCGCGTCGTAACCAGTCGCGGGTATCATTGTAAGTTGAGCGATAATCTTGAATAGCACGCTCGCTTGGCATATCGATGGTTTGCATTGCCTCGATGTCAGCATCGTCCAAATAGTACTTTGACTTGAACTCTTCAACAGCTTGTTCATCACTGGTATCTAAGCTTTGCAGTGCTTTCAAGCCAGCAAACTCATCGTAGTTTTGTAAAATATTTTCTGCTTTTAGATATTCACCGAACAGCTTGGCAAACTCTTTTTTATCTTGTTCTTTTTCAATATTTTCTGGGTTTGGAAAGCGTTCTTGCAGCTCTTTTACGATATCAACAAAACCTCGACGCGCTTGGCCAGTAGCAATATCATTAAAGCCTTCCATGTATTCTTTGTAGCTCTTCTCCAACACCACGTTTTTGGTGTTTTTGTCACCAAACAAGGTGATGGCATCAATGGTCGCCAGCTCCAAGTCCCGAAAGGTAACAATATTGCCAAAGGTCTTCGTCGCATCATAAATGCGATTAGTGCGAGAAAACGCCTGCATCAAGCCGTGATAGCGCAAATTCTTATCAACAAACAAGGTGTTAAGCGTAGGCGCATCAAAGCCCGTTAAAAACATACCAACCACTATGAGCAGATCTATTTCTTGATTCTTCACGCGCTGGGCAAGGTCACGGTAGTAGTTCTGAAAGCCATTACTGTCCACGCCATAGTTAGATTTAAACATGGCGTTGTAATCCGTGATCGCGGCGCTCAAAAACTCTTTCGCGCTGCTGTTCATCGCGCTAACTTCAAAGCTCTCATCTAAAATATCACCGATAGCGTCCTGCTCTTCATTGGCTGCAAATGAGAAGATAGTCGCAATGCGCAGAGGTTTACTTGTGGGTCCATTCTCAGTCTCGGTCTGCAATGTTTTGAAAGTTTCATAGTACGCTTTCGCTGCATCAACACTACTGACCGCAAACATGGCGTTAAACCCTTTGGCACCAGAATAGGCTCGATGCGTTTTCTGGTTAAAATGGCTCAGAATATACTGCGAGATTTCACGAATGCGCATTGGATGTAAGAACGCTTTCTTATTCTCGGCGGCACTGAGCTTCTTTTCTTCCTGCTCAGTCTCAATGCTCTTAAATTGCGGACGAACATCGTTATAGTCCACTTTGAACTTAAGTACTTTTTCATCACGAATGGCATCGGTGATCACATAAGTGTGCAACTGCTGGCCAAACACATCACCCGTAGTTTCTGCACCCAGCGCATTTTCAGGAAAAATTGGCGTACCCGTAAAGCCAAACTGGTAGTACTTTTTGAACTTCTTCTTCAGGTTGTTCTGCGCTTCACCGAACTGGCTTCGATGACACTCATCAAAAATAAATACAACTTGCTTGTTGTAGATAGCTAAATCACTCTCACTTTTGATTAAGTTATTGAGCTTTTGGATAGTGGTAACGACAATCTTGTTATCGTCTTTATCTAGGTTACTCTTTAGCCCTGCGGTACTGTCTGAACCATTTACGCTATCAGGGGAAAAACGCTGATACTCTTTCATGGTCTGATAGTCGAGATCTTTACGGTCAACCACAAAGAACACTTTATCAATAAAGTCTAAGTTTGTTACTAAACGTGCAGCTTTAAAGCTGGTGAGTGTTTTACCTGAACCAGTGGTGTGCCAAATATAACCACCACTTTCAGGCTTAGCCCAACTTTTGCCGTTAAACGCACTCTTCACCTTCCATAAAATGCGCTCGGTGGCCGCAATCTGGTAGGGGCGCATCACTAGCAAGGTATTGCTGACATCAAATACTGAATAACGCAAGATCACTTCAAGCAACGTCTCTTTCTGGAAAAAAGTGGCGGTAAAGTCTTTTAAATCCTTGATCAGCGTATTGTCTGATTTCGCCCAGTTCATCGTAAAGTCGAAGCTGTTCTTATCGCGCTTAGTGGTATTGGCAAAATAGCGCGTATCGGTGCCATTAGAGATCACAAACAGCTGTAAGAACTTGTACAACGAGTTCTCTGCATTAAAACTCTCTTTGCTGTACCTATGTATTTGGTTAAACGCCTCGCGGATCGCCACACCACGCTTTTTCAGTTCGATTTGCACCAAAGGCAAACCATTGACCAAAATCGTCACATCATAACGATTGGCATGGCTTCCTGTTTGCTCAAACTGCTTAATCACCTGCACTTTGTTGCGAGCAATGGTCTTCTTGTCGAACAGGTAGATGTTTTCTATATGGCCATCATCAAAGACAAAATCGAAGATATAGTCACTGTGCACTTTGCGGGTTTTATCGAGAGAATTGTCGCTGGGTGTATTCAGGTATTGCTCACAAAAGCGAGCCCACTCGGCATCGGTAAACTCAACTTTATTCAGGTTTTGTAGCTGTTTGCGCACATTCGCCATCATCGCATCGGGTGTCGTTAGCGCAGGTAAATACTCATAGCCCTGGTTGCTTAGGTCCTGAATCAGCTCACGTTCTAAATCACCTTCGCTCTGGTAGCCCTCAGCAATTTGGTCTTGGCGTGTGTATTTATCTAAAACAATAAAGTTATTCGATTCTGCAATACTTTTATAAATGGTCATTGCAACTCCTATTTCTTGAAGCCATATGTCGTAAGCAAGCGTTCTACTAAAGCATCAAGGTTTTCCTTATCTTTTTCTTTAATATATGTAACTTCTTCCCCAGCATGTGCAGAATGGCTGGCCAAGTTAAGAATTCTACTTGAAAATGGATCAGGAGAGCTATCAGTAGTCTTTTCCAGAAGATCTTCCCAGCGCGGATGACCAAGGAATGTAGCGGTTTTTTCCAAAATATTTCGCATGAATGAAAAGTGATACTTTCTAACTTGATTATTTTTAATAGCCTCACGTATTTCGGACAATAAGAATAAATGGTAGGAAAAAGGGTGATCGTTTGAATCGAGCAGTTCGAAAGAGCCGTCAGTGTTTTTAACAAGCCGATGCTTTTTTGATTGATCGCGTTTATACAACCACGTTGGACTTTTACCTTCTACTGGATTTTTAAGGTCGTTATTTAGTTCATTGTGTAATACGTTATAAAACAACGGGCTATGTGTTGTAATGACGAATCTTAGACCACGCCCTTCAAAGTAATAACTTCTTTTAATTAAGTTAGCTAAATCAACAGCCAATTCAATAAGATGGGTATCATCCAATGAACTCACGGGATCATCGATAAAAACATACTCAAGCTTGTTAAAATAGTCATCTTCACGCTTATCTATATCAGGTTCTTTTAAGATCTCCATAACTTCTTCAAGTAGAGTAAAAAAAACACTCCACACGAAATTACTTTCTTCACCTTTGGATATTTTAATCGGCGGGTTATGCTCTGTTCCAAGCTCATAGGTAAATTTAACTTCCGGAAATGTACTAATATTAACCCTTCGACCATTCTCAGATATTTGCTTTGTTTGCTCAATGAACAGAGGCGTTAACTTGTTATTGGTATAGCGCTGAAAGTTGGTAATGATGTTTTGATCTTGTCCGCGATCTCTTATGATCCAATCGGTAAACGTATTGGGTTGGATTTTTAGCTTTGGCTCTGCATCAGCATCTAAATCGTTATCCCAGTAAAACAAGTCTTCCGTAAACGCGTTGTAATACAAAATCTTGTGGCGCGAGAGTGGTGCTTGCTCTGCATCAATAAGCTCATCCTGTCCTTCTTCTTGTTGCACGATGATCTTTTTAAATTCACGGGATAAACGCGTTTTACCTGTGCCATTAAAGGCATAGATTAACTGCACTTTTTTATCAGTATTCTTTAATTTATGGGCAATCCCTGCAAGTGATTTTAAATACTCCCCATAAAATTCAGAAATATCACATTTCTTAACGGCCCAATGCCCCCGGTGAAACTCAAAATCATCGATATCTAATTTTTGTTGTTTCTCCTTTAGAAGGCCTCTGGTTAAAGGGTAGTAGTCTTTGTCAAATCTATACTTAATGCGTAAATTATTCGAATTAACTTTAATATCGGTAATTTTCCCAATTCTTGCATCAGCAACTTCATCCTCTACCGCAAACATAGTTGGCAGATTCTTGAGCTTATTTATTGCATCCTGATCTAATGATTGAAATTGTCCTTTGATAGAGGCTTCCGTGTATTCAAGAAACCTGTCTTTAGGAATCGAGAATTCCCCTTGATCGCCTGAGTACAAGCTAGGCACGCTTGCCATGATCAGGTTGTACATTTGACCGCTCATTTACGCTGTTTCCTCCATAGGTTTGGGGAAGTTCAACAGTAAGTCGCGGTAGTATTCATATTGCTTTTGACGTAGCTCGATTTCGCGGGGGAGACCTTCTTGCAGCGAAGTTGTTAACGTGTCGAATTTATCCAATATCGCTACAATTCGCGCCTGCTCGACCAATGATTTCTCAGGATCATTTGCGTATGGAACAGGTAACCTAAAGTTCTTAATGATTGTCGAATTTAGATCTCCTCTTGCACCTTGTCCTAGAGCTTTTATGTTTTCATAATTGAAACTAACCCAATGAAAGACGTATCGGTATAGGGCTTTTTTATCATCGATTTCCAAACATCCACAGTGCTGATTTGTTGTTAGTGGAATCTTATTAATTGCTGATCTTCCAGCAGTTGCTCCAGAGATAGCAATTATTACACAGTTTTCTGGAATCCATTTGGCTGATGAATTTTTCAACGCAGCTGGCGTTATAAATACCTCAGTTTCAGATACGTCAGAAAACTTCACTTCCTGAGTTCTCAACCAAGGAATATTGCCGCCTTCGTAGAATTCAGGCTTTCCAGCAGTAGGTGTACCACCTGAGTACCATTTTTTTGTGACATCACCTAGGGTCATCCATTCAAAATCACCCTCTTCAAAACTCAACAACTGGTCGCGGTAGTAGTTGTATTGTTTTTTACGCATGTTAAGCTCGGCGGTCAGCTCGGCGGTCAGCTCGGCGGTCATGGCGGTAAATGCGTCCAGAATACGCACTATTTCAGCTTGTATTGCCAGCGATTTTTCTGGGTTATTTGGGCATGGGATGGGGAGCGGTATATCAACCAGCTTTCCTTTGGTCAGCTTGGCACGACCACCACCAGATAAAAACGGAACAAAGTTAACAATACAAAGATAGTGATATAGGTAGCGTGTATTGAGACCTTCTTTACCTCTCACAACATGAACATGGTTGTTTGCCCAGAACCTACCCGTTGCGTATTGAATAGAGTAGTTCTCAAGACTTGCTGAACCATCTTCAGCAATAAGCACGAACTCACCATCATGTGTGTAGCCGTCAACATAATCTTGAATGTTGTTTGCGCCATAATACGGCGTTTCTCCTGCTTCACGCAGCGCTGCTTTTACGGGCTTTCGACCACTATTGGCTATTTCAACCGCGTGTTCATTCCCTAGCGTCGTCCATTCAACCTCAACCCCATCCAGCAGTTTCTCTAAATAGTTCAACTGACTCATGCTTCGAGCTCCTCACCTTCAATCTCTGCCACAATGGCATCAATCTCACTGCGAAGCCCATCAATTTTAGCAACGGTGGTTTTAAGTTCGGCATTAAGCTCTGTAATGTCCACTAGCTCACGGTTGTCTTTCGCTTCTACATAACTGCTTACCGAAAGGTTATAGCTATTGGCTGCAATGACATCTAAATCAACGGATTTGGCAAAGTGATCCACGTCCTCTTTGCTGGCAAACACTTTCATGATGTCTTCGATGTGCTGATTGGTGATAACGTTGGTATTGGTTTCCTTTTTAAAGTAAGCCTCGCCACTGGCATCTATAAACTGGGTGGTAGTGTCGGTTTTGTGTTTAGACAGCACTAAGATATTTACCGCAATGGTGGTGCCAAAGAACAGATTTGGTGCCAATGAAATCACGGTTTCAACATAGTTGTTATCAACTAAGTACTGACGAATTTTTTGCTCAGCACCACCACGATAGAAAATACCGGGGAAGCACACAATGGCTGCACGACCTTTGCTTGAAAGGTAACTTAGCGCATGCAGCACAAAGGCAAAGTCGGCTTTTGATTTTGGTGCAAGTACGCCAGCGGGCGCAAAGCGGTCGTCGTTGATTATAGTTGGGTCGTCGCTACCAATCCATTTCACTGAATAAGGCGGGTTAGAGACAATAGCATCAAAGGGTTTGTCATCTAAAAAGTGCGGTTCGGTTAAGGTATCACCCAACTGAATATTAAACTTGTCGTAGTTAATGTTGTGCAAAAACATATTCATACGCGCCAAGTTGTAGGTGGTGTGGTTGAGCTCTTGACCAAAAAAACCATCTTCAATGATATGCGCATCGAAGTGCTTTTTAGCTTGTAACAGCAACGAGCCCGAACCCGCCGCAGGGTCATAGATTTTATTGACACTGGTCTGGCCGTGCATGGCGAGCTGCGCGATCAATTTTGAAACGTGCTGAGGGGTGAAAAATTCACCACCGGATTTACCCGCATTCGCCGCGTAGTTTGAAATCAGGAACTCGTAGGCATCACCGAATAAATCAATTTGGTTGTCTTCAAAATTACCGAAGGTTAAACCTGCCACGCCTTTTAACACAGCGGCTAGACGTTTGTTTTTTGCCTCTACCGTATTACCCAGACGATTACTGGTGGTATCAAAATCCGCAAACAAGCCTTTGATGTCTTTTTCTGAATCATAGCCATTGGCTGAGTTTTCAATTGCAGCAAAAATAGTAGCTAAATCGGTATTTAAGTTTTCGTTTTTGTGTGCATTGGCAGCAACATTACTAAACAACTGGCTAGGAAGAATAAAATAGCCTTTTGTACGAATGGCATCATCTTTTGCCGCTATGATATTTTCATCGCTGTCGTCCATTGCTGTATAGTTAACGCTTTCGTCACCACCAGTAATGTAGACTTCAAAGTTCTCACTGATAAAGCGGTAGAACAGCGTACCCAATACATACTGCTTAAAATCCCAGCCATCCACTGAGCCTCGCACATCGTTGGCAATCGCCCATATTTGGCGTTGAAGTTCGGCACGTTGTTGTAAACTTGTCATTATTAGAATTCCTGATCGTTCTAAATTGCACTTTATGAGGGCAACCTATTAATTATTAATTATTAATTTACTTGCTCTAGTTCTACTAAAGCTTGTTCTGCGATATGCCAAGGTAGACGCCTGCCATTGGCTTGCATCTGCTTATAGGCTGCTCGCGCTTGTTCGGTATTGATTTGCTGATGAACCACCAGTTGGCTTACTAGCCAAACTGTGCCTTTAACAATGGCAGCTTCTTTTTCTGCTGCTTTTCTCAGTGCCATATCACCAGTCAGTAAAGGACACTGTTCTTGCTTTGCTAAAGCAAGGGCAAAACAATCGTTTCGGCTCGCTTGGGTATAGGTCCCCGTTAGCTGCATGGCATACATCATTGATTCTGCAGAAACCTCTTTTAGCGCTAACCCTAAATCCAGAAGGTGGGGATGATCTTCTTCAAGTTCTTCAACAAAAAGAATATCTGGCGTTGCAAAGTCATAGGGCAACTGAAACATTGCTTCCAGTAAACCACCTTCTTCCATGTCAATGAGGATATTGGCATCACTAATTAGCAGCTGCTGCACGGCTAGCCTCCTGAGCTAACTGTGCTTGAGTCGGCACCTCCAACTTTCGTTCTTTACGAAAGCTAGAAACAGACATGCCAAGTAACTCTGCAGCTTTTGACTCCCCTATGTATTCTTCACCTAAAGCACGATATACCAACTGCTTATGTAGATAAGTCGATTCATGAGGGTATGCTTTTCCTGGCTCCTCCGTTCGCCAGCCATTTTTGCTAAACAGCATAAATAGGTTTTTCTGAGTCGCAGGCGTAATTATTCCACATTGGCCAGCTCGAAACAGTGCCGCTAGCATGCTAATACCGTATTCGTGCTTTAGCATCAGTAATTCACGCGGTTCAATATGACGGCGCTTTTCACCCAAGTGTTCAATAAGTGATTGGGTAGGTAAAAGAAATGCACCAGCAAAGGCATTACAAGCCTTCTCCTCATCAATCCCTTCAGCTAAACGACCATACACGACTAAGTGCCCAAGTTCATGGGCCAAGGTGAAGCGCTGACGGTCACCACTTTGGGCGGTAGAGATCACCACTACAGGAGTGCTACCAATCTTGCCCGCTAAACCGTCAAACTTCTTATCTGTTTCCACATCCGTGGTAATAATCATCACGCCCTTAGCTTCGAGGGTATCGATCATATCGTGAATAGGGTTTAGCCCTAGCTCCCAAGCATGGCGCATCTGAATAGCCAAGTCTTCCGCTTGTTCTAAGCTAAAGATTTGTTCTGGAAGTTCATCAGGTAGAGCAAACTCAGGGATCGGTTTTACCGAGTCCGGATAAAGCTCTAAGAGCTCCTGCCAGCGTTCAGCTTGGTCTATTACGTCACCATTGATTCGGTCTAACACTTTCTTTGGTGTGCTCGCACGCTTGCGGTACTCAACACCCTCTAACTTCACCTTGGTCGGCCGAAAGAAGTACTCGCTGCGCACATCTAGCGCTTTTGCAAGCTTAAGTAGATTTGAAGAAGAGGGCATAGTCGTGCCATGTTCGTACTTTTTAATGGCGTTAGCGGATAGGCCAACTTCGCTGGCTAATGCATTCATTGATAGCCCGGCAGCCTTGCGGGCTCGTTCTAGGCGCTCTGCAAACATGGTATCCTCTCAGCAATGGCTTGGTTTATAAAATTGACAAAACTGTGATTAATATAAACCGAATTGCCTTAATTTGCTATCTAATTTGCAGTCCCGAACTCTCCATTTTGCTCATTATCCAATCTACCACCTGCTCATGCGCATGGCTTTAACACAATAATGTTACAACTCTATATCCTCAGATATATTAAGGGCATCTTCCATCTCTACCCCTAAATAACGAATTGTGTTATCCAACTTGGCGTGACCAAGCAATAGCTGTACGGCTCGGATGTTTTTCGTTCGTGCATAGATCAAGGTTGCCTTTGTTCTTCGCATAGAGTGAGTACCATACAGGTAATAGTCATAACCAAGTTGTGACGCCCAGCGACGAATTATAGTTGCATAGCAGCTATAGCTCATAGGTCTCCCGTTCTTACGAGGGCTAGGGAATATATAACTTGATGACGATAAGCCACTTTGCATTAAATACTGTGTTAATGATTGAGCTGTACGAGAAGTTATTTCAAATTGAACCTCACGTTCCGTTTTACTCTGTTGATAAAGAATTCTATTTTGAATAACACCACCCGATGAAATATCTCGAACTTTCATTCTGAGCAAATCACATGAACGTAATTTACAATCGATGGCGAGGTTGAGCAGAGCCAACTCCATAATATTACCTTCGATTTCGAGCCTAGTGCGAATACGCCAGATATCTTCGAGCTTGAAGGGCTTTTTCTGCCCAGTTAGGTGACCTTTCTTCGTCCACATAATTGACCTCCAGAATAATATGTCTTTAGAAATAGCCTTATTAATTGTAGCTGGGAATTAGAAAGGATAGGTTGAATGGTTATGCAGTTAATGGGTGAGGAAACATTGAAAGCTTGAAGATATTAGTGCATTTGTTCTAGCTGATTTTGGGGCAACAATGCGTTAGCGACTTATTGTAAAATGAGTCTAATTTAATCTTTAACCTTTACCCAATTCATGTATTTCTCATCAGCAATACTCAACATATCTAAATC
>Ga0208032_1001362_pt1 | contig 10632 bp, 7 predicted proteins | sample MalvirAntarct_66_FD_184254 | JGI IMG/M metagenome (GOLD analysis project Ga0208032, IMG submission 184254) | Marine viral communities from the Global Malaspina Expedition - Malaspina viral metaG Antarct_66 (SPAdes) (version 2) | ecosystem: Environmental > Aquatic > Marine > Oceanic | place: West... | reverse complement strand
TTTTCAAAATTGGCCACATCCTCAAAATCGTCGTAATAGGTGTAATCGCCAACAAGGATATTGGGGTTCTTTATAATATTCTTTAAAAAGCAGAGTCGATCGTAATTCTCTAAAGGAAAGGGATTGTTTTTATCAGGTGAGTTCATATGACTATATTTTTGGTGAATAATAGAAAGATATAGCTAAAGCAGAGCTAATTGTAGCGCCATACAGAAAAGTAAATTCTTGGAAAACCATCGTAAAGTTAATGTCTTTTTTAGAACTGCCTCTAAAAATGCTTTATTGCAAATTATCGTACTTTTGGAATGAGTTGCTTTTTTGTGCAATGAAATCTAAGACCAATAATTAATGCCAAGCAATAAAAACCGCCGTATTGCAGTCATAATGTTTACCGATATTGTTGGCTACACCGCTCTGATGCAGCGGGATGAAAATGCCGCAGCGGAAATGCGGGCCCGTCATAGGCAGGAATTTGAAAAAAATCATAAACTTCATAATGGGGAAATCCTACAATATTATGGCGATGGAACCCTGAGCGTTTTTAGCAGTGGGTTGGAGGCAGTGGAATGTGCTATAGCTATACAAAAGGCCTTGCAACAGGAAAGTGCCGTGCCTCTGCGCATAGGGCTACATCTAGGCGATATTGTTTTTGATGGAACGGAAGTTTATGGAGACGGGGTAAATTTGGCTTCCCGTATAGAGAGTTTGGGGGTTGCAGGTTCAATACTCCTATCGGGCAAACTAAACGATGAGCTTAAAAATCATCCACATATTCCCACCCTGTCCTTAGGCCGTTTTAGTTTAAAGAATATTGCTAAACCGATTGAAGTATTTGCAATTAATATGGAAGGTATACAGGTGCCCAGCCGTTCCGACCTTGTCGAGGTTCCTAAAACTGAGCCCAAATCTATTGCTGTTCTCCCATTTGTAAATATGAGTTCCAATACGGACAACGAGTATTTTAGTGATGGCATGACGGAGGAAATCATAAACGCCCTTGCTAAAATAAAGGGCTTAAAAGTAACTTCAAGAACCTCCTCCTTTCACTTTAAAAATATTAATCTACCTATAGCCCAGATAGGCAAGGAACTTAATGTATCTACCATTTTGGAAGGCAGTGTGCGCTTGTCCAACAATAAAATGCGCATAACGGCACAGCTGATAGATGTTAAGGACGATTTTCATTTTTGGTCGGAGACCTTTGATAGGTCCTTGGAAGATGTTTTTGCCGTTCAAGATGAAATTAGCCTGTTCATTGCCGAAAGGTTGCGGGAACATATTGGACATTTTGAAATTGAAGGCCAATTGGTCCAAGATCCCGAAGTGCCAATTGATATATACCAACGCTATTTAAAAAGCAGGTATCATATTTTAAAGATGGGCAAATCCGATATTGAAACAGGGATGTCAATTTTAGAAACAATTATAGAGGATTACCCTCATTTTGCATTGGCCCATCTAGGGATGCATCTGGCCTACACCCTGTTGGGTACAATAGGCTTTGTGCCTTTACACGAGGCCTTTGCAAAGGGACAGCCATTTCTGGAAAAGGCAATACAAATAGACGAAAATCTACCGGAATGTCAATTGCACCTGTCTTACGCCTCCTTTATTCAAAATTGGGATCTTCCTGGAGCATATCGGCATTTAAACAAAGTGTATGAAGCGGGACCACTTGTTGACTATTACCCGAGTATGGCATCCATTTTGGTAGCCGAAGGAAGCTTTGGTGCGGCCCGAACATATATTGAAACCGCCCTTCAGCTCGATCCTTTTTCATCTATAAATTATCACTTAAAAGGATTTATAGATTACTGTGAAGAGAAATTTGATGCTGCCATCACTGCTTTTGAAAAGGGAGTAGAGCTCAAAGTAGATTTTAAAACTTCTACCTTGTATTGGGGACAGTCATTGTTGCTGATGGGTAAAGGCAAGGATGGCTTGGCCTTTTTTGAGAAATTGCCACAGAATGAAACCGAAGATATCATGAGGCTGGGAGGAACAACAATGGCCCACGCCGTTTTAGGAAATAAGGATAAGACCGAAAAGGGAATTGCCATGTTGGAGGTAGCTATGGAAACCGATTTTATGGGGAGGGCTATAAACTTGCTTATTCTCTGCAATGCGCTCTTGGGCAAGGTGCCGGAAACCATTAGGTTAATAGAACATGGTGTTGCCCAAAGATTGCCAATGATGATTTACATTTTTGTGGAACCAATACTCAAGCCATTTTTTGGAATGCCCCGATTTCAGGCGCTTAGGAGGGAAGTTTTGGGAGAAGACAGTAAGCTTTCGACCAATAAACGGAAGTATCAAAAATCGTTATTCAATAAAAAACAGCTTAAGGAATACAGGGAAAATTTGGATCGGTTAATGTTGGAAGAGGAGCCATACATAGATCCCAACCTTACACTGCCCATTTTGGCGGAAATGATGGAAATTCCTTCCAATCATCTTTCCCAGCTGCTCAATGAGGGTTATGGGAAAAATTTTGCAGACTTTGTAAATTCCTACCGTTTGGAAGCTTTTAAGGCCAAAGTGGCCGACAAATCCCAAAGACATCTTACTATACTTGCGCTGGCATATGATAGTGGATTTAACTCCAAGACCGTTTTCAATACCTATTTCAAAAAGACAATGGGTACAACCCCCAGCGCCTATTGGAAAAAAATTGTGTCTTAAAAGGTTCCGATTTACAAAATGGAACGACCGGTCTAGTCATTATAAACACCTTTGTCTCAAATAAACCATTTTAGATTTAATAATGAATAGTACATATATCATTGGGAAGGCAATTCTCTTGGCAATTCTGATTACAATATTATTAACATCATGTTCCAGTAGCGATACGGACTCCGATGATAATCAATACCTGGACATACCGGATGCTAGTTTTGAAGCTATATTAATTAAAGAGGGTATAGATTCGGACGGAACCCTAAATCAAAGAATGTTGAGGAAAGACGCGTTGGAAGTGAGTGTTCTTGATTTAAATTTTTCAAGTGAGACTGTAATAAGTGATTTGACCGGAATTGAAGGTTTTGTGGGGCTAAAGAAGTTATCCGCAATGCAGCAAGAAATAACGGAAATCGACTTAAGTTACAATACTTTGTTGGACACTTTAGTTCTTGCAGGCAACTATATCTCTAATATTGATATCAGTAACAACCCCAATTTAGTTTTATTGGATGCGCAGTCTAACCAACTTAGTGCCATTAACGGACTTTCCAAAGCGGTTCACTTAAAAGAATTAAATCTATCCTTTAACGAATTGGAAGAATTTAGCATTGAAAATGAAACTCTTGAAATATTGAAAATAAGTAACAACTTATTGCATTCCTTTGATGTCAAGGGGTCTATAAATCTGAAAAATATATTACTGACTACAAATGAGCTGACTTCTGTAGATTTTAGTAAAAATATACTTTTGGAAACCCTATTGATTTCTGACAATAATATTCAGAACATTGATCTTGAACATAATACCAGTTTAACGCACCTATATATTTCAAGCAATTCACTTACAGATCTGGATGTGGGCAACAATCAGGAACTAATTGATTTAAAGGTGGATAGAAATCCCAATTTAAGCTGTATCAAAATCCAAGGTGCTCAGAACATACCTAATGTATCAATATCGGAATATCAAGAATTAAATACTTCCTGCGAATAACCAATAGACCTTGTAACTCAAAAAAGGCTCCTAAGTGCAATAAAAACAAACAAGAATTGGACCGTCACTTTAAACCTTATCCAATATATAGCCAAGAAATATTATTTTTAGGATCTATCCAAGAATCATATTTATGACATATAAAATAGATACGATCTCCAAAGCCGAATACCCTGAAGTGGTTGAGGTTTGGGAGGCCTCGGTCAGGGCCACACACCACTTTTTAGATGAAAAGGACATCGTTCGCTATCACTTAGGTGAAAAGAATTATAATAACTACCATAAAAACATACTGATCCATTTTGTTCCGATTCCTAAACTGGAACGATTGGCCTAGAGGTTTGGGATACATTTGTCAAAACAAAAAAATGACAAAATGAAAGCGATCATAATTACAAAGTATGGTTCTCCCAAGGTTTTGCAACTTCAGGATGTTCCAAAACCTACACCTAAAGAAAATGAGATTTTGATTAAGGTAAAAGCGGCCAACGTTACCACTGCCGATACCATGATGCGTAAAGGGAATCCTTGGTACGGTAGACTTTTTATTGGTTTAACAAAGCCCAAGTATCCTATAGCCGGAACGGGTTTTTCTGGAACCATTGAGGCTGTTGGCGGCAGTGTGCAACGTTTCCGAGTAGGGGATGAAGTCTTTGGGGAGTCTGTTTTTGGTGCAGGCGCCAATGCGGAATATTTATGTGTTTCAGAAGACGGTTTAGTGGGGGTTAAGCCTAAAAATGTAGCTCATGAAGTACTTGCATGTGTGTGTGACGGGCCTTTGACCTCTTGGAATTATTTAAAGGAAATGGCCAATGTGAAAAGTGGACAAAGAGTGCTAATTAATGGGGCTTCGGGAAGTCTAGGTTCTGCAGCGGTGCAATTGGCCAATTATCTTGGCGCGGAAGTAACCGCGGTTTGCAGTTCCTCCAATTTTGACATGGTAAGATCGCTCGGAGCGGATCATGCCATAGATTATACAAAGGTGGATTTTACTAAAACAGCTAACAGATACGATGTTATTTTTGATACAGTGGGCAAGAGCTCGTTCCCTGCATGCAAGGAAATACTTAAGAAAAATGGCACCTACCTATCGCCTGTACTAAGTATGCCACTACTAGTTCAAATGCTGTGGACCTCCAAATTTGGCAGCAAAAAGGCAAAGTTTATCGCAACTGGACTTTTAGCTGTTCCAAAACTTAGGACAATGCTGCATGAGCTCACAAAGCTTTTGATTGCCGGGAAACTAAAATTGGTCATAGATAAACGCTATTCCCTCCATGAAGTTAGTATAGCCCACAGCTATGTGGATACTGGTCGCAAAAAAGGCAATGTGGTTATAGATTTGTAGTGGACCCTAGTTTTGAAACTGTATTTTTTTTGATCTTGAAAAAATGAAACCGTCCAGGATTTGAGAACTGAATTGGAATCTAGCACCGATATTTTTTCTTTAGTTTATAAAAGTAGAACACCTTTTTTTTGGTAAAATTTCTAGGGAAATCTACATTTTATCCAAGGTTTATTAGCGTTGAACGTTGATATTTTGAAACATGGTCATTCCATGCTAACTTTAGAAATGGAATTGTGGATTAAATGCACAATTGAAATTTAAACCTAGGAATAACCCAATCAAATCTAATTGCCCCTCCTGTGGAATGGTGATGACTATGGAAAACAATAAAAATTAAGAATGAAAAAGAAATTCAATTTTATAGACCTGATATTGACATGTAGCGGTGCCTATGCGGTTATTGTATTGTTATTGGTAGTAGCCAAGTTCGTATAGTAGCGTTTGGTACTAAGGTCATAGGAAAGATTCTTAAAATTAGCGGTCCAAGGATACCAATTTTTACGTAAGTATAGTACGGTATCTCAATGGAACAATTTATTGTTTTAATCTAAAATCGGAATAATGTCTAAAACATCCGCTCGGTGGTTATTGGTATTGGGGCTTGTCATAGTTGGTTTTGGGGTCGGTATTTACTTGCAGGATTTAAAACATCAAGAAAGTACCAAGGCAGCCTGGAAGGCCAACCGCTTCAATGTGGCCAGGTTTAACAAGATAATGCGGTATGCAGGGGATATGAACGACCAAAACTGGGCTTCAATGCGGGACAGTATTGGTGGTCAATTGGATAGTTTAATGATTTTGAGGTTCAGAAAAGAAGTTGATAGTATTAAAAAGACAAAAAAATAACATTCTTGGCCTTAATCCGTCTTAGTTGTTTTTATCACTGAGACATTCTAATGGTGCAGGCAATAATTATTAATAGCAACCCAGGCGGGTTGCTTTTTTTTGTGAATATCAGCTGCACTTCGTATTGCATTTTTAAATTGAATAGTTAACTTAGAGGAAAATAAATGTAATGGGCATAAAATTATGTTGAGTATAGCAAACCTCACATTTAAAGTAATATTAGCATACAAAAAAATATTAAATTGCTGCTATGGACATTAATTCTTGGGACTGGATATTTCAGTTGTTGGGACGCTTGCACCCTTTGGTGGTACATTTCCCCATAGGCCTATTGGTGGTTGCTTTGTTTTTGGAATTTTTGACCTTGGGAGGCAAAAGACAGGGCCTCAGGGAGGGGATTAATTGGATGGTTTTTTTGGGAGCTGCATTCGCCCTGCTGGCCGCAGTCTTGGGTTGGTTGCTTCGTACCCACGACGATTATGAAGGCGATTTGGTACTGTTTCACCAGAATGCGGGTATTGCCACAGCGGTCTTGGCCATTGTTACCGGTTATTTGTTGTACACTACCTTGAAAGGAAAACTTACCACTTATATATATTATCGAGTTGGACTATTTGCAACAGTATTGGTTTTGGTGGTTGCGGGTCATTTGGGGGCAAATCTGACCCATGGGGAAGATTATTTAACCAGTGTCCTGCCCCATAATCAGGATTCATACGATAACGAAAGGACAAAGGTACTTTTGGCAGAATTAAAGGGACTGGATTCATTGTCCGAAGCGCAGCAGGAAGACTTAAATTTGGGAGTTAGGGCAATTTTGGCACATAACTGCTATCAATGCCACAGTGAAAATAAGCAAAAAGGCGATTTGGTGCTGGACAATAAACGCGGGGTATACCAAGGAGGAAAGTCGGGCCCCATTATTGTAGAGGGCAGGCCGGAAGAGAGTGAGATGTTTATAAGAGTAAGCCTTCCGCCCGATCATGATGATGTAATGCCAAAGAAAGGGAAAGTATTGAAGGAAAGTGAAATAAGGTTGATTGAATTGTGGATCAAGAATGGTGCAAAATGGTCGGATGGGGCGCTAAAAATTTTTCCTGAGGCCGAGTTGGCCCTTTCACAACCCGAATTACCAAAGGGCAGCTTGGAAAGTCATCCCGTAGATAAAATAATGGATTCTTATTTTAAGGAAAAAAGGATGAAATGGCCAGAGGTGGTGGATGATAGGACCTTTATTAGACGAGCCTATCTTGATATTCTAGGTCTGCTTCCGGAACCGCTGAAAATAGATCAGTTTGTGGGCAATGGGGATAAGGAGAAGAGAGCTAAGCTCATTGATGAATTGTTGGCCGATAAGCATAATTACACACAACATTGGTTGAGTTTTTGGAATGATATACTCAGGAACGATTACAGTGGTCCCGGATTTATAACAGGAGGACGCAAACAGATTACAGATTGGTTGTACAAGTCGCTTATGGAAAATAAGCCTTATGATGTCATGGTCAAAGAATTGATAAATCCAACCGAATCATCTGAAGGATTTATTAAAGGGATTAAATGGCGCGGCCTGGTCAATGCCAGTCAGCGTACGGAAATGCAGGCGGCCCAAAATATAGGTCAGTCTTTGATGGGGGTGAACGTAAAATGTGCCTCCTGCCACAACAGTTTTGTTAGCAATCTTACTTTGGAACAATCCTACGGGTTTGCCTCGATTTTTTCAGATTCCATAATGGAACTGAATCGGTGTGATATGCCCATTGGGAAAATGGCCGAAGTAAATTTTTTATATCCCGAACTGGGCTCGGTAGAGGCGGAGAGTGTAAAGGAAAGATTGTTATTGCTCTCAGAGGTAATGGTAAAACCGGAGAACGGAAGACTGTACCGAACCATTACCAACAGGTTTTGGAAACGTCTTATGGGAAGAGGGATAGTGGAACCTGTAGACGAGATGGACAACGAACCATGGAATGCCGATCTGTTGGATTGGTTGGCCGCCGATTTTGTGGAGTCTGATTATGACATAAGGCATTTAATGAAAACGATAATGACTTCAAAGTCCTATCAGCTTGAATCTACCAGATTGGAAAATCAGGAGGATTTACAAAAGGGGTATGTCTTTAATGGGCCCATACTAAGACGGTTAAGTGCAGAGCAATTTTCAGATGCAGTTAGTCAAGTAGTGGCCCCCATGTATTATGCGGCCGCTTATGATCCCGATAATGAAGGCCTGCCTTCCAATAGAATCTGGCACAGGGAAATTAAGTTTGATCGTGATGTATTGCCCGAACCTGGAAAACGATATTTTAGGAATAGCTTCAATTTAAATGATAACAAAATACAGGCCGCAAAAGCATTGATTTCCGTGGATCATTCCTATGTGCTATATCTCAACGGCCAAAAAATCTCGGAAGGTACGGATTGGAGAAAAGTAGATCGTTTAGAGGTAACCAACATGCTTGTTCAAGGCGATAATATATTGGCTATAGAGGGTAATAACGAGGGTACCATTGCCAATCCCGCAGGAATCCTGTTCGCCATGAAAATTCAATATGAGGATGGGTCGGAAAAGTTGATCACTTCCAATGATAAATGGAAAAGTACGGACAAACAACCTGGGAAGGGATGGGTAAACGCCAAATACGATGATGGTAGCTGGCAGGGGACACGTAATTATGGTTCCAGTAACTGGGACAAATTGGTGAATTTTACTTTCGATAATCCGGAAAAGGAATTTGCCAGGGCCAGCCTTGTAAAACAACATCCGTTTATGAAGGTTATGGGTAGGCCCACTAGGGAAAATGTAGCCACTACAAGAGATGAACAAGCTACTTTGTTGCAGGCGCTGGAGCTGACCAATGGGGAATATTTTAATGGCGTACTCAAGGAAGGGGCAGCCGAATGGCTTAAGAAGTATGGTGATCGGAATGAGGAAATAGTACTCAATTTATATCAAAAAACATTGGGAAGAAATCCGACCGATAAGGAAAAGGGGATAATGTTAAGCGCCTTGCAAACCGATGCGAAAGAGGAGGCATTGCAGGACCTTTTTTGGTCCATGTTCATTTCGCCCGAATTTCAATTTATATATTAAGCAATAATGGATAAGGATTTACATATCAATGCACGTAGGGATTTTGTAAAAAAGATGGCCGCCGCCAGTCTGTCGGCAGCCACAACCAGTATTCCCATTGCCAGTTTTTTAAGTTCCTGTAATTCGGCACCTGCAATAACCTCCAAAGCGGATACTGTTATATTACTTTGGATGGCGGGAGGTATGGCCCATACGGAAACATTTGACCCCAAGGCATATGTACCTTATTCCAAGGGGGTGGAGAGCAAAAGGGTTTTAAGCACCTTTCCCAAGGTGCCCACTATTGTGGATGGCCTACATTTTTCTGAGGGATTGGAATCTATCGGAAGTGTAATGGACAAAGGAGCCATAATCCGTTCCTATAAATCTGCCGATCTTGGTCATATCCTGCATACGCGGCATCAGTACCATTGGCATACCTGTTATGAGCCCCCGCAATCGGTCCAAGCTCCTCACATAGGTGCGTGGATCGCCAAGGAGTTAGGCCCTGTAAATCCTGTTATTCCCCCATTTATTAGCATGGGCCAGCGTTTTACTGTCGGGGAAGCCGAGGAGTTAAAGGCGTTTCATTCCGCTGGGTTTTTAGGGAGTGAATATGGCCCGTTTCTAATACCGGACCCTTCTACAGGTTTGGATAGTGTGAGGCCTCCACAAGGGATGTCACTGAAAAGATTTGAGGCCCGTTATAAACTTTATAAGGAGTTGGCCAATAAGAGCAAGATTATGGAGGGGGGAAGCGATTATCAAAGGGAATCCTTGATGCGATCTATGGAGCAATCTTATCGCTTGCTAAATTCCCCTGAAGCCAAGGTGTTCGATTTGAGCCAGGAACCTAAAGAGGTATATGACACCTACAATACCGGCAGGTTTGGTCTGGGATGTCTATTGGCGAAAAGATTGGCTATGAACGGCGGCAGGTTTATAAGTGTTTCTACGGAATATGAACCTTTCCTTGGCTGGGATACCCATGAAAATGGTCATACCCGTGCAGCGAAAATGAAGGAGTTGATAGATAGGCCTATTGCACAACTAATTAAAGATCTGGACGAGTCCGGGCATTTGGATAGAACATTGATTATTCTGGCCAGTGAATTTAGTAGGGACGCTATAATGGAAGGTCGCCCCGGAGTACCTGTCCAGGACCAAGTGGATCAACCGGATATTATCGAGGATGAAAAATTCTATGGTATGCATAGACATTTTACGGATGGCAGCTCAATTCTTATGTGGGGCGGTGGAATTAAAAAAGGATTGGTCTACGGTAAAACGGCAGATGAACGGCCTTGCTCTTCCATTGAAAACCCTGTAGTGATAGATCAAGTGCATCAATCCATTTATCACGCCTTGGGCATGGATCCAGAAACCAACTATACTATAGAAGGGAGGCCTTTTTACACCACGCCTGATGGGCAGGGGAAGCCTATATTGGACTTGTTCGGGGAGCCAATGGTCACCTAGCAGAAAATCAATCCAATTCTTAAAGGATATTAAAATATCAAACCATAGGGAACGTGAGTTCGATATGTATTTTATTTAAAATCAGTTGTTTATATGACATCTGTCCGGTCGAGCGGAGTCGAGACCTCATTGTAAATACATTACAGTAAAATAACCTCTCGACTCCGCTCGAGGGGACCGTAGCATTTATTATAACTTACATTAAATCAATGT
>Ga0208032_1001360_pt1 | contig 10637 bp, 12 predicted proteins | sample MalvirAntarct_66_FD_184254 | JGI IMG/M metagenome (GOLD analysis project Ga0208032, IMG submission 184254) | Marine viral communities from the Global Malaspina Expedition - Malaspina viral metaG Antarct_66 (SPAdes) (version 2) | ecosystem: Environmental > Aquatic > Marine > Oceanic | place: West... | reverse complement strand
AAAGGAGTCGCTAGAGTTCCTGTGCCAATACTAGTACCTTCAACAAAGTATCTATTAGTAAAAGCAGCTTGAATCTTTAAACGAGTACCAGCAACACCGCCAGTTGTCGTTCCATTCATTACTATTTGATAATTACTGCTTCCATTAGGTTGATGGAAATGAACACCAGCCAAACCGTTTTTAACAGACATAATACCGCCCATCATTAAATCAGCAGAGCTGTTACCTAGAATAGTAGTGCTAGTGCCAGAACTTGTAATAAACAAGAAATCATAACTGATACCAGTATTATTTAACGTATTTGGATTCTCGCCCGGCCCTGACGTAATAGGCTCCATGTCGTTATTAATAGTTGGGAGAGTAATAGTGAGCGTGGAGTTGTTAATGAGTATTAACTTACCAGCGTGTTTGTCGGGAGTGATTACAGTGTCGGCAGTTAAGGCGACAATGGAATCTGGGCCTTGCATGTAGTAACCGCCAAGCGCCCTAATTAAACCAAAAGAACTTCGTGATCTAGCCATGATAATTACCTCTTACGAAAGGATTCGTCTTAGCGTCTTCGTAACGTCCACTGGGGTGATGGTCGCTAAAACTGATATGTTCCCAGAATTAAATAAACGAGGAGCCGAAGCTCCCCGCTCATGCCTTGCTTTTACTTTAAGTAGCGCCGGGAGACCCGTAGATACCTAGTGGATCAGAAACACCGAAACTGTAACGCTCTCGTGCTTTGTAACGCACGTTACCAGTATCGAAATCTCCGTCCATTGAAGTTTCAAGCGGAGTACGCTCAAAGTGCTTCATGCCATTTGGAACATCAGTAATCAAATACCATGCGTTAGCGTCAGTCAAAAAGTGATTGACAGCATAACCTTCAGGTATAGAACCGTTGTTTTTAATAGCATTAATGTCATTGTTAGCCGTATTAGTGCGTAACTCAGAATCTAGGATTCTAGTAGATACAAACATAAGGCTAGGCGGAACAATCAAACGCCTTGGTCGAGCCGCGATTAAAAGTCCACGCTCATCAGTATAAGCAGAGATAGCAATCACCGCGTCTTCTAATGAAGTTTCATTTAAATCAGCGCCTATACGAGGGCGATTGGAGTTAACAGCTCCGTTAACGAGAGGATGACCTCCTCCGCCAGCAACACCGTCATTTAACGCCGTAAACAAGTTAACACCATCGCCAGATTGATAAGCGTTAGTGAAACCGAGGTTTAAAGGCACAGCGGCCTTAACCTGCTTGGTATACGACATTGCTCGTGCTAAAGCCTTGGTATATCGCTGAGACAAAGACGCATAGAGGTTATCCTCCATAGCTTCTTCAGTAATAGCGAAACCTTGAGCAATCGTCTCGTGAGTATAACGAGCCGTGAAAGCTTCTTGCGCTGAATCATAATTGATTGCAGAACCCTCAGGCTTCACTGGCGCTGCGCCAAAACCACTTAACTTAACTTCTTCTTCAAACGAGCGATCAGATGATTCAGTTTCGTAAATCATTCTGTCTTCGTCTTCGTACTTTGCATACTCTAAGCCAAACAGGGCATTAAGCCCCGGAAGAAGCTCTTTGAGCATTTGCGCTCTTGAAATAGCCATTTGCTAGCTCCTGTTATGTGCCTAAAGCACGACGATATTGATGCATTCCGGCGTTATACGTCAGAAGAACATTGGTAAAAGCGTCACCTACTTCGCTTTCGGGGCCATCTACAAACTCTAAAATCCGCAAGGGAAGAGTGTTTGTGGTGGCTGCGGTTCCGGCGTTAACCGAATTGTGGCTTCGACCAGCTTGGGTAGTGCCTGCTGTTTGAACAACAGCAATGTTATTACCCAAAGTAGTCTGCGCTAAAGAGCCGTTTGCTTGCATTCTAAATACAGCATCAGGATCATCTAACACATACGCCATAGCGTCAGCGGCTACAGTTCCAGTAGGCCAGCGTTGACCAAATGTTGGGTTTTGAGTTCCGGGGTCTGTATAAAAACAGCCCATGAAAACACCAACTGGAGTAGCCGAAGTTGTTCCAGTATCTTTCTCAACAGTTCCAGACGCTACTAATTTAACAAAATCACCATAAAAAATATTAGCAGCATAACCGCTAGCTATTTTTATATGACGAACCTTTCCAGAGAACGATCCGCAGGCGCTTAATCCGCCAACAGGTTCCGCTCCCATAGGGGTTGCAGTTGTAGACATAATCTTCTCCTATGTCATTGATGAGGACAGCCCCTTTCAGAATGAAAGAGCTAGCCTCTACCGTAAGTTGTTCTGCTAGACCTGTCTCTAATGAGAGGCATAACAGGATTTTCTTCTCGCATAAAGCTATTGTCAACGGAATCCATCTGATTCTTAGCAAGGTCAAGAAAATATTTGGCTCTCTTTTTGATTTCCTCTTCAGGAATTTTACACAACAAAAGACCGCCTACTTCGACATTACCAACAAACTGAGAACCCACATCAGACATAACGTGTAATTCAGGATGATCTTCTGCTTTAACAGGTATCCATCCTTCTCGCATTTTTTGAGAAACATTTGTGTTATCTGATTGCCCTAGAGAGCTGGTGCGAACCCAGCGAAAATCCCATCCTTTTATCGGATGAGGAGTAGGCAAAGCAGAAGCAGGCCGCCATGAATCATCTGGCCTTGATTGTTGGCTGCGCTCATCCTGCAAGCGTTGTGTTTTATCTATTTCTTTGTATCTTTCTTTGTAACTTTCTTCAGACATTGCTTTCTCCTATACCTTTACGAATTCAGCAGCATACTGTGCATTGGTTATACCAAGTTTCTTAGCAACATCCGCTTGGGATGCAGTTAGTCGTAGTTGGCGTGTCTTAGCTCCATTATTTCTAGTAGAGGGTGAGACCACGTTGTTGTTATTACGAGCTACTGGGGCAGTTCGACTTACTTGAGTTCCCTCATCTGCTCCATCGTCCCCAAAATAATCAGGGAATCTAGATCGTATTCTTTTATTTATTTCCGAATAATAACGGTCTTCCTGACCTACAGGGTCTATACCCAATTCCCTCGTTAGAGTGTCATGGATTGCATACCCTACTGCGGTCATCTCTTTATGAAGAGAAGGAACTTGCGCTCCATCAACCGATGTTGGTTGAAACCACGGGTTTTCCCGTTGCCATCTTTCTTGAGTCTCGCTTAATCTAGGCCGCGAAGCAATAGGCGGAGGAGTATCTTCAATTGGCGGAGCTTTTTTATGTCTCTGCGCTCTCCCCTCAATATCCATCTGTCGGTTCTGGGCAATATTTAAGGATTTTTGGGCTTGAACTATTTTTTCAGTATCACCTGATTCGTGAGCAGCTTTAAAATCTTCCTCTGCTCTATCTATTTCAAGTCCTGTTCTTTTCTGCACAGAATCAATAATAGCTGTCTCGCCTTGGCGCAACATCTTCTTAAGGTTCTGGTTTTCACTATGAAGCTTTTGAGTAACTTTCTCATGCTCCTGTAGTGTTTGTTCAATCTCGCCGCGCTTTCTTCGATCAGCGTGATTGGTTGCTCTCAGCTTATTAATCCGTTTCTGTACTTTCTGACTATAAGACTGTAGTTCTTCTTCACTAACATCGTCATCAAACTTACTGGCAGTTTGACTAGAAGGGCTTTCTTCTTCAAAAGAAGAGTCATCAACGATATCTACTGTAGCTGAGTCGGCTTCAGGTTCGTTTTTAACCTTCGACTTAACTCCAAAGAATTGATCCTCATGTGATGATGTTGCTGATGCAAATTCTGAATCACTCATATCTTCATCACTCCTCTTGGGTCTTCAACAACAGCTTCTACGCTGTCATCGTTAATAAGTCTAAATTCCTTACCATGAACTGTAAAGCGAGTACCAGAATATGACCTCATAATAATAAAATCACCACTCTTACAATAAGGGCCATGAGGAAAACGCTTTGAATCTTGATAAGCATCTTCACCAACCTCAACTACAAAGCCAACAATAGAACCTACTTCTTCATTCAGTATTGTTTGCTCTGCCTTGAGGATACCTCCCTCGCTGGCTTTTTCTGGCTCAGGCAGACCAATAAGGATTTTATATCCTTTAGGGACTGGAAGTTGACTAGCTTTTTGTTGCTCGGTATCAGTGGAACCAACAGAACCTGCTGCTTCTACTCCCGTTACTTTTGCTAATGCTTTTGCCATTAGTTTTCCTTGCACTGGAGTTAAGTGTCCAGAGTCACTATGCACCGCAATATGCAGAGATTAGTTTTGTTCAGATTTTTCTATTACATCGAGAAGCTCTCTCTCGGCCAAAGCAAGACCTTCAATGATCCCGCAACACTTCTTATATTCCTCGTAGCTAACACAACCATCCGCACTTATGTGGTCAGAAGTGTCATTCATCATAACTCTTATCTTCTTTTGAAGATGAGTTAGCATGTTAAGATCATCCATCATCACGATCCGTTATATCTTGTGTTCTTTCGTTGATCATAAGTTCTTTTGCTATTTCAATCCCAATCTTAGCTCCATCAAGCTGATCCTTAGAAGCAATCTTTCTTGACTCAAGTTCTTGATCAGTGTTGGTCTCAGCAATCTTTACGCCAAGCTTAGCTCCCTGAAGATTTTGATCCAAGGACATTTTCTCTCGATCAATATCGTTTCTTTCTCCAGCCTTAAGAAGGTCTGCCTCAATTCTAGCCATGTCAGACCGGGCCTTAGAAGTGATCTTCTTGTCCTCAAGTTCAAGCTCTGCTTTCTGTAACTGAAGAACAGGGTCTTCCGCTTGAGCCGCCATTTCCTCTGACTGGACTCGTTGCTGGGCTTTACCCGTAAGCTGCTCAGCCGCAGGAACAACCATCTTAGCCAGTCTGTCCTCAACGTCTTCAGGAAGTGTAGAGTCCATAGGAGGTAAGTGAACGCCAAGCTCTCGCTCAATATCTATACGATACTTAAACGCTACATGCTCAGAAATGTGGGCATTCATTACGGCTTGCTTGGTGGCTCCGTCTGGAGACATATTAAGCTTTTCAGCTATCTCTGGATCAGCCATTGCAGCCATATGCACCTTAATATGGGCCTCATGGTCTTGATATAGGAACGCTTTAACCGGATCACCAATAATAATATTCATATTTTCAGAAATCGGGTCTGTAGCCTTCATATCGTCTTGATTTGGAATAATCTTATCAGCATCCCTTATCCCAAGAACTTCAAGCATTTGCCTATGTAATAACGGCAAATTGTACATTTGTGGAGCTTGTTGGGCCAATTGTAAGGCTGCTTGATACTGCATGATCCTTTGGGCCATTGTCCCTGCGTTAGGATCGCTTACCGGAATGATGTCTACTCGATCATCAAAGTCTTCCTTGGTAATTGCTTCTTGCTCGGTATCGTAGGGATACTCATTTGGGCCGTAATCAGCAACAATGCTCGACAGAAGCTTAAGCTCAGTCTTCATTGACGCATGAACACGCGCTTGAACCGCGCTAATCACCTTCATTTCGCGCTCAAGAAGCGCCAAAGTTGTCCCTACAGGCGCATCACCATTGATATCCGCTGCTTTTACGTCACCAGCAGAGGCAAACCTGCGACCATCCTCTACAATCTGGTTAAGCATTGTATGAAGTACGGCAGACGGCTCCTTATACGGAAGAAAGCTAATATTATCTTTAATAACTCCGCCCGGAACGTCTACATCACGAAATTCTCCCGGCATAATTGGCGAATTATCGCCTTTAATCCGTAATCCTCGCGTTTTCAGTCCACCCGGAAGGTTTGCAAGTGTCCCAGCGTCAATTAGTTGACGTAATAAAGAGGTTGCCGACTTAGTTAAGCCGCCAATCATGTGAACTAGGCCAAAACCATAGAATCCAAGTCCCGGTAAATACTGGTAATGGACAAAATGTTGACGCTTTAGCTTTAATTCGTCTTCTTCTTTCCAGTTTCTACGAATAGAAAGGATAATAGAAGAGGACTTGTCCACCGTAATTATATAAGGCAAGCCAATGTTTGTAGGCTCATTGTCCTCAAGGTCTTCAAACCCATGCAAATCTACATTGACCATCATCTCAAGCAGGTTGTGCCGTTGGTCAACATCGTAATTTGGGCTTGCGCCTGTTAATTTATTGTATTTTGCTGCAATTTCTGTGATGTCAGGAGTCGGGGCAGGAAGATCAATATCCGCATACCACCCGCTTTGCTGCAACTTAAGAACTTCGTTGGCTTCCTTCTTCATCACATGAGTGACGCGCTCTGCCGTCTGCAAGTCAGCAGCACCGTAATTCACAACAAAGTCTTCTGCCGGGACAAACATAGAGCAGGGACGGCCAAGGTTCTGGTCGTAGTAAACTTTCCTAAAGGCTGATCCAGCAATCGGAAGCGAAAACAATAACTTTTCTGTTTCTGTTCGATACTCGGTCATCTCAACAGTCATTAGGTAGTTAAGATACTCTTGAACCCTTTGGGCTTGAGCAACCTTATCGTCTGTAAGCTTTCCCAGAATATTTGTCTTTGCGGGGCCGCTAGCTGGAAAGATTTCCATAATTGTCTGAGACTGAAACCTAACAACTGCTTCGCTCAACATTGGATGAAACACTCCACAAGCGCCATCCCACGGCGTAGTCCTATCTTCAAAGCGCATACCCAGTAAGTCGAGGCCTTTTATATAAGACTCTTCCCACTTACTTCGGCTTTCGTGGTCTGCCTTAAACAAACCAACCAGCTCACTACCAAGACTTTCAAGTTCGGCTTGATCCATGAAGTCTACAAGATTGTCATAATGACCGGGAGCATCAAGCATCTCCTCATCTTCATCAAAATCCATGCGAACTTCCATGTCATCTACAGAAACAGTAACAGAATCGGGATTCTCTATCTCGATCACTGCTTCAGAAAGATCGCTTCTTTCGTCTCTGTAAAACGGTTTTTCAATAGCCACTAAGTATTAGTCCTAAAGTTTCCGCCTCTAATCGCTGCACCCATTCCACGGGCCTTAATCGTCTCGGTCTTAGGAGACCCCATATTTAAATTAACGCCTGTAGTAGCAGGAGCGCGTTTAGGAGCCTTAGTTTCTTTAATTTTTGTGGACATTGGCGCTCGACCGCCCTTAGCCAGCTTAGTTGTGCCAGTCATTGCGTAGCGCTTATGCTGACTGGTCAGTGGAGAGGTTGCCTGTCCTCCAGTCTTCATTCCCATGCCTGCCGCTTCGCGTCTTAAGCGAGTCATCTCGTCACGAGCATTACGCTCACGAGAACCAACACGAGATTCTTGACTACGCTTATCTCTGCGCTCAGCAGCATCATTAGGGCGACGAGCTTTTACTCTACGCATTTCATCAGCGGCATTGTCTTGTACGCCAATAACCCTAGCCTCTTCATCACGGAGATTTCTCCCGCCCATATTCATCTTCTTAACAGCCATGCCGCCGCCGCGAAGCTTCTTCACTGGGCCAGCCTTCTTCGCCGCCGTTCCGCCACGCATTTTCTTTACGGGGCCAGCTTTTTTAGCTGCCGTCCCGCCGTTACGCATGATTCTTCTCTTAACTGGCCCTGCTTTCTTTGATCCGCGCATCTTTCAATCTCCTGTAATATTCCTTTCGGACTTCATACATCTCAGATACATCGTAAGTCTTGAAGTACCTTTCATAGTAATTACGACTAACTAACTTGTTAGACGCTTCCTGTAACTTAGATAATCTTTGCACGAATATAAGCGCATACTCTGTATCGCTAACACCCTCAAAAGTCCCATCATCAATCAACTCGTTAGAATCTTGATAAGGATGGAAACCCATTACCCAAAAATCTTGATCTTCAAAAAATTTTTCAGATATACACTCATTTATGTCATCGAGGTACTTATGGAACTCATCCTCAACTTCAATAAATGAAGTATCTGCCACAATCACTAATTCTTTGCTGTCATCCCATTTTAGAATTGTATCAAAGACTATTGAGTAATCATCGGTCTCTTTAAAGACCACATCTACCTTATCATCTTTCCACGCTGCTTTTGCGTAAGGACAAGCAGGTAAATTATTAAAATCTGAATTAGGGATTTCTAAAGCGTGTTTTGACCATTCCCTTATTTCTTTTTTTATTTCTTCCTGCATTCTATCCATTGTTAATGAAATGTAGGAAGTTCTAGGCTTTCAGGGCCAGAGCGTTCTAAAGCGTACTTTTTTGTATGATAAGCCGACTCTAAATCTCTTATTGCTTCTTGCACCATTATAAAAATAATATTTATAAAATCTGGACGCTGTTTGTCAGGCCAAGACTTATTGTCCATCAATCGTTTAGGATACTTTTTTTGATATTGCTCGGACAGGTAGTTGGCTTGATCATGGTCTATCTGAAAGGTCGAAGTCACTTCCCTGCTTGAAAAACAAACTAGAAAAGAGACCTCTGCATTAGAATTGCCGCGTTGAACCTCTTCGTATCGCTTCAAAGAAATATAAGGAAAGCAGTTTGTGCTTTTCTTAGAATCACCCCTAAACGTAAAGTTGTTTATTCGCATGTCATGCAAACACATGTCTGTAATTGCGCCTAAGATGTCATCATCCCCTGAATGAGCGGATGTTTGTTTTTTGCTAGAAAGGTTCATGTTATCCCGTTAATAATAATCAGCGGTTCTCTTATATTGAGGCTCGTCTTGCTCGTCAGAAGCAAGCTGTATGAATCCACCTTTCCTGAACCTAATCAACGCCTGAGTAGAAGAGTCTACCAAATCATCATGCTCACCTACAGGGAAAGCGGCAAATTCATCCATCACTTCTTCAGCATAGCGAGATTCAGGACACCAAACCATCCCAGAAGCAAACAAGTCTGCCACGGAATTAACACGGGCTACCTTATCATTTCCCCTTGAAGGGGTGAACTCAGAAACAGGAATGCCCATTGCGCGTAGCTCAAAGATCAAAGGCATACCAGTTGCCTTCCCCTCAACTATAAAGGCATCCGGCTGAGTCTCCACATACATATCATAAGCCACTTTCTTTAGCTCAGGAAACTCCAAGCGGGCCTTGTACGCATCCAAAAGAATAATGTTGGCTCTTGTAACGCCAGTGTCATCTGGTAGGTAAAATACACCCCATGTCGTACAGGCTGAATAGTCTGATCTCTGGGTCTTAAGGAAAGCTGTGTCCCAAGACTGTATAACAAACTCGCACTGGGGAGGATCGTCCTTCTCCCATATCTTCCACCACTCTCGTTTAACTAGAGCGCCCTCCTCAGAGGTAGGGTCTTGCTGGTACTGCGCCATCCATTTAGATGAAGGCAGCTCATTACGAAGAGCGATCAACTCATCAAGTTCCCAGAACTGAGGCCACAAGGCCTTTTCTGTCGGCATATTCTCATTAAATATAGCCGGAAACTCTATAACCTCCCACTCATCAACACCTTTACGCTGAGTGGCGGATTTGATTATCTTTCCCGTTAGATCGCGCATATGCCATCGTGTCATAACGATAACAATAGCGCCTCCGGGTTGTAGGCGTTGACGAGGGCCGGAAGTGTACCAGTCGTAGGTTTTGTCAAATACCGTGGGATCAGCACTTTGACCTTCCTGCTCACTATGGGGGTCATCAATAATGAGTAGGTCTGCACCTTTACCAGTTACAGCTCCTCCAACTCCAATAGCGAAATACTCGCCACCTTTGTTGGTACTCCATCTTCCAGCAGCTTTAGAGTCGGCCCTCAGCGCCAGCTCTGGAAAAACCTTTTTAAAACCGTCCTCTGCAACAAGGTTACGAACCTTCCTGCCAAAGCCTACAGACAACTCCGCTGTGTGAGCAGTCTGAATAACCTTCTTTTCAGGGTGCTGCCCTAAAAACCAAGCTGGCAACAAATAAGAGGCAAACTCACTCTTAGTATGTCTGGGCGGCATATTCACTATTAACCGCTTAAGATCACCGGAAACAATACGCTCGAAAGCGTCAGCCATAATCTTATGATGCTCTCCATCAATAAAAGCAGGCCACATGCTACGGGCAAACTCTATAAAGCTTACTCTAGCCTTCTCACGAACCTCAGCTTCCTCAAACTCCTCAAGAAGAGTTAAGAACTCCTCCTGCTCAGCTAAGGGCAACTGGCTAACACGATCAAGCTCTAGCTTAGTAAGCTGCAAATGGAATGCCTTGCATTATCTGTTCCTTTCTAAGGAATCTAAGGCTGCTAGGGCATGAGCCATATTTAACGCCGCTTGAGAAAACTTCATCGCTTCATTAGCTTGTAGATTAGAGCCTGCATCAAAGCTAAGACTTTGAATTGCTGTAAGTATTTCAAGCTCGGCAGAAGGCAAGTCTACTTCTATTTTCTTGGAATCTCTTAATTTAACAAATTCTGAATCTGTCATAGGGTTCTAACTCCTGTGATTAGTTCAAAGGGCGGAACTATCGCCCTTAGTATGTACGTCCCCTAACAATGTACGTCCTTAGTGGGTACGTCCTAGTAACATCCTATAAATTAAAACTCTAGTAGGTACTAGCTAGTATGTACTAATTAGTTACTACCTAGATAGAACAAGGATAATTATAACATATGATGCCTATTGACAAGACCGATGTCAACAAAGGTGAAGATAAAGCCAAAAAGACTTTTGAAATTTTTAAAATAATTTTTATTAACATGTTGACCTATTGATATATTAGTAAAATAGGTAGAAACCTAATAATTGTTTGTATGGAAT
>Ga0208032_1001358_pt1 | contig 10645 bp, 9 predicted proteins | sample MalvirAntarct_66_FD_184254 | JGI IMG/M metagenome (GOLD analysis project Ga0208032, IMG submission 184254) | Marine viral communities from the Global Malaspina Expedition - Malaspina viral metaG Antarct_66 (SPAdes) (version 2) | ecosystem: Environmental > Aquatic > Marine > Oceanic | place: West... | reverse complement strand
ATTGGGCGCCTGCCGCGTTGGAGCCAAAAGAATAACCGGTGGTTTGGTTGTTAAAGGGATCCATAAACAACAAAAAGTTGTCATTTTTTCCAAAACTAAAATCCCGGCGTAATGATTCTACGTAGTACGGGCCTTTGGTGGCGTTGTAAAAAGTGGCTAAAAGGTAAAGATTGTTTTCGTCGTAGGTCATCCGAATCTCAGAGGGTTCATTGGCCATTCCGGTATCCATAGGCAATACCATATAGAAGTTGGTTGCCACATCGGTATCCTGCCAGGCCAAATCGTTCCCGATCCCATCTACTTCTATAGCTGCTGTAGTCTTGTGAATATGTAGTTGAAAGGACTGGTTTTTTTTCTGAGCCGCAAGCGGTAAGGCCAAAGCAAGGGCTAAAAGAGTTAGGGGAACTTTTTTATAGACTGACAAAGAAATGGTTTTTTCGTTGGTTGAACTCTCTAAAATAGGCATTTTATGAGTATTTGAGCCATTTAGAGTACCTTACTTTCTAAACTGAACCAAACAATCTTATTCGCCAGTTATGGTGTTTTTCTATATGCAATGGAATCCCCCACGGCTAAAGTCCATTTGTCCGACATACCGGCATTTACTTCCAGAACATATTTTACGGGAACTTTAGAGGGCAAGCTATTTTCCTTATAGGGTTGTGCGTTTTTTTGAAAACTGGCGATTTTCAATTGGTCGTCCACAAAGATGAGGTCTAAGGGAAATTCGGTGTTTTTCATATAGAAGTAATGCATGGCAACATCATCAAAAACAAAAAGCATTCCCTGGCCAGGCTCCATGGAACTGCGGTACATGAGGCCAGTTTCCCTTTCATAATCGGTATCCGCTATTTCTATATCCAGAGTGGTTAAAAGAGAATCCGACCCTTTCTTCAGTATGCGGAGATCCCCTTCCTTTTTGAAGGTGACCGGAGCTGTTTTTATAGCTTTTTTCGATTCTTCCTTACAGGAAAGCTGAATGATAAAACAAACGACAAAGAGTAGATAGATTTTATTATTTCCCATTTTACAATTTCTGTTTGGTTCAGTTGCCATTATTCTTCTGCAGCTTACTTTTTAGAGGTGCCCGATTTTGGTCTGAGGATATAATAGAATCCAACTAAAATAAATGGTATGCTCAACCATTGGCCGGTGGATAACAAACCAAGAGATTCCTCAAATCCACCCTGACTTTTCTTTACGTATTCCACAAAGAAGCGAACCGTCCATAGAAGCACTAGGAATACTCCAAAAAGGTACCCAAGTTTATCTTTTTTGTCTGTTTTCCAATATAGGTAATACAAAATGGCAAAGACAAAAATATAACAAAACCCTTCGTACAGTTGTGCGGGATGCCTGTAGGGAATAGCCTCTAGGTACTCGGCAAACCGAGGGTCTTTTTCAATAAGGTTATACGCGGCATTTACCGTTTTTTCTTGGGTAATGGATAATGCTTTGTACGCAGGCATGTCGTCGGAATCCCGGATGAACCTAGTGGCAAGGGCAAAGGATTTTTCCACAGGTTTGCCGTTGATTTCCGAATTGAAGAAATTCCCTAAACGGACGCAAAAAGCACCAATAGAGACTGGAATAACAATGCGATCCAGAATCCATAGAATTTTGAATTCAGGATATTTTCTGGTGTAGAGGTACATGCCTATAATTATTCCTATAGCAGCCCCGTGACTGGCCAAGCCAGTAAATCCTGTAAATTCGTAACCATTAATAAATCCAAACAGTTGACTATCCGCACTTTCCCTTATTGGTAATAGTATTTCCAATAAATGGTTTTGATAATAGGGCCAATCATAAAAGAACACATGGCCCAATCTTGCCCCTAACATGGTAGCCAGAACGGTATAGATAAAAAGGGAGTCCAGCTGCTCCAGGGACTTTTTTTCTTTTAAAAAAATCTTTTTCATGAGATACCAGCCCAATGCGAAAGCAATTATCCAAAGAAGATTGTAATATTTTATTTGAATTACCCCAATTTTAAAAAGGGTATCGGCGGGATTCCAAGTAAAGCCTAAAAAGTACATCTACGATTTTTTAAGCGACTAAGATAAGTAAATACTGCAAAGAATAGTGGACGGAAATAGGTTAATTTGGAAATCTGCTATTGGATCAATTTGTAATTAAAACAATATATCAATGAATCACTATATGATTATGGAAGTGTACTCGTATAACAATGGCTCAATGCAGATTTCGATAATTATTTAGGAGCAGGAAAACAGAACTGGTAACTAGAAAAGAGGTAATAAGGCAACTATGGAACGGGGTCATATCCACTTCCTCCCCAAGGGTGGCAACTAAAGATTCTCTTTAAGGCTAGCCAACCTCCTTTGAACAGTCCGTGTTTTTGCAGGGCCTCCAAAGTGTATTGTGAACAGGTGGGGGAATAGCGACAGGAGGCCGGGGTAAGGGGTGAGATAAAATTCTGATAAAATTTCACCAATAGTACAAATGGGGCAATTAATATTTTTTTTATAAATGCCATAGTATTAAAAATTGCAGCCTCGTTTAAGAAAGACTAAAGGTGGTGCCGTCTTTTCCATCATTCAATTGAATGCCCATCTCTGCCAGTTGGTCCCTTATTTTGTCCGATGTGGAGAAATCTTTATTGGCCCGTGCTTCATTTCGCAACTGTATAAGAAGACCAACTACACTGCTTAATTTATCAGAATTAAGCATAGCACTATTTTGATTTTCCAGGCCTAATATATCAAAAACAAAACTATGCATGGTCTCTATAAACAGTTCCCTGTCCTTTTGGGTTATAGTTTCCTTCCCCTCCTTGATTAAATTGATACGCTTTACGGCTTCAAATAAATTGGCCGTTAACATGGGGGTGTTGAAATCATCGTTCATGGCATCGTAACCTTTTTGCTTCCATTCCTCAACATTAAAGCTCGATGATGTACTAGTAGGTAGATTATCCATGCTGCCAATGGCATCCATCAATTTTTGAAACCCTTTTTCGGATGCGGATAGCGCTTCGTCGCTAAGGTCCAATATACTGGTATAGTGTGCCTGCATCATAAAGAAGCGCACCACAGATGGTGTATACGGTTTGCTTAAGATGTTATTTTCTCCAGAAAACATCTCATTGGGCAAGATGTTGTTTCCTGTGGATTTGGCCATTTTTTTACCGTTCAAGGTCAACATATTGGCATGCAACCAATATTTTACCGGGGCATGGCCGTTGCAGGCTTCGGCCTGGGCAATTTCACATTCATGATGAGGGAATTTTAGGTCCATACCGCCACCATGTATGTCAAAAGTTTCGCCTAGATATTTGGTGCTCATAGCTGTACATTCCAAGTGCCAACCAGGAAAACCATCGCCCCATGGCGAAGGCCAACGCATTATATGCTGGGCTTCCGCTTTTTTCCACAATGCAAAGTCCTGCGGACTCTTTTTTTCGTCCTGAGCTGCCAATTCACGGGTATTGGCAATCATATCCTCCAATTTTCGCCCGCTTAATTTACCGTACTCATTGGTCTTGTTGAATTTTTCAACATCAAAATAAACAGACCCGTTAATTTCGTAAGCATATCCTTTTTCAAGAATATTCTTTATGATTTCAATTTGCTCAATAATGTGTCCGGTAGCGGTAGGTTCAATACTTGGAGGCAATAAATTGAATTTTTGCAGTATGCTGTGGAAATCCAGGGTATATTGTTGTACCACCTCCATGGGCTCCAATTGCTCCAATCTTGCTTTCTTGGCAATCTTATCCTCTCCGTCTTCCGCATCATTTTCCAAATGCCCGGCATCTGTAATATTCCGGACATATCTCACCTTGTAACCCAAATGCTTTAAATATCTGAAAATCATGTCGAAAGACATAAAGGTTCGGCAGTTGCCCAAGTGTACATTGCTGTAAACGGTAGGTCCACAGACGTACATGCCCACGTGGCCCTCGCTTAAAGGTTCAAAAACTTCTTTTTCTCCCGTAAGGGAATTGTAGACTTTTAATTTTTGAGTTTGGTACAAAGACATTATTAAGCGGGACAGTTAAAATTTAGTATCGATGTTTATATAGTCCAAAAATTCTCGTCTTACGGCCTCTTCCTTAAATTTTCCACCGTATTCGGCCGTTACTGTACTGCTTTCAATATCACGTATGCCTCGGGAATTTACACATAAATGTTTGGCGTCTATAACACAGGCAACATCTTCCGTGCCTAAAACCTGTTGAAGTTCCCTTACGATCTGAATGTTTAATCGTTCCTGGACCTGAGGTCTTTTGGCGTAATAATCTACAATCCTATTCATTTTGGACAAGCCAACAACGGTGCCTTTGGAAATATAGGCCACATGGGCTTTTCCCACAATAGGCAATAAATGATGCTCACAGGTAGAATATAAGGTGATGTTTTTTTCTACCAACATTTCTCCGTACTTGTATTTATTGTCGAAGGTGGATGATTTTGGTCTTTTTTTGGGATTTAGGCCTCCAAAAATTTCTTGGACAAACATTTTAGCCACTCTGTTTGGTGTTCCCTTTAAGCTATCATCATCAAGGTCAAGGCCTAAGGTCAGCATTATTTCATTTACACTGCCCCTTATACGTTCTATTTTTTCTTCATCACTTAGCACAAATGCATCCTTACGTAAAGGTGTGTCTTCAGCAGCGGAAACGTGATCGTCCCCTAACTCTTCAAAATGCTTTTCCAATGCGTTGTCGATTTTCATTTAAAATTGCTTTTTAAGGCAGCAAAGATATACATTATATGCCAGTTAATACCATATTTACCTCCTTACACAACATAAATTAGTGTTAACTAAACTAGGGTGTTAATTTTGAAATTCCCAAATTTTGTAGGTATTCATGAACAGGTTGGTCGTCGTTTTTGGTGTTATTTGGTGTCTCAGCAATACTTTGGCCGTGGCCCAAGTGGCTCCGGATTGTTCCAATGCAGTGCCTATTTGTAACAATACACCGGTAAACGGGGGTACCAATGGCTTTGGTGCGGATGACTTTAAAGGTGCAGGTAAATCCGGTTGTTTGGAAAAAACACCCTCCGGCGCAATTGAATCCAATGCTGCTTGGTATAGATTTAGGACTGGGGCTTCAGGGCAATTGGGATTTAATATTGGTTTTGATTCTAACGAAGATTGGGACTTTGCCCTATATAAGGCCGGTGATTGCAATTCCTTGGGAGAACCGATACGATGTAATTTTTTTGACAATAGGGATGCCAATAGTTTTATTGGTGTAGGGGAGGACCCTCAAGGGGCATCGGATAATGTTCAATATGAAGATTGGTTGGAGGTTTCGCCCGGTGAGGACTACTACTTGTTGGTGAATAACTTTAGTAATATAAATTCTGGATTTTCCATTCAGTTCACAGGTCAAATCTTTGTTACCAACCCCTATGATGCGCTGGATTGCGCAATAATCAACAATCTTTTGGGACCTCCAATTGCGGCATGTAACAATGAGAATATTGTTTTGGACGCTACTACTGCGGATGTGGTAAGTTACACCTGGTATAAGGATGTAGGTAATGGTTATGCTGTAATTCCTGGGGAAGTTTCTGCTACCTTAAATGTGCTGGAAGCTGCTTTTTTCCGAGTGGAGGTAATAACCCAATCCCAGAATAATATTATTAGTGATGTGCAAGTAGGATTTTCCCAGGCGCCTACAACTTCTCCTGTAGGTGAAGAACACCTTTGTTTGGATTCCGAATATTTTTATTTAAGTGATAAAGATCAAATGGCTTTGGGCGGGCAATCTGCGAACGAGGTAATTATATCCTATCATAGCAGTTCGGCCGATGCGGATACAGGGGTAAATGCCCTGCCCTTGGAATATGGGTTACAGGCAGGGGAACAGCAGATATACATTAGGGCCACCTCCGTACAGAACCCAAGATGTTATGATGCTTCGGAGGATTTTAAATTAACGGTCCATGAACCTTTGACTCCTAATTTTCCCTTGGAGGTTTTTCTTTGCGAAGGGGAACTCAGTGCTGTGATAGGGGAGACGGTCCCAGATCCGGAATATAATTATCTCTGGAGCACTGGCCAGTCAACTTCCAGTATAACCGTTACCCAAGGCGGGGAATATTCCCTAACGATTACAGATAAGCTTGGTGTTTCAGCTTGTGACAATACCTTTATGATTAATGTTTATGCTTCAAAAACACCTCATATTGAGGAGGTGATAATAGAGGATCTGCAGGATAGCAATACGGTAACGATAATCCCAGATAGGGAGGGCGATTTTGAATATCGTTTGGATGAAGGTACATATCAGTCAGATAATAAATTTTATAATGTACTTCCTGGTAGGCATAGTGTTACATTGAGCGATTTGAATGGTTGTGGAACTGCTACTGAAACTATAGTCGTGGTAGGGTTTCCCAAGTTTTTCACTCCCAATGGGGACGGGGCGAACGATGTTTGGAATATTGTTGGTATTTCCAGTTTGGAAGAGCCTATATTAACGGTATATGACCGGTATGGAAAGTTGCTTAAACAATTGTCCCAAAATAGCATGGGTTGGGACGGTACCTATAATGGTGTAGCATTGCCATCGGATGACTATTGGTTCAAACTTAGTTTTAAAGATCTGGACGGTCAGCGAATAGTGGCCAAGTATATCAATAATCATTTCTCCCTTAAGCGTTAATGGCAAATTGGTGGGGGAAGGCAACTAAATCCTATCCATCTAATCTTGATGAACTTTGTTTGTATATTCAATTTAATAATTGCGTACAAACGATGGGTATCCAGGTCTGGCAAAACCATTATGAATACATGTGAAAAAGTCCAAGTTTTGTGATAAAATATACCTGTTTTATACTAAATCTTTTTCATGCGAGTTATTATACATGATTTAAGTATGTATTTAGCCCCAATTTTTATGCGGACATTTACCTGTTCTATTTGCATTATGTTGTTGTTTGTCAGCAATATAGTTGCGCAAAATTCACCTGATTGTAGGAGTGCCATTCCTGTTTGTGCAGATGGCCAGCCAATTATGCCATTTGTTGATGGTAGTGGTGATATAGACGATTTTGACCCTGATGAAATTCGGCAGACCGGTTGTTTGGAGAAAGGTAGTGTAAGTTCTGCGAATATCGAAAACAATACCTCTTGGTTCGTTTTTAGGGCAGGTACCGGAGGTCAGGTAGGTTTTGACATTGAGGCTTTGCCGGTATCGGGTACTACAATAACAGCGGAATGGGATTTTGCGGTTTATGGTCCTTATGACCAGACCAGTGGTCAAAATTTCTGTTCGATTATAGGAAGTGGTAACTCAGAACCTATCCGTTGTAATTACGAAGCCAATAATACGCGATTTACTGGAATAGGTATTAATCCGGAGAATGGGGATGTGGGAGCTCCTTTTCTTAAACAGAGTCAAAACACCTATGATGAATGGTTAGATGTACTCCCAGGAGAAATCTACTATATTTACATTAATAATTTCAACACCAATTTCAATGATGATGCCGAGCAATTTTCATTGACTTTTACGGGTAGTTCGGTTGATGCCGATCAAGATAATGCGTTGGATTGTACTTTAAGGGACGAATTTTTGGGATTGGATATTATTGCCTGTGAGGGCGACCCCGACATAACTTTAAGTGCTCTTAATTCACCCGCAGGAACAGATATCGCTAATGTAACTTGGAGCGTGGATTATGAGGATGATGGGACTATAGACCAAACTTTTACTGGTACAGGTCCGTTTGGTGCGGAATATGTGGTAACAAGTCCCAATTCTGGTCGTTATTTCGCCGAAATCACAACGGCTTCAGGAACTCCACCGACAGTGGTTGATGATGGTGGAATTTTGATAACTTTTTTCGGGGACCCTGTCCTGCAGGAAGTAATTGTTAGGGATGACCTTTCGGATAACAATATTGTGGAAATAGTAGTGGCCAACCCGGACGGTAATTATGAATATGCTATAAACGGAGGGGAATTTCAAGATGACCCTGTGTTTAATAATGTTCCACCAGGGGTAAATACGGTGATTATAAATGACAAAAATGGATGTGGAACTACAGAGCCCATCGAGTTTTTGGTGGTAGGTTATCCAAAGTTCTTTACCCCCAATGCCGACGGTATCCATGACCGTTGGAATGTGTATGGAATCTCCACCTTGATAGATCCGGTGGTTTTTATATTTGATCGTTACGGCAAACTCCTTAAGCAGATTGATGAGACTACAATAGGGTGGGACGGTACCTTTAACGGAAGGCCAATGCCTTCTTCGGACTACTGGTTTAGAATGGACTATTCACGGGACGAAGACGGAATCATAGTGGCGCGCTCCGTTAGGACCCACTTTACCTTAAAGCGATAATCAAATTATTCTAAAATAAAAAAGACGGGATTTACCCATCTTTTTCGTTTCTAAAATATTGTGTTTGTTAGAAATTCAGTGTGTAGCCCAAACTTACGACGGAGTTTTTATTGGTTATACTGGCTGGTGTTGGAAGGCCAACATCAAACAGTTGTTTGTTTATGTCCTGAGCAGAGTAGTTGTAGGATAGGTCCAGTCTGCTTCCTCCAAAATTATATCCTATACCACCTGAATAGCCATTTAAATCCCCAATGGTGCCGCCATTGGCGTACGGACTCTGTTCAAACCTGTATCCCGCCCTTAAACTTAGGGCTTCAATGCGGTATTCACCACCTAATCTAAAAGTTGAAACGGTGCTTAATTTATCGGAGATAAAATCGTTTTCTGAGGCAAAACTGGGATCGGACCCCGGTCTTAACTCTGCTTTTGACATATCTTGATAGCTATAGTCGAAACTTAAAAGGCCATTCTTACCAAAAATCATAGCTAAACTTCCGGTTAGTTTGCCCGGTATTTTAATGGTGTAATCCTCATAAATATTTATGATATTAAAATTGATAAATGAAATATCACTATCGGCCAGATCCGAATATATTTTTTGAGAGGTTTCATCCGATAAATTGTACCAGGTTGGGGATTGATAACTACCACCAATTCTAAAATTTTCATTTAATTTCCCAATGGCTCCCAAACTAAAGGAAAAACCGTTTCCTTGGGTCCTAAGCAGATTATCGAAGGTTATAGTCTGAATTTCCGAATCGGCATCAAAGCCCCTTTCGGACAGTTGGGTGAGTTTGTCCAGGAATACACTGTGAATGTTCAGGGAAGCTCCCAAATACAAATTGTCACCGTATTGTGAGGCCAAGTTGGCGGTAAACTTACTGTTGTATCCAGTAGTGCTCTGAGAGTAATCTTGGTTAACGGTGCCGTATTTAGCATTGGAGATATAATCGGTATTATTATCGTCCGAGAAATCTACAGGGTCTATTATGCCGCCGTAATATCCCAAAAATGCTTGCTGATCAACAAATCCTAATGTGGATCCTATGTCCAGATAGGCTTCTTCTATATACTCTCCGTCTTGTATTAAAAGTGGTCCAAAGGGTACTCCATTGGCCAAATCCAAAAAGTAATTGTCAATACCCTGATCGCTATTGCCTGAAACCAATAGGTCATCGTCAAAATTTTTCACCAGGTCATAGTTAAATGCCAAAGCAAGTTTTCTCCAAGGAGAATTGCTGTTGGTGCTTTTAAATACGAATACACCCCCAACTTGGTTGAGATCCAATGAATTCAAGGAGGTGCTGCGGCTACCGTTGAAATAGCGGGAATCGTTTTTAATATTGTAATTGGATCCAGTTAAGGATAACAAGCTGTTGTTGAAAACAGCCGAACCTGCAGGATTTATGTTTAGGGATGACATATCTCCTCCTAAGGCACCAAATGCCCCATTTAATCCTTGAAAACGTGCTGTTCCATAAGAACCCTCTCCGCTAAGCCTTAAAACATCATTGATGTTCTGGGCGCTGGCAAATGCACATACCAATAGTAGAATGAAAGTGTAATTCCTTTTCATTTTAATTAATTTTGAAAGTTTTTATTGAAATAAGGGGCCATATTTTTTAATTGCGCCTTCCGCTGCTCCTACTACTGGATGACGATGATCTTGAAGAACTGCTCGAACTTCTTACGCTTCCACTGGAACTGTTGGAGCTACTGGAGCTTCTATAGTTGCCGCTCGATGATCTAGAGGGGGAACTACTTGAGCTACTTCTGTAGGTTCCGCTTGAAGACCTAGTTGGGCTAGAGCTTCTATAAGTTCCACTTGAAGATCTTGAGGTTGAGCTACCGGAGCTCCTATAGGTAGAAGTTCTAGGTGCTGTGCCTTTATAGGTTCCGCTAGAACTGTTGCTCCTGTAAGTCTGATTGCTTCTAGAGCTGCTATTGTAATTTGGTACCGCCCTTGTGCTTCTGCTGGTACGGTAAGATCGGTTTCTTTCCAATGCATCTACCCCAACATTACTGCGCGATGTAGTTCCGCTCCTATTGATATTACTGCGCGAAGTAGTGCTTCTATATCTGCTAGTGCTTGTTCGGTTAGCAGTCCCAATATTTGATCTTCCGTTCAGAGCAGTGCTCCTAAGGTTGGAATTAGAGTTGTAGACACCTCTCCTGCTAGCGCTATAAGCGTAATTTCTATTATAGTAATTGTTGCCGAACCTGCTACGGGAATAGTAGGGGTAGTGTCGATAAGGGGAATAGAAGTAAGGATTGTAGTAACCGCCCCAACCGTAGCCTCCCCAGCCCCAGTTGTTC
>Ga0208032_1001356_pt1 | contig 10649 bp, 6 predicted proteins | sample MalvirAntarct_66_FD_184254 | JGI IMG/M metagenome (GOLD analysis project Ga0208032, IMG submission 184254) | Marine viral communities from the Global Malaspina Expedition - Malaspina viral metaG Antarct_66 (SPAdes) (version 2) | ecosystem: Environmental > Aquatic > Marine > Oceanic | place: West... | reverse complement strand
CGCCAACATGACGTACGAGGGACTCGTCCCCCGCATCCAGAAGTCCATGCTCTCCAAGGATGTCGACGCGATGCAGCCGCACATCCGCGCGTTCGTGGAGCGGGCCGTCACGTTCACCACCTGCCCCGACTGTGGTGGCACGCGCCTCAGCGAGGCCGCGCGGTCCTCGAAGATCGCGGGGAAGAACATCGCCGACGCCTGCGCGATGCAGATCAGCGATCTCGCCGAGTGGGTGCGTGGCCTCGACGAGCCCTCCTTCGCGCCGTTGCTGAAGGCGCTCGGGCACACCCTCGACTCGTTCGTGGAGATCGGGCTCGGCTACCTCTCGCTCGACCGCCCCGCGGGCACGCTGTCGGGCGGCGAGGCGCAGCGCACGAAGATGATCCGCCACCTCGGGTCGTCGCTCACCGACGTCACCTATGTCTTCGACGAGCCGACCATCGGCCTGCACCCGCACGACATCCAGCGCATGAACGGCCTGCTGCTGCGCCTGCGCGACAAAGGCAACACCGTGCTTGTCGTCGAGCACAAGCCGGAGACGATCGCCATCGCCGACCACGTCGTCGACCTCGGCCCGGGTGCCGGGACCGCTGGCGGCGAAGTGGTGTTCGAGGGCAGCGTGGAGGGCCTCCGCGCGAGCGACACCCTGACCGGACGCCACCTCGACGACCGCGCTGTCCTCAAGGAGTCCGTCCGGAAGCCGACCGGCAAGCTGGAGATCCGTGGGCCAACTCCCACAATCTGCAGGACGTCGACGTCGACATCCCGCTCGGCGTGCTCGTGGTGGTCACGGGTGTCGCTGGCTCTGGCAAGAGCTCGCTCATCCATGGCTCGGTCTCGGGGCGGGATGGGGTCGTGTCGGTGGACCAGGGCGCCATCCGCGGCTCGCGGCGGAGCAACCCGGCGACCTACACCGGGCTGCTCGACCCGATCCGCAAGGCGTTCGCAAAAGAGAACGGCGTGAAGCCCGCGCTGTTCAGCGCCAACTCCGAGGGCGCCTGCCCCACCTGCAACGGGGCCGGGGTCATCTACACGGAGCTCGGGTTCATGGAGACCGTCTCGACGCCGTGCGAGGTCTGCGAGGGGAAGCGGTTCCAGGCGGAAGTGCTGGACTACTTGCTCGGAGGTTCCGCTCGCGACAAGGGCGGGAAAGACATCAGCGAGGTGCTCGCGATGTCGGTCGCTCAGGCCGAGGAGTTCTTCGGCGACGGCGAGGCCCGGACGCCCGCGGCGCACGCCATCCTCGAACGGCTCACCGATGTAGGGCTGGGCTACCTGAGCCTGGGCCAGCCGCTCACGACGCTGTCCGGCGGTGAGCGGCAGCGGCTCAAGCTCGCCACCCACATGGCCGAGAAGGGCGGCATCTACGTCCTCGACGAGCCGACCACCGGCCTGCACCTCGCGGACGTCGAGCAATTGCTCGGCCTCCTCGATCGGCTGGTCGACTCGGGCAAGTCGGTGATCGTGATCGAGCACCACCAGGCGGTGATGGCGCACGCAGACTGGCTCATCGACCTCGGTCCGGGCGCGGGCCACGATGGCGGCCGCATCGTCTTCGAGGGCACGCCGGCCGACCTCGTCGCGGCCCGCTCGACGCTCACAGGCGAGCACCTCGCGGCCTACGTCGGCGGCTGAGCTTAGTCCCGGAGGTAGCGGAGGCGCTTCGCCTCGGCGGTGAGTTCCTCGCGGAACTTGGGGTGCGCCAGTCCGATGATCGCTTCCGCGCGCTCGTGGGTGGTGCGGCCCTTGAGGTTCGCCGCGCCGTACTCGGAGACGAGCCAGTGCACCTCGTTGCGTGGCGTGGTGACGATGGCGCCGGGGGTGAGCGTCGGGACGACGCGCGAGACTTCGCCGCCCTTCGCCGTCGAGTAGAACGCGATGATCGACTTGCCGCCCTTGGAGTCGAACGCGCCTCGCGCGTAGTCGTGCTGCCCGCCGGTGCCGCTGAACTGGCGCGAGCCGATCGACTCCGAGCAGCACTGCCCGGTCAGGTCCACCTCGATGGTGGAGTTGACCGAGATCATGTCGTCGTTGCGGGCGATGTTCGGCGGGAAGTTCGTGTACGAGACCGGGTGCGCCTCGACGTAGGGGTTGTCGTCGAGAAAGTCGTACATGCGCTGTGAGCCGGCGGCGAACGAGTAGATCGCCTTCCGGTGGTGGAACGTCTTCTTCGATCCGTTCGCGACCCCGCTCTCGATGAGATCCACCATGGAGTCGACGAACATCTCCGTGTGGATACCCAGGTCGCGATGATTGCTGAGGCTCTTCGCGACGGCGTTCGGGACGCCGCCGATGCCGAGCTGGATACAGGCGCCGTCCGGGATCATCTCCGCGATGATGCGGCCCATCGCCCCGTCCTCGGCGCGGGGGGCGGGTGTCGGCAGCTCGAGGAGGGGCGTGTCGTGCTCGACGATGGCGTCGACGTCGTCGACGTGCACCCAGGAGTCGCCGTGGACGCGCGGCATCTGAGGGTTCACCTCGGCGATCACGATGTCGGCCGCCTCGATCGCGGCCTTGTTGAGATCGACGCTGACGCCGAGGCTCATGTAGCCGTGGCGGTCGACGCGCGAGACGCAGACCAGCGCGATGTTGATGTTCATGTACTCACGGACCAGACGCGGCACCTGGTGAAAGAACACCGGCGTGAGCGCCGCCTGGCCAGACTCGATCAGCCCTCGGTCGGCGCCGCCGGCGAAGAGCGACTCCCAGTGGATGGCGTGCGCCACGTCTGGCGCGAAGATCGTGCGGGCGCTGGCCGCCATCGGGAGCAGGGTGGTGAGCGTGATGTCGGTCAGGTCGCCGGCACGAGCGCGGTTCGCGACCGCCTCGAGCAGCGCGGGAGGCTCCCCGATCGCCATGCCCTGGACGGCCCGCGAGCCGTTCGGGATGAGAGCGACGGCTTCGTCAGCCGTCCGTAGCTTGTCTCGATACCGCTGTCCCCAGTCGACCACGGCGCACCTCCGAACCCAACCCCTCGTGCGCGGGATAGTAGGGGTGTTCGGTGCGCGATGTTCGAGGTTCGATGCCACCGTCACGCGGCCCCCAGATCGGCGATCAGGTAGTCTCGGCACGGACGAGGTACACGACGGGGCGGTCGATGGCGGGATTGACGCTGGTCACGGGCGGCGCGGGCAGCGGCAAGACCGCTCGCCTGGTGGATGTCGCCGCCGAGCGTTACGAGGTGGACCGGTTCGCACCCGTGCTCGTGCTGGTCCCCACCGCGCGGCACGCCGACCAGTTCCGGCGAAGACTCGTGGAGCGCTCGCGAGCGGTCTTCGGTCTCGATGTCGTCACGATCAACCAGTACGCGCGTCGGCTCACCCCGGGCCAGATGCTGCCGGGCGACGTGGCCGCCGAACTCATCGAGCGCGTCACGGTCGAGTGCGCCGAGGGCGACGGGCCAGCCTCGCGGCTGCGGCCCATCCTCCATACCGGCGGTCTCCACGCGCTCGTGCGCAAGGCGGTCGCCGACCTCATCGCGGACGACATCGACCCCGTCGCGTTCGAGGCAACAGCCCGCGCCACGACGAACCTCGACCTGCGCGCCCTCGGCGAGGTGTACCTCGCCTACCGCTCGACGCTCGCGGCGCAGCAGCAGCAGCACGATCCGGGCGAGGCAGCCGCGCTTGCCGCGACGCAACTTGGTTCCGGTGCGGCTCCGGCCCTCGTCCTCGTGGACGGCGTGCAGTTTCTGCGCGGCGGAGAGGTCTCGCTCATCGCGTCGCTTGCGACGACGAGCGATGTCTGGCTCGCGCTGGACGCGGGCGCCGGCGAGCGCGCCGGATGGACCGCGTCGGCGCTCGAGGCGCGCGTCCCCCATCTGACCCGCGAGCACGTGGACTCGCCCTCGGCGTCCCTCACCGTCGAGGCTGCGACGGCCGCCGATGGTGAGGCGCAGTTGCGCGAGATCGCGCGCTCCATCAAGGCGCGTCTCGATGCGGATCGCACCCTCCGGCCCTCGGACTTCGCGATCGTGTTCCGACAGGCCTCGCCACACCTCGCGCTGGCCCGACGGGTGTTCGAGGAGTACCGGCTCCCCCTCGACCCCGCGGCCGGCGAGCGGCTTGGGGAGCGGCCGCTCGGCACGTGGTTGATGCGCCTGCTCCGGCTCGCAGAGCACGAGTGGCGGCTCCTCGACATGCTCGACGTGATGTCGGCGGGCTTCTTCGACCGAGGGCGCTACAAGACCTCGCGGAACGCCCTCGCAGGGCTGCGCCGCGCGGGGCGCATCCACAGCCTCTGGGGCGGCATCGAGACGCTCCGACGCCTGCCGGACGCGATTGAGCGCGGCATTGAGCGGGAGCGCGGGGGCGACGCCGAGCAGCAGCGCGCCGCGGTAACGGCATTCCTCACCGCCCTCGGCGACCTCGTGGCGCTGCTCGACGAGACGCCCAGGCGTCCCTCGGAGCACGCGGCTCGCCTCGATGAGGCGCTCTTCGGCGTGAATGCCCTCGTGCGTTCCACCCTCGAGGACTACCCGACGCTCGGCGTCGAGGTAGAAGCCGTCCGCCGCGAGTTGGCCTCGGTGCGAGCGGTGGACGAGGCGCTCGCCGGGGAGACGCAGACGCTCGCGGCGTTCGTCGACACACTGGAGGCGCGCCTGCAGCGTCCCTCGACGTTGATCCGCCAGCCCGGCGGCGTGCTGCTGGCTCCGATGCACACGCTCCACGGCCTGCGCTTCCGCTACGTGGCCGTCGCCGGACTGTCCGAGGGCGAGTTCCCTGCACCTCGACGGAGCGACGCCCTGCTCAGCGCGAGCGCGCGCGCCTCGCTCGCGGCGGCTGGTCTCGCCCTGCCGCCGGAGCCACGAGCCTCCGAGGATGAGCTGTGGCAGACGGTCTCGACGCGGGCGACGGACGTGACCTCGCTCTGGCGCACGCGCCTGGATGCAAAGGGGCGGCCGTCGGCGGCCTCCTACTTCTTCGAGTCGGCGGTTCCCGAGGAGGCAGTAGCCGACATCGAGGCGGCAGCAGCACCCGAGCGCACGGCCTCGGCGCGCGAGCTCGCGGTGAGCCTCGCCTCCGGCTGGCCCGACGAGGTACGCCGCCCGGAGACGATGGCGGCGTGGGACGCCATCGTGCGCGCGTCGGCGCCGGTGGAGCAGCGCCGGCGCTCGTGGGAGATCGCCGGAGCGCACGAGGGGCGCATCCCGGGCGTGGACATGAGCTGGCTGCTCAACCCGGAGGCCGGCTGGAGCCCCAGCCGGCTCGAGTCGTATCGCACCTGCTCGTTCCAGTTCTTCGCGCACTACGGGCTGCAACTCAGCGAGCTCCGCGAGGAGCAGGGCGAGGCGGACGCCGCAGTCCGTGGCACAGTCGTCCACGAGATCCTCGAGGATGCTGTGGCACCCCTCGTCGAGTCGGGACGCCCGCTGACGCCGGAGACCGTCGAGGACGCCGTCGCGCGGCTCCGCGCGAACGCGCGGGATATCTGGGACAACGCGCCTCAACGCCATGCGTTCGGCCGCGCCGCCCTCTGGCGGTACAGCGGCGACGAGGCGATCCGCCAGATGGAGGAGATGCTCCGCCGCGAAGCCGACGCGAGTGCGGGACTTGGCCTCGATCACGTCGAGGGGGGCGAGGTCCAACTGCGCGAGGTGCTCCCCGGCGACCCGCCGATGCTGGTGCAGGGCAGCGTCGACCGCCTCGACCGGGGGCCGGACCTGATCCAGATCGTCGACTACAAGAGTGGGAAGTTCATCAACCGGAAGCAGGCCGAGTCTGGCGACAAGCTGCAGCTGCAGTTGTACGCGATCGCTGCACGGGAGAAGTTCGGCGTCGCGCGGGTCGTCGCGCGCTACTCGTTCCTCCGCCTCAAGGCGAGCGAAGAAGAGTGGTCGCTCGACACCTTGCACCCGGAGGACGAGGCGCTGCTCGCCGCCGCTGGCGAGGTGGCGCATGAAGTCCGCGCCCGCGTCGACGCCGGCCAGTTCGAGGTGCGGCCGATGGTCAACTCCTGCCCGACGTACTGCTCGTTCCTCCACGCCTGCCGCGTGAACCACTACACGCGTTGGAAGGACTGGGAGTAGGTGGCGCTCACCTCCCTCACTGACGAACAGGTCGCGATCGTCTCGGCGGGCGATGTCGATATCGCCGTGTCGGCGGGGGCCGGCAGCGGCAAGACGCATGTCCTCGTGGAGCGCTACGTCCACCTCCTACAGCACGCAGGCATCCCGGAGATCGTCGCGGTCACGTTCACTGAGGCGGCCGCCGCCGAGATGCGCCAGCGCGTCCGGCGCGAGGTGATGCAGCGGCCCGACCTCGAACGGCACCGACGCGATGTGGACGATGCCGTCGTCGGCACGATCCACTCGCTCTGCCTCCGCCTCCTACGCGAATACCCCGTGGAGGCCGGCCTCGACCCGGCCGCCGATGTGCTCGCCGATGACGAGGCCGAGCTCCTCCGCCAGATCGCAGCGACCGAGGCAATCGACGAGGCCGCGGAGTCCGGCGACGAGCGCACCGGCGCTCTGCGAGCCCTCGGCGTGTGGGCGACGACGACGCAACTCCCACAGATGCTCGTCCAGCGCGACGAGGTCCGCGACGCCTTTGCTGCGATGCCGGGCGACACCGCCGAGGAATGGGCAGCGGCGGTGCGCGCACGCCTCGACGACGCTTGCCGCGAGGTGGTGGAGCCACTGCGCCGTAGGACAGTGGAGACGTTTGCCGAGGTGTGGCGGGAGTGCGACGACCGGAGCGACCTCCTCGCGACGAAGGCGGCGGCAGCCGAGGCGCTGTTCGGCGACCCGATGGCCGGTGACTGGAGCGACTGGCGTAGCCGCGCCCTCGCCGGCGCCAACGCGATCAACCTCCAGGGTGGCCGGGCCAAGTCATGGATCGCCGATGTCACCGACGTAAAGCAACTGCTCGGGGGGCTCCGCGACGAGATCCGGATCCGCCTCGCGGACACGCCCGCCTGGAACGACTACGACGAGGTCGCGATGGCGGCCCTGCCGGGCCTCCGTGCGCTGTTCGAGGATGCCTGCGAGCGATATCGCCGCGCGAAGGCGGAGCGTCACGCCCTCGACTTCCTCGACCTGGAGATCGAGGCTGTCCGACTGCTGGAGGAGCACCCCGCCGTCGCGGACGCCTGCCGCCGGCGCTTCAGGCACGTGATGGTGGACGAGGCGCAGGACGTCAGCCCGATCCAGGAGCGCCTCATCCGCCGGATCGTCGGGGAGGGCGAGGGACGCCCTCGGCTGTTCCTCGTGGGCGACGCGAAGCAGTCGATCTACGCGTTCCGAGGCGCGGACGTGCGCCGCTTCACCGCCCTCCGCGACATCGTGCGTCAGTGGGGTGGTGAACTGCTCCCACTCTCGGCTTCGTTCCGGACGCACTCAGTGCTGGTCACGCACAACAACGCCCTCTTCGGCAGCGTGTTCGAGGACGACGCTGGCGGCGTCGAAATGGAGCCGATGTCCGGGCGGCCGTCCGAGCCTCCCGATGGCCCACACCTCACGCTCATGCCGATCGGCAAGAGTCGTGCTGACCGCTCCGACAACACGAAGCGCCGCGTCGAGGCCGAACTCGTGGCGCTCGAGATTCGCCGAGTGCTCGACGAGGGGCGGCTGGTCTGGGACAAGCGCCTCCGCGAGTACCGGCGCGCGGAACCACGGGACGTGGCGCTCCTGCTCCGGCGCTTCACGAACGTGCACATCTTCGAGCAGGCCCTCGAGACGCATGGCATTCCGTACGCCACACCGAGCGGCACGGGCTTCTACTCCCGCAGCGAGGTCGTCGACCTCGGGAACCTGCTGCGCTGGCTGGCAGAGCCAGACGACCAGATCGCGCTGATGGCGGTGCTCCGCTCACCGATGTTTGTGCTCGCGGATGACACCCTGCTCGCGCTGCGAGGCGGCACCTCTCGCCCGTTCATCGTCGCGCTCGCCGACCCGCCCGAGGGGCTCGACCCCTCCGAGGCCGGCCGCTGCCGCCTCGCCGCCGAGATTCTCGACGAGCTCCGTCGAGCAGCCGGCACCGCCTCGGCGGCGGACCTCCTGGACCTGGCGCTGGAGCGCACCGGCTACGAGGCGTCATGGGCTCCAGTCAGCGGGGGCGAGCAGGTGCTCGCGAACGTCCGCAAGATGCTGCGCATCGTGCGTGGGTTGGCCTCGTACCCGCTCAACCGGGTCGTCGAGTACCTCGCGCAGCGGCGCGATGACCAACTGGGGCGAGAGGGCCCCGCGATCCTCGATCGGCGGAACGCCGTCCAGATCATGACCGTGCATGGCGCGAAGGGGCTCGAGTTCCCCGTGGTGTTCGTGCCGGAGGGACACGTCGCCGCGTTCGCCTCGAACGAGACGATCCGCTGGCGTCGCGAAGACGGCGTCTCGTTCACCCTCGACGACCGCGATGGCGATCGGAGGCAGCAGCCCGGATTCCATGCCTTCCTCAAGAGCCGGAACAGTGTGGACGAGGCGCAAGAGCACCTCCGGCTGTTCTATGTCGCCGCGACGCGGGCGGGCGACTACTTCTACCTCAGCGGGAACGAGTCCACGGCGGAAGCGTGGCTGCCGGCCGCGTCCGCCGCCCACAGCGCGGGCCTGCTCGATGGGATCGACGTACGCCCCACCGTCCCCGCCGACCGCTCGCCGATCGCGGAGCAGCAGACCCCGAGCACTGTCGAGGTGCCGGATGCCGCCCTCGCACAGCCGTACACGCCGCCGCTGATGGAGCGTCCGCTCGTCATCCCGCTCCGTGCGAGCACACCCGCGACGGGGTTCCGCCTCGCGGAGGTGCCGAACTGGGGCGGCCACGGTGACGGCCTCGGGCGGCTGCGAGGCACGATCGCGCACCGCGCGATCGAGCTCACCTACACCACCGGCGGCGACGTGGATCTCGTCGCCCTCGCGCGAGCCGAGGGTGCCGACCTGCTCGCCGAAGAAACCCTCGCGACGTTGGTCGCCGAGGTGGACGAGATGCTGACTCGCTTCCGGGTGTCCGAGATCGGCCGGGCGATCGCACGACCCGAGGCGAAGGCTCGCTTCGAGGCGCCGTTCGCGTGGGACTGGGACGGCGTCCCGGTCCACGGCACCGTGGACCTCCTCTACCGCGACGTCGCCACGGACGAGTGGCATGTCGTGGACTTCAAGACCGATCGCGTCGTCTCGGGACACACCGCCGAGGCGGCCGCGCCCTACCTCGTGCAGATCGGGCTGTACGCGGGGGCGCTGGAGGCCGCGACGGGGGAGCGCCCTCGGGCAGGGCTCCTCTTCCTCCGCACGGGCGAGTGGTACGAGGCACCGCCTGAGGCGATCACGAACGCCCTCGCCGAGGCGCGCCGACGCATCGACGAAGGCACGATCGCGGACGACACAACCGATCCTGGCGTCGCCCTCGAAGACGACGCCTGACGCCGCCGCTCGCGGTGACTACTACCTCGCGCCTGCGTCCACGCGGTCCCGGGCGCTCGTGACGCCCTCCTGCTCGGCGCACGAGGCACAGCAGTAGAAATCACCGGACGCCTCGATGCCGTGGCCGATGATCTTCACGCCGCAATGCTGGCAGATGGGCGCCATCATGTGGATCGCGCACTCAAAGCAGTCGAACACATGGTGCGCGCCCGCAGCGGTGACCTCGATGGGCTTGTCGTACTGGTTTCCGCAGACTTCGCAAGTGCCCATGGCAGCCTTCCTCTTCCGATCGTGCTTCTGGTCGTGGTGTTCGAGCGGCCCGTGGGTGACTACAGCCCCAACACCGGCTCCAGGTCGACCTCGACCTCTTCGTCCTCCCCCGGTGCGAGCACGAGCGTGAGCCCGGTCGCGGACTCCGGCAGCCGGAACCTCAGCTGGGCCTCGGCGGTCGTGGCCGGCAGCGTCGGGTCGTACCAGGTGTGGTCGAGGTTCACCGGCTCGTAGATGCCGCCCTCGGAGTCACGCAGTTCGACGAGCGGCGGCCGGCCAGCCTCACCCAGGGGTCGGTCCGTGTTCTCGACTGACGCGCGAACCTCGAGTTCATCGATGCCCGGTTCGTTGGTATCCGGCAGGCGCTCGTACCCCTCGAACGTGAAGTACAGCTTTCCCACGCGCACTACCTCGGTCTCGGCCATCAGTCGCACCTCCGTCGGTGGATACGCGCAGGACTGTCCCGCTCTCGATGCTGACCATCAGCCTGCGCGTCGGTGGCTTGCCCGCGAGTAACCGACACCGGCGGCTGATTGCGCGCACGTGACGATCGAGGGTTCTGCTATTGGAGATCTGCAAGGGTGTCGCCTGCCTCGTGGGACGCGACGAAACGAGGTTGTTGCGGGGGGCGACCTAGCGTGGCGACCACTCGACGACCGTGATCGAAGGTCACCCATGTCCGAGCGCCTACCCGCGCACGGCAGCCAGCATCCCGACGAGTACCGCGAGGATCTCCACCCGGAGGCCGGCCGCGATGACAACGTGCCACCCGCCGAGGCTGGTGCACGCCCATATCGGACCGCCCACGAGGCGAAGGACGTGCACGCCCGGTTGAGCCACCTGAACGACGAAGACCTCAAGCGCATCCCGCTGGTCCAGCCCGGCACGCGGCTCCAACAGGGAGCGACGTACCTCGACCTCGCGTCCGACGACCCCGGCGAGTTCACGGCCACTGCGGAACTGCAGGCGGGGGAGTCACACCGACTGGTTGCCAAGGATCAGGTTGACCACGAGCTCTGGAACATCC
>Ga0208032_1001352_pt1 | contig 10663 bp, 11 predicted proteins | sample MalvirAntarct_66_FD_184254 | JGI IMG/M metagenome (GOLD analysis project Ga0208032, IMG submission 184254) | Marine viral communities from the Global Malaspina Expedition - Malaspina viral metaG Antarct_66 (SPAdes) (version 2) | ecosystem: Environmental > Aquatic > Marine > Oceanic | place: West... | reverse complement strand
CTAACTCGGCTCTTTCTTTGGCCATTCGGGGCATCTCAGAAATCGTTGGTTTTAACGGATCTTTATATTTTTTTAGCGGCTGAGGGGTAGGCGTAAGCATATCACCTCTACCTAATTGTACTAACTGCTGTGGGCTTAGAGTACTCATGATGTATTTATTATTACATTACAAATTAAATTTATTTTTAAAAGTTTTAATACATCTCGGACGTTACAAGTGTTACACAGAATACCTCTAATTTCACCGGTTGCGTGATCGTGGTCGAGGCATTTTTTATTACTTCCATAATTTCCCTCGATTAGTTCTACATTACAATAATCACAGACATTACAATTTATATAAATATCATAAATTATATCAAAGTCATAATCCAAAGATATACCTATTTGCTTCCATTTGGCGACTCTACGTACTTTAATGCCTTGTTCTGTTTGCTTGTATTCTTTATTATATGCTTTTCGGTGTTCTTTATTATTTTCTCGGTATTCTTTCCAGTGTTCTTTGTTATTTTTTCGCCATTCTTTATTGTATTCTTTTCGGTGTTCTTTATTATTTTCTCGGTATGCTTTAAAGTATTCTTTTCTATCAAGAGGCATCTTATACATGTATATCTATTTATATTTTAAACTATTTAATCAGAAAGTCTTTTTACAGCACTATTGTATATATCTGTGTCTTTCTCAATTCCTATAAAATTACGGTTCATATTTTTACATGCTACACCAGTAGAACCCGAACCCATAGTTGGATCTAAAACGGTGTCTCCTTCCTTGCTGTAATATTTTAAACACCATTCTATTAAATCTACTGGTTTTTGTGTAGCGTGTTTGCCTCTCTCTGATTTTATTTCTAATAAAGAATGAGGAAGAGGAGGGTCATATATGCTCTCTCCGTTTTTTTGTTCTTTATTGTGATAATGTATATTATTGCCGTATGCTGTTATACTTTCTGTTTTTATTACACTATTAGGTAGTGGTGGGTCATATCTCGGTGCGCCATTACGATTTTTAAAATCTTCCTTCTTGTCTAAATAACTATTACCATATATTTCATCTGTTTTTATTACACTATTAGGTAATGGTGGGTCGTAGTTTGTACCGTGAATATTTCCAATAGTTCCCCCTTTCATATCCCCATACAGATTATTAATTCCTGCTTTCATTTCTTTACTGGTTTGTGACTTTTCTTTTTTTAAGAATTTATGAGTATGACTACTAAGGTCATAAAACGGTAATTTTCTGTAAAATACATAAATCATCTCGTGCTTTTTCATAGGCATTCTTTTAGCATTTAAAAAGCCACAAGGAGCAGACTTAACCCATACTAAATCATATCTAAAATTCTTAGGATTAGAATTTATTAAACTAACGCCGAACTTTGTAGAGCAAGTAAAAAACATGGGGGTTGTATCCTTACAAATTCTATTTACTTCTTTCCAGAATAAGTCTAAATCAATGAGGCTGTCCCACTTACAACTGGTCTGTCCGTATGGTAAATCACAGAATAGTAAATCTATTGTATTACTTTTAATGTCCTTCATTTTATCCAAACAATCTGTATTATACAATTCCATTTACTATTACACAAGATTTTTATTTAAAATTAAATTTAAAACCTTCGAGGAAATCCGCCGAATGTATGGAGACTAGCACGGGCCAGTTCATTATAACTCGGTGCCTGTGGTGGCGGCGGTGTAAGGGGTATAGGTGGCTGCGACCACTCAACAGGTTCAGTATACTCTACCTTCGGCTTAGGAGGGGGGCGCATGCGGGATTGGCGTTTAGGTACGTATACGTAGGTCTCTTCATCAGAACTACTTTCTTCGACTACTACTATTTTCTTCTTCTTTTTAGTCTTTACTGGTGGCGGTGGCGGCTCGTCTACTTCTGATGCTTCCGAATCATCTGGACTATCCATCACTGGATTATCTTCTGGAATAGGTACTTCCTTCTTTTTAGTGCGAAATTCAGGTTTAGGTTCTTTCGGCAGGTTTAGTTCAGCCTTGATCTTAGCCTTCTGTTCTAATTTCGCTGGAAGTTCCTCAAGATCCTTTGCGTCCTTCTCAGCCTTTATCTGCCTGCGAACAAGCATGGCTTTCTCCCGTGCTACTGCTAGTTTCTCGAGCATTTCAGGCGTCATGACCCTCTTCTTCTTCTCTCCCTCCATTTCTTCTTATATTATTATATAAATATTATATTTATAATTTTCTAACTTTCTCAAGGGAATAAGATAGTAGTTTGTATATATACAAATAAACCATTAAAAAAAAACAATAGAAAAATCAAAAAGACAAAGTAAAAACAATAGAAAATCAAAAGTGAAAAAGTGAAAAAGTGTTGGAAAATTGAGAAAGTATCCTCGGAAATGAAAGTATGGAATACTTTTCCAAAAAACCAACACTTTTTCACATTTTCACATTTGATATAATTTCCTAATTCCACCTTCCACCTTCCACCTGTTATACCACTTTACTCACAATCAAAGTCATCTTCTTCTACTTTAAGAGTGTATCCCTTGATTGAATCCTTAGTAATTTGAACCCCATTTACATAACTTTTTGACGCCACGAAAAGATGCTTCATTTTATCCTTAATCATCTCCTTAAATTTACCTTCAGTCATTACTAATCTTTGTATTTCCTTTTTAAGACTAATGTAATAATCCGAATCTTTAAAAATCTTGAATAAGTCCTTTACGGATATAATAGCACTAGGATCCTCTGAATATGTCTCAAAGAACCACCCAGCAAAATCATCTTTATCGAGCATCCATTTTAGAGCAAGTTTCTTACACTCGTCGGGGGTGTACAAGTCAACTCCAGAATGATTATCAATTAAATATTTAAACAAAGCGCAGTAGTGTTCGTCCTTAAACGCTTCAGTCTTAAGAGATGCGTCACATGGTCTATATTTAAAGGGGTCGGACATTATGTCCTCTTGACTGTCTGTAAATGTAGTCTCAAAAGGAATAATAAGAAGCCGCTGCTTCTCCGCTTCATTACCATCCATAGAAATAAAAGGCAACTTATTACACTCCATAATAAAAGTGGCGTCAATCTGAATATCGAAGTCATTTTCATAAAGCCCCCGTGCTTTTAAGTTGTGCTCGCCAGTTAAAGACTTAATATTAGCCATTCGAAGTTTGTCGGAAGATCCACTGTCGGGCTCACTAGCCTTAAGAAATCTCTTTTTATGAATGTTTCTAAGTTCTGTGTTCGCACCACTTTTTAACTTATCAGTTAAAAGACTAAGGTGAAGAATACCATAATAAGATCCGAGAAGATATTGAAAGAAATCATTGAGTACCCCCTTGCCGTTGCGACCACCACCGGTGGCGACAATAAACTTCTCTACCCGTGTACCTATCATACCAGATTTTAATATTGAGATATAAGCCTTCTTGTATTCTTCATTTGGAAAAATAGAGTCAAACAAAGAACTCACCTTATCCATCTGTGTTTTATTTGGTTCAATAAAGTCTCTACCAGATGTAGACAAGATGTAATCAAACTTACTAATTTCTACCCACTTATTAGTTTCTAAATTATAAGCCTTATTTGTAAAAACAAAGAGTTCTTTCCTTGTATCAAAAATGTCCTTATCTAGATCCCGAGTCATCAATTCACAATAAATAAGACCCCACACGTTCTTATTCTTCTGATTACCATAATTAGTTAATACTTTTGTAGTTTCCTTGATACATTTAGACACTGCTTCGGTGTCTGCGTCTTCTTGCTGAAGATTTCTATTGAGATTATCAATAACCCGTTTGTATAGTCTCCTGACTTCTCCGCAAAGAAACTTCTGAATGATGATGCCCTTATTATCTTCCTTCCATGATCCATTGAGATAAATGTATACTTTGCCCTTATTACAAATCATATTGTCTCCATAAGATTCCATAAAGTAATCACAAATTAGTTTCTCATCAAATACATAGTAAGCAGAGTCTTTTCCAGAATGTCTCTTACATATATCAAGATACTTGTCCTCGTTGCTTTCACGAGAATAATGACGCACAGATCCGCCAGTAAAAGCGTACTTCTCGCAGTTATGTTCCCATAGTATCTCAAACTCTCTATGACTTTTATCATACTTCTTAGACTTCATACTAATATTTCTAGCAACCTCTTTGTAGTGATCTAATTCGCCAGCCTCTTTACCAATAGACCATAGACCGCATACTATCTGGAACCACGATTGATAATCATCTATAAATGAAAAGTGAATATTCTCAATAATGTCCTTCCACAATTTATCATTACATTCTACAACAAAATTACATTCAGCGGATTTAGATGCCTTCTTCGGCTTACCAGATGCTTTTAGATCATGATATAATTCAGTAGGCAATTCTATAAGTGCCTCATTTTGCTCCCACGAGTAAGTAAATGTATCACCAGTTTCAGTCTTGTATTCAGTACCTACATAAAATACTTGCTTACCGTTGCCTTGAATATCTAACTTACCTAATTTAGAGGGTAGTTCAGTATACATGTCCTTCCAAGAAAAGTAAAGATGAAAACCCTTTCTTGTTGCTACTCTAGGAGCATTCTTAATCTCGGGATACTTCATAATATATTCAGCATACAAATCTAAATTATCAAAGTCTAACACGAGCACACCAGATTTCTTACCAGTAATAAGCCCAAGTCCCTTATCTGCTTTCTTAATGCTACTCTCGGTAATTTCATTCCACTCCGGTCGCATACCCTTCGGCTTTTTTTTCCACTCTCCATTTACTAACTCAAGGTCAATTCCCTTGAAAGAGTGAATTACAAAATTGTTTTCAAAACCCATTTTTTTTTTATTATATTATATATATAGATTTTATTTTTAAATTAAATACGCAAAAATAAATAATTATTAAATTAAAATTAAAATATTAATTAATTATTAAAATGAATATACTTTGTAAAACGCAGCCGGATTATTTTATAGACGACCCTTATCAGCCGAAACTAAATAAGAAAGAAATAAGAATTTATACAGATTTTATTTATTCTCTCAAAGGTTACAAAAAACATCAGATAAAACTATTCGGAATTACTTTGTATACTTATTATACTTTCAATTAATTTTATTTCTTCTTTTGTAAGATTAAACATATTATATAAATCATTTTCACTTTCTATAATAATATCATCATTAACACCAAACATATTTATAAAATTATGATATATTACTCCATCAAATCTTGTAATTATATTAAAAAACGCCATTATTTTACTTTTTAATAATATTTCGAGATTTTTAGAGTATTTAGTATATAATATAGGTCCTTTTATTTTTAATGTCTTGTCTCCTATATATACCTTTAGATATGGGTTTTTGTAATTAATATGATCTAATCGTTTAATGTATAGAAATTTATCAGACACGATTTTTTCAATATCAGACGTTTTATCTACTCTTTTCATATTCAAATTTTCTTTTTTACATTTGTTTAAAATACTGATAGATTCATTTGTTGCAATTATAGGAATAAAGTTAATAGAACTAATATCTATTTCATCTATTTTATATTTTTTATTTTTTACTTCACAAACAATATCGTATACTATATTGCTCATATTATAATCTTTATGAATTAATAAATATGTAAATGTCGATGATACATTAAAATATGACGCACATTCATTTATATTTAGACTTCTGATAGTATGTTTAGTAATTTCATTAAATAATTCTGTTTTTTTATTATAAATTGTTGTTTTTAATATCCCCGTTGGAACGATATGTAATACATAACCATTTTTTTTTGTATTATTTATAGCATACATAGTAAAAGGCGTGTATAAATTTTTCCCACCTTTTTTAATACCTCCATTATTATTATACGGAGGGTTACCAATAACAGCATCAAATCCGTCGATGCCCCATTTTTCTTTAATATCTAATTCTAATGTATTTCCTTCATTGTAATTCAATTTATACTCATTATAAGGGTCAATTAATAATTTACAGATAAAGATATTTGTAGGGTTTATATCACTAAAATACAAGCACTCTTCTACAATTGTTTTATATCTTTCTTTCTCATCGGGAATAGTTTTCTCAAGACCAATCATGAATCTATCAATTATATCTACAATAAATCCGCCTTTTCCAGCACAGGGTTCAAATACTTTCTTTACAATTGTCCAAAATTCAACAGGTATTTTATCCAACATTTCTTGTCTTAACTTGAATGGTGTAGAAACTTCGGCATTACTTTTCTTTTCGGTTTCGTCTGGTATTAAATACTTATCTATAATCTTCGATAATTCTTTTGTATTGTTTTTATTTTTAACTATTAGTTCTTTTATAACTCTTGCTATGTCTGTTAAATTTTGATTAGAACTCATGTATCTAATTATTATATGAATTTATTTTATTTTAAATCTTATAATAAACTTAATCAAGTTCTACAAGCGCAATATCATAATTAGTGGCGATGGTATCAAGAGCAGTGCCCCGACTGTTTCCCATTGATTTCAGTTTCTGTAGATCGCCACGATTAGTATTAACAAGTACTTTAAAATAGGCACCTTCTCCAATTTGCTTGTATGTGGATTTCTTTACATAATATGACGGATCATCGGGGTTGGGGATGAAACTGTTTGTACCAATTTTAGTCTTCATGCGTTTCATGGCGGTTAAAAACTTCTCATCCGATATTACATCTGTTTTAGTTCCGTACGTCCCAGATGTCTTGTAATTATTTCTAATGAATGTAACTTTACCACGTTCAAGCCACATGAAGTTCTTATCCTTATCTTTTGTATCTCTTTTGAGACCCACAATGGTAAAATCTAAATCCTTATTACGTGTCTGATAATTAATGAGCAGATAGTTAATAATGTATTCGAACCATTTCTTATTTTCATACAAGTATTCTGTATATTCTTCGAGTTCGTCTAGACTTGGTAGATCGTCCTTTATTTCAGCGTTCTTTTCTTTGACTTGTCCTACGATCTCATTCTTAGTACTCTCTCGTTCCTTCTCAAGTGTTTCTACATTTAATTTATAAAGTCGCCGAACAAGAATACCGATATTGATAAGTGCTTGCTTGCTATTTGCTTTCTCTTCTTGCTGTGCTACATCAATAATAGTTTTCTGACTAGATTCCGAGATGTCTTTATCAAGTGCCTTCTTGAGTTTTCTATATTGAGTTGTATAAGACTTAATTGTAGCCTTACTCTTTCCATCAATAGAAGCCATGAATACATCGAATTCGGGATAATTCTCAATCTCCGCCATTTTCCTTTTATATATATAAATATATTTTTTTTTTAAATTAAATTAAACGCAAATAAATATTTATTTAATTCCAATTTTATTTACTAAATTTAAATTAATGTGATTTCTCATTTCTTCTTTTTCACGTGTTAGTAGAATGTCTTTTGGAATATTATCATATATAACCTCAAATTTAGCATCGGGGTATTTAAGTACTTCATAACAAGAGTAGTAATACCGCTGTGTACGGTATTCCCAATGGTGCTGACCAAATCTTTCACTTGGATATTTTTTAGTTGTCTTACCGATATAGCAACAATTTCCAATTTTGCTACTTATTTTATAAATACAACCAGACATTTTATATAATGTATACAATTATTTTATTTTTAAAAAAAAACGCACATTTACATTTCCATCGGTGTCTTTGGCGCTTTTAGTGTATCAATTTCTTTCTTTAATTCCTGAACTGCTCTAAATAAAATTGTAATTAATTTATCCTTGTCTGTGTAATCAACCCCTTCATCGTCTTGATGAACTTTTAATGTATATACAGCATCTTCTAAACAAGGATGCGTTCTCAATTCCTCTTTTTTAATACATTCTGTAAGGTCAAGACCCTCTATACAATCACAAAGTTCCATTTATACATACAAAACATTTTATTTTATTTTTTAAAATAATTTTGTTATTGATATTTGCGTATATTGATTATTAAAACCATTTAGTCTATAATGCCCGCCACCAGTAGCCGTCGCTAAAAAACTATAATCCGCCGACGCCGTTGTTTGATTAACCATAAAACTACCAACAATATTCTCTAATCCACTAAATATATACCAATTATAATTTAATCGTGAGCCACCCTGGTATAACTCAAAAACGTTAATTGTGCTTCCGCTTAATTGTTGAGCGTTAATAGTCCAAGTAAATAAATAATTTCCAGCACCACCGCTTACTGTTATAGTTTGGGCTGTATTGCCCGTCTGTTTCCCAAGAATAGACATACCCGTTAATGGAAATCTGGTGTCCCGAACTAAATTATTAACTTGTTGTCCTGTATTTGCTGAAACAGTTAAAGCCCCATCTACATAAAATACTCCATAAGCACCAGGAGGAGGAGCAGTAGGAGTAGTCCAACTTACAGCACTACCAGCATCATTACTGGTTAATACTTGACCCGCTGTTCCATAATTAGCACCGAGAAGTCCAATAGCACCTACATTATTAATTCTTAATTTTTCAGTAACATTTCCGTTATTTACCTTTGTAAAAAATTGTAAATCTCCACCATTGCCGTCTTGTTCTGCGGTTATTTCGCTTAATGCGTGAGCGCTTGAACCCGAATACTGGAACTTTAATCTTGCCTCAACAGCACTATCAATTTGTATAGACCCATCTACTTCCAACTGCGCCGTTGGGTCGGCTATACCAATACCAACTCTTTTATTTGTATCATTTACATACAGCGTAGTTCCTACTTGAAAGTCTTGACTTGGATACTGATTATTTACACCAACTCTTACATTATAATCGTTAATATTTGGTAAATGATGAAGATATAATCCAGACACAAGTGTAGTGCTTAATAAAATTGGAGCATACGGGATTATTCTTTGATTATATCCAACAAAACTGCTTTGAAATCTATTTACGCCAAATGGAATAGTTAATAAACCGTGTCTTCCAAAATAAGAAACATCTTTAAAGTATGAAGTTTGAGGAAACGTAGGACTACTCGTATCGTGTAAAGTCATACCAGCACCGTCGGCGTTTGTAGCATCTACTCTTCTTATTAATTCATTATTATTCACATTAGACCAAGTAAGACCACCTAAATCATATATATTAGAGCTCAATTGTGATTTATCAGTCCAAGTTAAAGCACCAGTATTATTACTTGTTAATACTTGATTAACCGAGCCTATTCCATTAGACACTTCGAGTGTTCCATTTAGTTTAGTTTTCCCGGGTACTAGTAAATTATCCGTTAAGAAGATTTCTTTTGTTGAAGTGTTATACATGTTAATCTTCATGTTTCCAGCAGTTTCGGTTAAGGCGTTAATAGTTCTCAAAGGGTCAATGTAAAAAGCATCGACAGCGGATGAACTTAACCCTTCTAAATCCTTTCCGTGAATAACAACGCTTCCAGCATGAGTTGCGTGCGTATTGTATCCTATACTTATAGCCGCCGTGTTCCCCAAGTTTCCACTAAATGCTCCAATACAAATATGATTGTTGGCCGCAGTATTACCGGCGCCTTTCCCGAATGCTGTAAGATCACCTTCTTTATTTACACCAGTGTTCATTCCAACCATGGTTGAACTACTTGTTGTAGATATGATAGGCTTATGTTTAATAAAAGCAGCATCCGTCGATACAGCATTAGTAAAATCTGATTGTGTAAAAGGTGTTACTTGATTTTCCCAGCGAGCAGGAGAGACAGTCGCATTATAAACTAAACTTTGATTAGTTTGAGGATTAGAAATTAATGTGTCTCCGAGACTTGATATTGTTGCGCCGCCTCCACCGTCTACCGCATTGACCCATTTTTGACTAGCAGAATCATACTTTAAAATCTGTTGATTTTGTAAATTTGTAATAGTAGTATCAGTCAAACCAGCCACACTCGTAGATGTTCTTCCGCCTCGGACAGAATAAGGAATATCACTCATTTATATATAACAAAATATATTATTTAAAGTTTAAAACAATTTAATCAAATGAAATTATACTACTCTGTGGTTTGTGAATGTGCCCTTTTAATTTATCATTATAAAATTCATACAACTCATCCCTCTTATGTTTAATCTGATCTAGATCATCAAAACTACCCTTGAACACGCAACAAAAACTATAATCTTTTTCTAACACTTTATAAACAGGCCGATATAATTCATCGGTTTCGAGGTATTTCTGATACTGACCCTTTAAAGCCGATATTCTCAATCGAGGATCAAACATGGTCGTCGCATCAATGTAGAAATTGAAAGGATCATTGTTGTCGGAAATCTTAATAAATCTAACCTTTGAATAATCTTTCATTTATATTAACACAACATTTTTTTTCATTTAAAAATATCGTGGATATATTAAATATCATGTACAAACTTCGTGGAGAATTAGTTAATATGAGAAATATTGTAGACGACACTTTGTACGGATGTAAGCAGATGGCCGAAGTAGAAAAGAGAAAATTTAATATGGGATCCGACAATCTAGGAAAAGCAATGGCGACTGCTACAAGATATAAAATATACCGAGATTTTATGGATGCTATTTATGCTTTGAGAACTAAGAAGCCCGCCATTAGATTCATTCTTTCTGCTATTAAAAGAACTAAGATACATGTTAATCAACTAAAAAGATTAGGCGATTCTAATTGGAAAGATACTGGTAAAACATTTGGTATATTTATAGAATGGCTACAACTGGCTCAACT
>Ga0208032_1001349_pt1 | contig 10665 bp, 7 predicted proteins | sample MalvirAntarct_66_FD_184254 | JGI IMG/M metagenome (GOLD analysis project Ga0208032, IMG submission 184254) | Marine viral communities from the Global Malaspina Expedition - Malaspina viral metaG Antarct_66 (SPAdes) (version 2) | ecosystem: Environmental > Aquatic > Marine > Oceanic | place: West... | reverse complement strand
AGCCGTGGCCATCCCGGTCGCGCCTCCCGTCCCGCGCGCAGCCGAACGCCAGACGCCGGCGCCCGCCACCACGGCCCCCGTCTCGCGCCCTGCGCCGCCTTCGCCCAGCGCCTCGACCGCCCCGCAAGACTGGAAAGCCCGCCTCCTGGCCCATCTGGACAGCAAGAAGCGCTATCCGCCCGGTGCCCAGCGCCTGCGTCAGGAGGGCGTGGTCCATGTGCGGTTCACGATGGACCGCGCCGGCCGCGTCCTGGCCTCAAGGATTGAACGCAGTTCCGGCCGCGCCCTGCTCGACCGCGAGGCCCTCGCCATGCTGGCGCGGGCCCAACCTCTGCCCGCGCCCCCGCCTGAAATCTCCGGCGCCACGATCGAGCTCACGACCCCGGTCGAGTTCTTCCTGTCGCGCTGAGCGGCAGCCCCAAGACGTGTCCCGCGCCTGGACATCTTTCGACAACGCGCCAGTTCATCTTCAACCCCTGGAGTCCCGCGACGCTTTCGGAGTTGGCAAGTCGGGAAGGGTGCGAACGACATTGGCGATCGCGCCTGCCAGGAAGTCCATCTCCTGCATGGTGTTGAACAGGTTGGGGGTCACCCGGACGCAGCCGCCTCGATCGACGCCTCCTCGAGCCACGGTGAAGATGCGGTGGCGATCCAGCAGCTGGCGCGCGATGGCCTCATTGGCGCGCATCGAGGTCTGTCCTGTGATTCTGAAGGCTGTGATCGCGCCATACAGGCCGGGCTCGTCAGGGGTGAGAATTTCGATTCCTGGAATAGCCCGTGCGGGTTCGACCCAGCGATCGCGCAGGGCGCGCAGGCGCGCGCTCTTGCGGTCCAGGCCGATGCGGGTCTCGAACGCGAGGGCCGATGGCACGGTCAGGAAGGCGGCGGCGTTCAGCGTGCCGGTATGGATCCGTTCGCTGATGACGTCCGGAGCGTCGGACGCTGTCGCCAGGTCATGGTCGATGCGATCAAGGGCGCTCTTGCGAATGTGCAGGACGCCGACGCCCAGGGGCGCGGCCAGCCATTTGTGCCCGTTCAGGCCGACGAAGTCGCAATCCAGGTCCGGCAGGGCGAAGTCGAGTTGACGCCAGCTGTGGGCGGCGTCGACGATCACATCGATGCCGCGTTCACGCGCCAGGGCCGCTATTTCCCGGACAGGCAGGACGAGACCGGTTCTGTGACTGACATGGGTCAACAGCACCAGGCGCACGTGCGGATGTCTGTCGAAGGCCTCGGCATAGGCGTCGATCAGCCGCATTCTTGTGGCCGGTTCGGGCAGGGCGATCCTCACGACCTCGGCCCGCTCGCGCAGGGCCAGTCGATCCATGCAGTGCTGCATGCTGTCGTAGTCCAGATCCGCATAGAGGACCGCGTCGCCGGGGGTGAGACGGTTGTAGCCGCCGATCAGCGCCTTCAGCGCCTCTGTCGCATTCCGCGTGAAGGCGATCTCGTCGTCGGGGACCCCCAGGGTCTCGGCGAGGCGGCTTCTGACGTCCATCAGATCCCGCCCCATGCCGCGGCGGGCGTAGTAGCTCGTCTCGCGGTTCACACGGGACAGGACCTCGACATAGTGCGCGTGGACCGGCCTGGGCATCATGCCCCAGTTGCCGTTCTCGAGCTGGATGACGTCCCGGGTGACGTCGTACTCGGCGGCGATGTCGCGCCAGAAGGCGTCGTCGTCGGAGGCTGCGCGGGCCGGCGTGGGCGTCAGTGCGGCTCCGGCGGGGAGGACGACGCCGCCAGCCAGCAGCGCACGACGGTTGAGCTCAAGCATGGAAATCTCGGCGATGGCCCGGACGCTGCTGCAACGTCGGGAAGAGCGGGAAGGGCGTGGCGGTCCAGCCGCCACGCCCCATGGGATCCTGATCGGGATCTGCGTCAGAAATTATAGCCCAGACGCATCCAGTATTGCCCGCCGTCGGTGTCGAACGAGGCGTTACGCGAGTAGAGCAGGCCGCGATTGGCGTCGAGCGTCGCCCGGTCGGGATAGGAATCGAAGATATTCTCCCCCCCGACTTTGACATTCACGCCGTTGGCGAAATCGTACGAGACACTGAGATTGGCCAGCACCATCGGATCGAATTCCTGCCACAGGCGGTCGGCGTCGTCCGGGTCGGTGCCCATGTCGATCCAGGTCCCGTAGTAGCGGATGCGCGACGAGACCGAGAGCGAACCCAGGTCATAGCCGAATCCAGCAGAGACGCCCGCGCCAGGCCGCGAACGGCGGGCGAACAACTCCTTGTTGAGCGGGTTCAGCGGCGCGAGACGGTCATCGAGGATCTCGGTCTCATTCTGATTGTAGGACAGGCTGGTGTTGAACCGACCCGGACCGATGTCGCGGCGGTAGGCGGCGACGATGTCCACGCCCTGGGTGCGCGCTTCATAGGCGTTCATGAAGTAGCTGAGGGACGTGAAGTTCTGGGGGTTCGGCGTGCCCGCCGGAACCGACATCGAACGGGTCGTGAGGCGGTCCTTGGAGTCGACACGATAGACGTCGATGCTGAGCGTCAGCCCGTGGTTGTTGTAGACGACGCCCAGGGCGCTGTTCTTCGAAGTCTCGGGCTTCAGCGGCTGGGCGCCGAGCGAGATCGCCAGCGGATCGTTGACGTTCAGGCGGCCGCTGTTGTTCACCGAACCGTTGGTCAGGTTCAGGCTCTGGGTAAAGGCCGACGAATACAGGTCGAACGGCTTCGGGGCGCGGAACCCGGTGGAGTAGGTGCCGCGGACCGCCAGACCGACCGGCAGTTCATAGCGGGCGGCCAGACGGTAGTCGAAATTGCCGCCGAACGAATCGTGGTCCTCGTAGCGGCCGGCGGCCCCGAGCGTCAGCGCTTCGACAGGCCGCCATTCCAGGTCCACATAGGCGGCGTAGCTGCGGGCGTCCCATTCCCCGGCGCGCGCCGGGCTGTAGCCCGGCATGCCGTTGGATCCCACGGCCAGACCGTAGGCGGCCCCCGGTCCGATCTCCCACGAGGCCTTGTCGCCGACCTGTACGCCATAGGTCACGACGCGGGCCTCGGCGCCGAAGGCGATGTTCAGCGGCTCGCTGCCGCCAACCGGAAGCCGATAGACGAAGTCGGCGTTGGCGACGAAGTCGTCCTGATACTCGCGGCCGAGGAAGAAACTGGTCGGGCTCTTCGGACCGAGCGAGGCGTTGACCGTGTCGTCCAGGCTGAAGGCGACGCGGCTGGTGCCCCAGGTCAGGGCGAGGTCATAGGTCAGGCGATCCGACAGGTCGCCCCGGACGCCGCCTGACAGATGGTAGTCCTCGATCTTCGACCCGAACTGGGGCGTGAAGCCGCCCGGGAAGATCGACAGGAAGGAGAAGCCCGGGAAGGCGGCCGTCGCCTTGTAGACGTTGCTGGTGGCGTCCGGATTGCGCCAGTTGAAATCCGTCATCCCCTCGCTGTCGTTGAACAGGCCGAACGCGTAGAGTTCGTGGTTGCCGGACAGGCGATAGTTGGCGTTGAGCGAGCCCTTGAGCCGTTCCTCTTCCGGCTGGCCCCACTTCTGCACCGGATCGCGCAATTCAACGCCGGGGTGGGCGAGTTCAAAGGCGAGGGCGTCCGGCCGCTGGACCTGCCGGCCCGTGCGGCCCTGCCGGTTGTACTCGAGAGCGCCGCTGATCGAGCCATTTTCGCCGAGCGCGAGACCGCCGCCGAGACCGAAGCGATACTCTTCGCCGTCCCCCTGATAGTAGCGCGAGAACTGGCTGAAGGCGCGCAGCCCCGGGCGGTCGTCGAGGATGATGTTGATCACGCCGGCGATGGCGTCCGAGCCGTACTGGGCGGACGCGCCGTCACGGAGGATTTCCGTGCGACGGATCGAGGCGGAGGGGATGGTGGACAGGTCGGGGGCCTGACCCTGCGCGGAGTTGTGGTAACGCCGGCCGTTCACCAGCGCGAGGACGTATTTGCCCGGCATGCCGCGCATGGTCGTCGGGCGCACGAAGGCCGGCGGGTCGGCGTGCAGGCGCTGCACGTTGAAGGACGGGGCGAGCAGGGTCAGCGTGTCCTGAAGATCGCCGGACACGCTCTCGCGGATCTCTTCCTGGGACAGGACGTCGACGGGCGACAGGGTCTCGGCGGCCGTGCGCGAGGCTTGTCGGGTGCCGGTCACGATCACTTCGTCCAGCGCCTCCACGCCGCCCGGGGTTCCCAGCGGGGGCGGCGCAGACCGGGTCGCGGCGTTCGCAGCCGGTCTGGCGGGTGCCGCGCGGACCGGCGCCGAGGGAGCGGCTTCGATCAGCACAGCGTCGCCGACGATGCGGGCGGTCAGTCCACTGCCGCCGACCAGTCGGGCGAGGGCGTCAGCCTGGCTGAAACGACCTTCGACGGCCTGGCTGCGGCGACCCTGGAGCAGGGCGGGGCGCGCCGCGACCTGAAGGCCGGTGGCGCGCGAATAGGCCGTCAGCGCCCGGCCCAGATCCTGGGCGGGAATAGAGAAGGCCTGGTGCGCGGCCTGGGCCGTGGCCACGGCCGGCGTCACGGCCAGAGCGGCCGCGAGTGCGAAAACGGAGGCGCTGAGCGCCCGTGTGGAAGTCATGTCGGTATCCCCCGGTGAATCGTCGACTGTGATCGACATCGGTTCGATGTCCGGCCAGGGCCGAACCCGACATTTCTTTTTGTGAAACCTTAGCGACGGTCCGGCTGGCGAGATCCGCTGCGGACGACGATCGTCTCTCCCGTCGTGTCAATGCGCACGTCATAGGCTCTCTCGATCAGCGCCAGCGTGGCAGGCGGGTCCGTCAGGCGGAAGCGTCCGCTGACCGGGATACGGCTGGCCTGGCCATCAATGACGACGGGCGTTCTCGAGAAGCGGTCGATTTCGGCCACGAGGCGTCCCAGGGTCGTTTCCTCCGCGTCGAACCAGCCGTCGGTCCAGTCGGGCCGGGTCGAGAGACTGTGTGTCGTCGGGCGGATACGGCCGTGTTCCAACATCGCGCGGTCTCCAGGCTCCAGGTCGAGGATCTGGCCTCCGCGCGTACGCAGTCGGACCGCGCCTCGATAGAGAGTGACTTCCGCCCGACCGCAGGCCATCCGATCCACATTGAAAGCGGTCCCCATGACCCGTACCTCGCCTTCGCCCGCGTCGATGACGAACGGCCGACCGTCGTGCCGCACTTCGAACCAGGCCTCGCCGCGCTCGAGCGTCGCGGCGCGCCAGAGAGGGCTCTGCCGGATCGACAGGCGGGCGTCGCCATTCAGCCGGATCGAGGTGCCGTCCGCCAGCGCCACCGTCCGGGTCTCGCCGCGCCGGGTCTCCAGGGTTCGGTGGTCCATCCAGGGCGCGACAAGCACGGCGGCGATGCAGACGGCCGCCATCGCCAGGGCGGAGGGCGCCGCCAGACGCCACGGAACCCGAAGGGGGCGCCGGAGATCGGCCCGCTGCTCCACCTCAGCCGCCGCCTGGCTCAAGGCGTCGGAGCGCCACAAGCCGATCATCTCGGCGAAGGCCGCGCGGTGAGCGGGACTCGCGTTCATCCAGCTCTCGAACGCTGCGGCGTCATCGAGATCCGCATCCGGGTGCGAGGCTCGGTCCGCCCAGGCGGCGGCCTCCGCCATGATGCGTTTGTCATTCGTCATCAGAGCGCCGTCCTCCGCCCGCGCCGCTTCTGACCGCAGGCCTCATTCAGGTCCAGCAGACCTCGGGTCACATGTTTCTCCACCGCCTTGACGCTCAGGCCAAGGTCCTCGGCGATGGCGGCGCAACCCTGGCGGTGGATGCGTCGCCGGATTATGATCTCTCGACGCAGGCGCGGCATGCGCTTGAGCGCGCGTTTCAGGACCTCCACGGCCTCGCGGCCCTCCACAACCCTTTCGGGCGAAGGTTGGCCGCTGGCGAGCGTTTCGCTCAACCCTTCGACCCTCCAACGTCGCTCACGCCGATACTCCTCGTTCACGAGATTCTCCGCGATGCGCGTGGCGAGGCCGTACAGGTTGTCGATCCGGCCGCCGCGTTGGTACTCGATAAGCCGCAGCAAGGTTTCCTGCGCCACATCGTCCGCCATATCCGCGCGCCCCAGCCGTCGATGGGCCAGTCGACGGACGAAGTCGCGGACCGGCGACCACGTAACCGTCGCCAGCTTCTGATCCCCGTCGTACGCCACGTCCGCGCCCCCGCCGAAAGGCGTGCCTGCTGTCTGTTCGGCGCGGTGTAGCGGGGTCCTGTGAAGCTTGAGTGTCCCGGACATGTCCTGTTGGCGACACACCGCAGCGCCCACGAGATCGGCCAGCGGCGCGCCTGGCGTCGAACAACGCCAGGCGCGCCGCTGGCCTGTTCCGTTGCGTGAACCGGTCGATCGGCGTCAGCAGGGGAAGCGCCGGCACATACCGCTCCAGCGATAACCGAGCCGACTGGTCGATTGGTCGGTCGTCCATCATCGCGGCCCGCCGGCTCCCCGCCGCGGCTCTAGGTTCAGGACTTGGGACCAACGGCTGCTAGGGGCAGAACCCGGCGAAGCTTGTGAGCGGCGGGTCAGGCCTTTCCGTATTTCCCCAAAGGCGTATGGATCAGTTTGCCGGACGCCGGCCAGTATTCCACCTTGCATCCGGAACGCCCGCCGCAGATCGAATCGACGATCTCTATGCCCCGGTCAGCGAGGAAACCCTCGGCGAAGGCCACATTGTGCGCCCCCACATTGTAGAACGAATCGCCGGGACTGGCGCCGCCGAACACCATGGCTTCGAGACAGTGGGGATTGGCTCCGGCTTCCAGCAGGCCATCGACCAGACGCTGCATGAGGTAGGAGCCGTAGCGCGACGGGTCGTCCTGTTCCGAAAGCGGCGTCGGAGATTCGGGGAGAACGAAATGGTTCATGCCGCCCACGCCTCGCTTGGGATCGCGAATACAGGCTGCGACACACGAGCCGAGGACCGTCGTGATCACCGCGTCCGGGTCGTCGCTGATGCTGTATTGGCCCTGCGATATGGAGGTAAGGTGGACGGGCCGCTCGCCCTGGTCCCAGGTGCGACTGCAAATATTGTATCTCATGACGATCTGAGCCGGGATCTGGACCCAGTCCGGGGTCGTGTCTGAAGTCGCAAGATTTCGACTGTAGCGAACATTGGTATACGGACAATGTACGCAACGGCAAAAATGAAGGGCGCCGGGACTTTCGCTGGGACCTCACGCTCCCTAGCTAAGCAGTGCTTCAGCTGAGGAGAATGACCATGGCCACCGCCCACGAGAAACGTCTGGCGCCGTTGAAAACCCCCACCAGCCTGTCGGAGGCCGCGACGCGGGATATTTCCGCCGCTCTGACGACCCTGCTGGCGGATGTCTTTGCTCTCTATATCAAGACCAAGAATTTCCACTGGCACGTGTCCGGCCCGCATTTCCGCGACTATCACCTGATGCTGGACGAACAATCGGCCGAGATCCTGGCCATGACCGATCTGATCGCCGAACGGGCGCGCAAGATCGGCGGGACCACTCTGCGCTCTGTCGGTCAGATCGCCCGCGAATCGCGCGTTCTCGACAATGACGCCGAGTTCGTGGATGCGCTCGACATGCTGGCCGAACTGCGGGACGACAACAACGACCTGGTCGGGCGTATGCGCGAGGTCCACGATCTTTGCGACGAGCACAACGACGTGGCGACCGCCAGCCTGCTGGAGAACTGGATCGACGAGAGCGAGAAGCGCGTCTGGTTCCTGTTCGAATCGAGCCGCCGCGGCAACGTCTGATCCGACGCACGGACCGTCCGGAACCCTCCGGCTTGCAAAGTCTTAACGATCGGTAATATCTGGTCGGAAAGACGCGGAGGGGATGATGCGGACGGTCCTGATCGGTTGCGGCCTGGCGCTGGGCGTCGTCGTCGCCTCTACGGCCCCGGCGCGGGCCGATATGGCGGAGGCCTTTGGCAACACCATCGTGTCTCACTATCCCAACGGCCAGTGGGTGAAGCATTTTTTCGAGCCGGACGGCCGCTATGTGTCCCAGTTCTCGGACGGGCGTCAGTTGAGCGCGCGCTGGAGCCGGGAGGGCGACAAGATCTGTTTGACCGGGTTCAGGCCACGCCAGATTCTGCCACGCTTCTGTAGCCGCATGGTCGAGGCCGACATCGGTCAAAGCTGGCAGGCTCGCGATCCCCTGGGACGGACGATCCGCAACGAACTGGTCGCCGGACGCCGCTGAAGGCCGCTGGAGGCTCTTGTCAGGCGACGTCCGGCCCTCTAGAGCCCACCACCTGCCCAAGCGGATGTGGCGGAACTGGTAGACGCACTGGATTTAGGTTCCAGCGCCGCAAGGCGTGGAGGTTCGAGTCCTCTCATCCGCACCAAAGCAAAAAGGCCCCGGATCGCTCCGGGGCCTTTTCTTGTTTTGGCCTATCGCCCTCGCGGGCCTACTTGAGGCCGGTTTTGGGCTGGTCGCCCTCAGGACTTATGGCCGTTTTGGTTGGCCTGCCTGAGGACATCAGCGCGTGTCTCAGCTGATCGGCGGGACAGGCGGCGGCGGCAGGTCGCTGTCGGTCTCGTGGACCTCGATCAGGCCACGGCCCAGGTGGCTCTTGCGATAGCCATACAGGAAATAGATCAACAGGCCGAAGCCGCCCCAGATCGGCAGCACCATCTTGGCGTCGTGCGGCAGGTTCCAGAACAGGAAGGCGCAACCGAAGGCGGACAGGGGCGCGAAGAGCCAGATCAGCGGCGTCCGGAACGGACGTTTGCGGTTCGGTTCCTTGACCCGCAAGATCAGCACCGCGATCGACACCATGAAGAAGGCGAACAGGGTGCCGGAGTTCGAGATGTCCGCCAGTTTGCCGACCGGGAACAGGGCGGCGCCGATGGCCACGGCGATGCCTGTGAAGGCGGTGACGATATAGGGCGTCTTCCACTTGGGGTGCATCTTGGTCAGGCCTTCCGGCAGCAGGCCGTCGCGCGCCATGACGAAGAAGATACGGGTCTGGCCGTAGATCATCATCAGGATGACCGAGGGGAGGGCCAGCAGGGCGGCGGTGCCGAGGGCGTTGCCGATCTGGGGATGACCGATCACGCGCAGGACGTGGGCCAGGGCCTCGTTGGAGCACACCAGGGCTTCGGCGTTGGCCGGCAGGGCGCAGGCGGCGACGAAGGCGGGCGAACCGGGTTGGACGGCTTCGCCGGCGGCGCCGAGCACCGGCTGTGCGCCGATGGCGCCGGCCGCACCAAGCGCGACCAGAAGATAGAAGACCGTGCAGATGGCCAGCGAGCCGATCAGACCGATCGGTACGTTGCGTTGCGGGTTCTTGGTCTCTTCAGCCGCCGTCGAGACGGCGTCGAAGCCGACATAGGCGAAGAAGATCGAGGCGGCGGCGCCGACGATTCCCATGCCGGAAGACGCGCCGAACAGCCCGTTGGGGGCGAAGGGCGACAGGTTGGCCGTCTTGATCACCGGCAGGGTGATGACGATGAAGACGGTCAGGGCGGCGACCTTGATCAGGACCAAGACCGCGTTGACCCGGGCTGATTCCGTCGTGCCCAGCATCAGCAGGCCGGTGACCAGCAGGGCCACGACGATGGCCGGGATGTTGACGATCCCCGCCGAAAAGTCGGGCATCGGAATGAAGCCGTTCATGGCCCAGGTCGGTCCGGCGGATAGGAGGTCAGGGAAATCGAACCCGAGCCCCTGTTCTATCAGTCCGAGGACATAGCCCGACCAGCCGACCGAGACGGCTGCAGCCGCGACGGCGTATTCCAGGATCAGGGCCCAGCCCACGCACCAGGCCAGAAGCTCGCCCATGACGGCGTAGGTGTAGGTATAGGCCGAGCCCGAGACCGGGGCCATGGCGGCCAGTTCCGAATAGCAGAGCGCCGCGACGGCGCAGACCGCGCCGGCGATGACGAAGCTGACCATCATGCCGGGGCCGGCCTTCTGCGAGGCGGCGGCCGTCAGCACGAAGATGCCGGTGCCGATGATGGCGCCGATGCCCAGCAAGGTCAGTTGAATAGGTCCGAGCGACCGATGAAGCGATTTCTTCTCGGCCGTGGCCAGAATCGCGTCGAGCGACTTAACGCGCCACATAGAATACCCCCACGTTTACAGCGGCCCCTCGGCCGCGTTGGGCGGACGCTAGCGGCGGATCGAATGGCGCGCAACGCGCATGACGAGGCGGTAAAGCCCTCACGACGCTTTCGTGATCACGGCGCATCGGTGGCGCATCGGGGGCGCATCGGGTTAGAGGCGGGTGATGTTGCCGATCCACGCTGTTCTCGAACCCCTGAAAGCCGTCCTTGCGGCCGGAAATACGGCGGTGCTGGCCGCGCCGCCGGGGGCGGGCAAGACCACGGTCGTGCCCTTGGCCCTGCTGGATCAGGCCTGGCTGGGCGAGGGGAAGATCCTGGTGCTGGAGCCGCGCCGTATCGCCGCACGGGCGGCGGCGGACCGGATGGCCAGCACCCTTGGGGAGACGGCGGGCGGGACCGTCGGCTATCGCACCCGGCTGCAAAGCCGGATCGGACCGAAGACGCGGATCGAGGTGATCACCGAGGGCGTCTTCACCCGGATGATCCTGGACGACCCCGGTCTGGAGGGGGTGGGCGCCGTCCTGTTCGACGAATTCCACGAGCGCAGCCTGGACGCCGACCTGGGGCTGGCCCTGGCGCGGGAGACGCAAGGGGTGCTGCGGGAGGACCTGCGGCTGCTGGTCATGTCGGCGACGCTGGACGTGGCGGGGGTGTCGAG